>Ga0315282_10011743_pt1 | contig 13509 bp, 7 predicted proteins | sample YL17G07_20_MG_FD_203693 | JGI IMG/M metagenome (GOLD analysis project Ga0315282, IMG submission 203693) | Sediment microbial communities from Yellowstone Lake, YNP, Wyoming, USA - YL17G07_20 | ecosystem: Environmental > Aquatic > Freshwater > Lake > Sediment | place: USA: Wyoming | collected... | reverse complement strand
CCAGCGACAGAACCAGGCTGCCACTGGCGACCATAGCCGAATTCAAGAAGGGATACGGCTCGGCCCGGTATTCTGAAACCTCATTCAGCTCCAGGCGCCGGAAATAGAAGATCAGAACCGGCGCGACGAGCGGCATGATATAGCGCGCGGAGCCCTCAGGGAGCGCGAACAGGCAGTACATTACGACGCCAAAATACCAGAGCGCGAGGAACTGCGCTTCGAGGCGTCCGAACATAGGCGCGCCGGCCGTTCCTCTATGGAAGGCATCCTTCAACAGGGCGCCCATGCGCACGCTGACGAATATTCCTGTCGCCAATCCGACAACGAGAACGCCCCTGTCCAAAATGCGGTAGCCAGGGACTGCCGCCTGGGCCACGTAAACAGACGCCAGCAATGCAAGGCCGAGAAGGCGGCCCTTCAGCCCGCGCCCGAAAACATAAAGAAAGAAAAATGGGAAGACAATCAGCCATCCCTGGTATTCCAGCAACGCGAGCGCTTTGGTGCCGAGCGTGCTTAGAGATATGGGACGGCGTGACTGGACATAGCCGAGCGTGTCCACGAGAACCAGCCGGCCGAAATGCAAGGAGGTCATGCCGAGCCAGGCGGCCATGCAGACAAGGGGCAGAAGAAGCGAGATCCAGCCCGCAGCGCGCTCCCGTTTGCGGAGCTGGTAAAAACCGAGCAACGGCGCGAGAAACACCGCCTGGTAGCTCACGAGCATGGCGCTGAACTGGAACAGCGAGCTGGCCGCATAAAGGCTCTTGCGCTTCAATTCCGCCGCCCAAAGGAAGCACGCGACGGCGGCAAGCCAGAAGGCCAATGTCGGAGCGTCCGCCATCAGCGTGTGCTCCATAACCAGGACCACCGGACAGACGGCCATGGCGAGCGACGGCCAGATCGGCCTCTCCACGAAACGGGCAGCGATGAAATAGAACGACAGGGCCGAGAGCAGTGGGAAGATCAGCGCTGCCGCATGATAGATCCATTCGCGGCCGCTCTCCTCGCCCGCAAGCCGTTGCACGGCCGCCAGGAAATACGCCTGTAACGGCGGGTGAGAATGGGAAGCCGTGTCCTGAACGTGGAAGCCGCCGAAATCGTACGGCGCATCATAAGGATAGAGCGGATGCGCGCGCGCGTTGCGCGCCATATCCATATAGAAATTGTCGTCCATGTGGAACGGCTGCGAAATAAAGGGTATCGCGCAGCCGACCACGATCACCACGAGCAATGCCAGGTCGCGATGCAGTGGAAACCGCCGCATGCCCGGCTTCCGAGTGGATGGTCTCACTTCTCTCGCGCTCGAATTCACAGACATATCAACGAAGAACAAGGCGCGGCCGGCAGCAGTGACCTAGAAACAACGCGTGCCGCCGAGTTGCGCCGGATGAAATAGAGTCGCGCGCAATTCCCATCCGGGAGAAGGTACGACTCCATCAGTTGAAAAGTCCGCGGGTCGTCGGCGACAATCTGATTCAGCGCCCTGCTCGAAACTGTCGTCCACGGCATGCCTTGATCGCGCTCGGTCATGATCACATAGTTGAAACCGTCAAAAGCACTGACACCCTTCGGTTCGCGCTGAAGGTGCTCCACGCGCACCGGCAGTCCGCGCAGCCGCGCCAACAGATCGAAGTTCGTGGCATTGAAGCGGGGCAGGTCGGGAATGAAGGCCAAATCCGGCCGGATCCCGCTGCCGCGAGCATCCTCAGCTACTCTGCGCAGAATCTCCTCCAGTTTCCAATCCTCGCGCCGCGGCTGTCCAAGAATGTGAAAGTAGTGCTGGAGGTAGAGATTCCAGTCCCAGCGCACGCTGCCGCTGTAGCCGCGCGCCAACACCACTTCCTGCGGGAGCCAGCGCACGCCAAAGTTTGCGGCGTATGCCTGAAAGCAAAGGATGACGACGAGGCCGGCCCTGAGCGCTCGCGCCCGCCAAGACCTGCCCCACGAGTGCAGCCAGGCGCCCGCGACGATTAGCAGAGGGCCCAAAAGCGGCATCGTAAAGCGCGGATCTTTGGTGCGCAAGAGAGTCATCGCCACCCAGCCTCCGCACACGGCGGCGAGCAGAAACGCGCCGTCGCGCAGCAGGCCCCGCTTCCACACAAACACAGCAGAGAGCGCCAGCACCAGAAAGAGAATGCCGAAAAGCTGATATCCTTCGAGGAGACGCAAGTAATAAACAAGGGATTGGAGTGAAAACACGTGCGGTTCACCTTCGAGCGCGCCGATCCCGGCGTTCTCAAAGAAGTAGAGCGTCAGCCTGTGCAAGTTGGGGAGATACCACACCCCCCCGACCAGACCAGCGACCAGCAGTGCGTCCGCGAGGTGGAGTGCGCGTCCCCGATCGCGCCAGATCCGTGATTTGATGCATACGTAGAGTAGGGGTGCAATGAGAAAGAAGGCAAAAAACCACTTGGCAAGCATCCCGAAGGCGCAGATCAATCCGAAAAGAAGGCTCCGCCAATGATGCTGAAATCCTTCCGTCTCGCGGAGCGCGACGAAGGCTGCCGCTACCCAGGCAGCGAGCCAGTAATCGAGCACGGTCTCGCGAGACATCCAGATCAGGTATGGCGTCAACGCCGTGAGCAGGCACGCCCAGAGCGCCGCCGGCTCTCCGGCCACATCCGTGCCCAGCTTGTACACCGACCAGAAGAGCAGCGCGGTGGCGGGGATGTTCGCCAGGGCCGCGATATGCGGCCCCGGATGAAAAATGAGATAGCACAGCGCGATGACGAGATGGACGAAGGGCGGATAGTTGCCGGACCGCGACAGCAGCGGCGCCTCTTGCTGTTCATGCGGCAGGTAGTTCAGGGCGTAGCCCTGGTGGAGCGCCATGTCCCAAACCGGAGGGCGGGTGTCCCGCAGCAGCCAGACGACGTTCACACCCCAGATGACAATCGTCAGCGCGAAAGTCGTAGCAAGGCCCAATCCACGTCGCGACATCGGAGATTACATCCTACCGGGTCGGGTTCTCTTTGAAGATGGATTCATGGTAGTGCCTGCTGACCACCTCGGCCAGCGTGAAGTTGAAGATCTTCGGCCGCATCAGGCCCAGGCGCTGGAGCAGGAAGCTGAGCATGACCGCAAGCGTCTTGATGCCGTACTTCGTGCTCACGCGAAAATTGACGCTCGAGGCTTCAGGAAAATAACGCGCCTGCACCGCAATCTCCCGGATCTTGAACCCAAAGTGCACCGCTTGCGCGATCATCTGTGAATCGAAAACAAAGTCGTCAGAGTTAAGCAAAAACGGTACTGTCGTGAGAAGCCTATGGCTGTAAGCGCGGAATCCGCTGTGGCAGTCAGTAAGATGGGTTCGATAGACGATGTTTTCCAGAATCGTGAGGACCCGGTTGGCGACATACTTATATAGCGGCATTCCCCCCTTGAGCGCCTGCCCGTTCATGATCCTGGATCCCATGACCATATCGGCCTGTCGATCCAGGATGGGACGGACCAGCGCGGGGACAAGCTTGGAGTCGTACTGGTGATCCGGGTGCAGCATTACTACAACGTCGGCTCCATCCTTCAGCGCCTCGAGGTAGCAGGTCTTCTGGTTGCCGCCATAACCGCGGTTCTGGACGTGGATCACGACCGCCAGCCCAAGCGCGCGGGCGATCTCGACGGTCTGGTCTTGACTCACATCATCCACAAGGATGATTCGAGAAACATCGTCCTTGGGGATGTCCGCATAGGTGCGCTCCAAGGTTCGCGCGGCGTTGTAAGCCGGCAGCACTACGATAACTCTGGCGTCTTTCATCGTCATACGTGATAGAGGTCCCGCTTGTATCGGGCCGGTCTTGTCTGAAACCATCGAATCGTCCTCTCCAGGCCTTGCAAGAGCGGCACCTCGGGCCGCCAAGCGAGCATCTCCATCGCCTTGCGGTTGGAAGCAAACAGCCGCTCAACCTCGCTCGTCTTCGGCCGCTGCCGCTTCGATTCCGAAACAACTCGCAGCCTCTTGCCCAGAATGGATCCAAGAAGGCGGACAAGCTCAGCTACTGATGTCTCTTGTTCGGAGCCGAGCTGAATGGTCTGGCCCTCGCATGCAGGTGCGGTTGCCGCTGCCGCGAATCCGCGGGCAGTGTCCAGGACATAGGTGAGGTCTCGACGCGGCTCCAAACGGCCCAGCCGGATGGTCGAGGCATCGAGCGCCTGCGTTATGATCGCAGGAATGACTGCCCGGGGCGATTGTCGCGGGCCGTAGGTATTGAAGGGACGCAGAATGACGACAGGCAGCCCATATGTTCTGTGGTAGCTCTCGGCCAGCTTGTCGGCGCCCACTTTCGAAGCGGCATACGGCGACTGCGGATTGAGCGGGTGGCTCTCATCCATCGGCACGAATTGCGCGGTGCCGTATACCTCGCTCGTCGAAGTCTGGACCAGTCTCGCAATCTCCGACTCGAGGCAGGCCTGGAGAACATGCAGCGTGCCGATGACATTCGTTGCCACGACGTCGGCTGGATTGGCATAAGAATAAGGGATCCCGATGAGGGCGCCCAGGTGAAACACCACGCTGCAGCCGCGGACTGCGCGACGGACAGCGTCCGCATCGCGGAGATCTCCGGCAACAACTTCGATCTCCTTCAACTGCCGCTTGTCCAGGTCTTCGAGCATGCCCCAGTCGTTCCTGGAGTTATAATGCACGAAGGCCCTCACGTGAGCCCCTCGCGAGAGCAGGAGCTCGCAGAGGTGGCTGCCGATGAAGCCGCCGGCCCCCGTGACCAGCACCTTTGCTTTCGACAGCTTACTTGGCTGCATCGCAACTCCTTTAACGATCCCAGCGAAGCCCACAATATAACCGCAGAGGCTGCAATAAGCGCACAGAAAAATGATCAAGCTCAGCGATTTAGACACTGCATGCCAATCATCCGAATGCCTTCGGAACCTCAAAGACCTCCAAGACCTCAAAGATCCTGGGATTACATAGGATTGCGATGGGTGGTGCGTCGGAAATAGGCTTTGGCTGCCACTCCTGGCACGGGCATCGGCGACAAGCGTGCAGAGGAAGCTATCCTCAAGCCTGGAGCGTGCGGTGAAATGTGGGCTTCCCTGTCGCACCCAATCCCCATGCACTTGTCCCCGATGCCCGTGCCAGGAGTGGATTCCGCAGCGCAGCTGCGGAATCGCCTCCGGCGCAGCCAAAGCCCCCTTAGCTCTTGGTTCTTCGAGGTCTTTTGGTCTTCGTGGTTCGTTTTTGGCATGCGACGGCATCGCTCCAAGGGGCGCGCACCACTGTCTGAATTGCCATAAACAAACTCGCTACTCTGCGCGCCTTGCATGTACCCAGATCGTACCCCCTCGTCCGCACAGGCTTTCGATCAGGGCCGGCGCGAGCGCCAGCAGCACGAGTCCGAAGTAGAAGAACTCGAGCGCGCCTTCCACTATCGCGCTCGCTCGCTTTCCGCGCCCCCTGCGTCCGATCGGATCCAGGCCGATCGCGAGGCTCGATGCCAGCGAAGCCGGATTGTCGCGAAGCGAAAAACGGCGCACCACCTTCCCAGAAAATCCCGCCTGTTCTAACAAGAGCAAAAGCGACTGCGGCGTGAAATTGATCAGGTGCCGCGGGACATCCAGCCCGTACCACCGGGGCCCAAAGAGGCGCGCCTGAAAGGATGCGGCGTTCGGCACCTGCAGAATCAGGCTTCCGCCCGGTTTGAGCAGGCCGCCCGCATAGGCGAGCGCCTTTCCCGGATCGGGAAGATGTTCCAGTGCGTGAAACATGGTGACGAAGTCAAAGCCACGGCCCTTCCAGACGTCACTGCCGATGTCCCCCTGTCGCACCGGCAAATCGTATTGCGCCTGCGCCAGAGCGGCCGCGCGGGCCGAAACGTCCATCCCGTGCGGAACAAAGCCGCGACGTCGCGCCAGATGAAGAAAGGTCCCGCTGCCGCATCCAATGTCGAGCAATGTGCGTCCTGTGCTGCCCTCTGCTGCACAACGCTCCAGGAACCGGACGTGATCCAGCGCGACGAACTCGCGATAGGCGCGCTCCATCCTGCCAAGCGCAACGAAAAGCTTCGACCGCTCGTTCTCCGCCCACCAGTACTTCTGCGGATAGAATGAAGCGATGGCCGCGGGTTCAGGCAGCGGGTGTTGGAAAATGCAGCCGCACGAAGGGCATCGATGCAGGCGGAAAGTCCCGGGAGCAATGCCGAATAACCGGTCGGACGCGACTGCAAATCTCACGGTGCCGGAAGTCCCACAGATCGGGCATGCCGGTCCGGTATCGGCTTTCCCGGAGAGGCGCTCCCCTGTCACAAGATTCTTCACCCCTGCCTCGCCGCATCGGTCCCGGAGACGGCCGATCGCGCGCGGCTGCGCGTGAAACGTTTTCGAATCAGAAAGACGAGATTGCGGTAGCCGTCCCTCCAGGGCCGGAGCTTGACTTCTCCCATCCGGTTCGAATAATCGACGTAGATCTCTTTGAAGCCGATCTGCCGCTTGCGGATCGCTTCGATCTTGATCTCCTCGCTGAAGGCCATGCCGTCGCTGCGCAGGTCCATCTCCTTCAGGCTGTCGCGCTCAAAAACCCACATGCCCGACTGCGAGTCGCGGACCCAGCGCAAGTACAGCACGGACAGAAGCAGGCTCAGGAGTTTGTTCCCGATCCAGTGTTTCACGGACATCGCGCGCTTGTTTTTCAGCGGGAAACGCGAGGCCGAGAGAAAACGCGCATCGGAGCGCAGGAAAACCTCGAGCAGGTAGGATATTGCATCCACGGGATACGAATGGTCGCCGTCGAGCGTGACAATGATGTCTCCCTGGGCTTGGGTCAGGCCGGTCTTATAGGCCCGCCCGTATCCCCGGACCCTCTCGTGGATGACGTGAGCCCCGAACTTCCGCGCCATTTCCGCAGTCCGGTCCGTCGAACCGTTGTCGACGACGAGAACCTCATCTACAAAAGGAGGCATGCGCGAAAGCACCTGGACGATGCCCTCTTCCTCATTGAGACACGGTATGACAACGGTGATTCGGCGGTGGCTGTACACGATGCGAGATGATAGCAAAAGACCGGCCTCGGGCAAAAAACAAAGATGATGGCGACACAGCCAAACTGCAATAATATGAAAATTGCAGAGTATGCAAAGAGCGGCGGGATCGGCATCGCAATCGGGACAGCAGTCGCTATCGGTGTCGATGCTTTTCTGTGATAAGATTCCGTCGCCGTTAGGTCAATCAGTAGGGTGCCTGTGCTGAGGGCACCAAAGCAAGCAGTAGCAGCGCGATGGAAAGTTTTTCCAAGCTTCCCAGACGCAGATTGTTCCGCAGCGGCGTGTCTGTTATATTGTTGGGGCCGATGCGTCTTTGATCTGAAGCAGATGAACCCGAGTAATGAGTGTCGCCGGGTGGTGACGGGTTTCCATTCGCTCTCCCTGAAGGAACAGTTCATCATCCCGACTTCATGAAATTGTAGTTACATGTGATCGGACCCGGGCCAAGCGGTCGCAAGACCGGGTCGGGAGGAGTAAACAGCAATGATACAAAGCAGGCTCTTCAGTGTGGCCGCCAGCCTCTGCATCTTCTGCCTCAGTGCCGTTCCCCTGTTTGGGCAGGCGGTATTCTCTGTTTCCTCGTCGCAATCGACTGCTGCGGATATCGGCGTAGCGGAGTTGACAGGTCCGATCGTTCTTACGGTACAGTCCGGCACAACGGTTTCAGCGCAGTTTCAAGTTCAGTATTCGGCGCAAGTGACCAACAATGCGGCCAGTGAGATCAGCATCACGGGAACAGGCAACCTTGTCGGCATTGCATCACATCCGACTCTCTCAGCGGATGTCAATTCTATCGTTTTCACTGTCCCCGGCGGCGGCGTAGCCGGAAACCAGATCACGATTCAAGGCGTCAGGGTAGCGATCGCAGGTCAGAATTACACCAGCGTTACGGCCTCCATTTCCTCGAGCAGCAATACAATCTCAGCGGGTCAGACCGTAGTCGCCGTAATCAACTCGATTCTTAAGCCCCTCGCCGTCGACATGAGCGCCACGCAGGCCCTTTCATTTTCCAGGGGCGTCGCGACCAACGCCACCAGCTCGTTTGTCATTAAGGAGGGCTTCGTCTCGGCCTTTGCAAAGCAAAATAATGTAGGAACCCCGCAAGCTTATGGACAGACGGTTGGGACCCGGATCCGCGTCACCCCATATCCCAGCATTCCCTCAGGCGTAACGGTCACTTTCCCTAATACCGTACATGCTGATTCGGGCTCAGGAGTCTTGAATATAACGCCCGCTGATACCGAGGACGTTACGGTTCCCCGAGACGATGGGACGACCTCGGTTGTCTATGAGTTCTCGGGCGGCAGCACCACAGAAATAGATGCATTCACGATAACCGTCTCGATGCATGTAAGTTCTACAGCGGGGACTGGGCTTATAGACTTTCAGGTCGCTCTCGTCCCGGCCGGGATAGCTACTCCGAGTACCAGCTATCCATCGACCGATATTCCGCGCTATTGGGAGCGCGTCATACCGGATCCGTCTGAGCTGCCGGGATTCGCGAGCACGGTGGAAGTGGCCTTCCCGTTCCGCGCTCAGAGCGATGCCACGTACACCGCCTTCGCGCTCAGCAATCCCTTGAACTTTAGCGTAAACGTCACGCTGACGCCTTACTATGGATCAGGTTCCGCCATCATGGATCCGGTGACGCTCACCATTCCTGCAAACGGACAGATAGCAAGGCTTGCCACTGACGTCGACGTCTTTGGGCCCGGCTTTAACGCGACTGCTGCCGGCACTATTCGCGCGGTAGGCAGAACGCCAACGCTGGCGGGATTTTATCTTCTGGGCGACATAAATGGACCAAGGCTGGATGGAGCTACCGCAGAGGAAAATACCACGGGAAACTGGATCTGGCCTGTTGTCTTTCGCCAGACACCCGCTCCTTTTACAACATTCGAAATGTTCAACCCGGGCACCGCGACGGCCGGTGTAACGCTGACGCTGTCTGATTCGAACGGGACTACGGTCGCAACATCTTCGCGCAGCATTGCGGCATCCGGAACGGTAACACAACGCTTCGAAGAACTTTTTCCAGGAGTAGATCTGAACTCGTTTGCCGGCGGCTATGTGACCGGGCAGTCCGACGTTCCGCTGGTCGTGCGCGAGACATTCGGCAATTCTCTCGATTCGAACGTGCTGCCCGGGCGGGCCGGGCAGGCGCTCAGCACCTTCTATCTGCCCCATTTCGCCTCAGGAGGTGGATACACCACGGAACTCACCCTCGTGAATACCGATCTGACAGCAGTAGCCGGTCTGACTGTAACCCTGCTCGACAACAATGGAACAACCATAGGGACTCCGGCTGCAATCTCCATTCAACCACGCACACAAACAATTCAGACGCTCGCCGACCTCTTCCCGGCTCTCGGAGAATCCCTCACTACCGGATATATCCGCATAGACGTGGCCCAGTTCTTTAAAGGGCCGTTCCCTGCTACGCCTTTAATCACGGGATCATTACGATTCAGCGCTGCCAACGGCTCCAGTTCGTCGGCACTCCCGCTAGTTACTTCCGCGGCTTCCGAATTCGTTTACTCTCACGTAGCGGAAACCGCGGGCTACTGGACCGGAGTCGCCATCCTGAATACGAACTCGACTTCTGCCTCAGTTACGCTCGAGGTCTTCACGGCGGGCGGCGCCTCGCTGGGCGCCAAATCTCTTCCCTTGCTGCCGGGACATAAGATCGCCCAGCTTCTGGATCAGCTCATTCCGGCCACGGCCGGACGGTCAGGTGGATATGTTCGCATCACATCCGATCTGCCCGTTACGAGCTTCTCATTGTTTGGAAGCAACGACGGCCTGTCGTTGAGCGCCATCCCGCTGCAAGACATCGGCAACTGATCGCAGGTGACGACTGGCGAGCGATCTCGCGGGGGCGTCCCTCGTCAATCGTCACTTTTTTATCGGCAGGTTGGCTTTGCGGAGGAGGTCTTCAATCACCAGTTCCTCCGCGGTTTTTGGCTTGACTTCCTCATAGTTGAGAATCACGGGAACGTCCAAGCCGTCCACGCCCTCGACGGATTCGGCGAAATTGAAAGATAGGACGCCTTGAAGGTTCTTGTCCGGTTTGTCGGAAAGCACGGCTACCTTGAGGCGGCAGTCCGCACCAGGTGAAAGTTTCTGCGGCATGGGCGTCACGCTGAGTTCAGCGTTGGTAACTGCTTTCACGGTCACTTCCGACTTTGAATTGTTTTTCAATACAATTTCCTTCTCGCGCTCACCCTTGAGAAACTTCAGGACTCTAGGTGTGGCCAACACCGGAACATATACGAACCCATGAACCTTGAATTCAAAAGGTACTTCAACTTCTTGATGACTGATCACCGCCGTAAACTTCTCGTTGACTTCGCCGGCATAGGTTCGTGTCAGCAGCTCCATCTGGATCTGCTGCTCTTTTCCGGGAGGCAACTTCCTGTCCCGAAGGTTGCGGACATATAAATCCTCTAGAGAATCCCTCAGTACGATCCCGAACGCCTCATCGCCGGCCAATCGATATCCTAAGGAAAAGAAAACATTCTCCCCCTGGCGAACCGTGCCGAATTCCAGGTCCTGGGTCTCAAACTGAAGGGCCTCCAAGATCGCCTTTCGGCGCTTTTCCGTTTCTTCAGGGCTCAGCCCAGGCGCGGGCTGCCCTGGACTCGTGGGGAACAGAAGCAATTCCGCAGGGTTTTCCACCATGACGAACCAGTTCCCATTGCGGAAGACCCACTTCTCCGTCACCGGCCAGTACATGGGATTTAGGATGGGCGGGATGATTCTCTTAACCTCGGCGGTTACGGATACCTCATCCGGTTTCGCAGACAAAGCGAAAGCCGTGATTCGGGGCTCGGAAAAAGGCGGCGTCTGCCGGGCTTTGAAGTTCGCACGCCGAGACGGCTCCACATACTGGAGGGCCTGCGACTTTTGGCCGCGCGCGAGCAGGTTCCAGTAGGCGACAGCGCGCGATCTTAGCGCGTCAAGCGAGGGTCTCAGCGCACTCTTGGGCGTGGCTGATCGAGTGCTTTGGGCGGGCGGTTTTTGAGCGTTCTGGCTGCCGCCGAAGACCGTGGCCGGCACCTCAATCAAGATCCGTCCCAACAGCAGCACACCGATGAATAACCACAATCGAAACCAAGTAGCTTGCCTTCGAGGCAAAGGCGACATTTCTTTCTACTCCTCTGGAAGAAATCAATTGCGCGGCCCCTCGAAGAGTCCTCCAGGAGCTTAATAATAGAATACTACATAGGGGCTGCTTGGAACAGTCAGCATCCTCTTCTGTGGCGATCCCGATAAGCGGAGACGCCAGACCTCTTGATGCCACGGCACAGACTTCTCACCCTATCTCGCCAGATTCGATCCCTCTCGGCGCCGCCCAAGAATTCCCTTGCGCCCATGTCTGCGCAGCGATAAATACTCTTACACCATGATCAAGATCTGGAATAAGCACAAGCTGTGGATCTGCATCTGTCTGGCGGCAGCTACGCTGGCGGTCTATGCCCAGGTATACTGGCACGATTTCATCGATCTTGACGATGGTGATTACATCTTCGGGAACTGGCGCGTAATGACAGGCCTGGATTGGCACAATGTGGTCTGGGCTTTCACAACCGGGTATGCAGCAAACTGGCATCCAGTAACCTGGATTTCCCACATGGTGGATCTCCAAATCTTCGGCCTGAATCCCGGGCCTCAACACGCTGTCAACGTGCTTCTCCACGTCGCCAACACTCTCCTCCTTTTCCTGATATTCCAGGACCTGACCGGCGCCCGCTGGAAGTCCGCCTTCGTTGCAGCCCTCTTCGCGCTTCACCCACTCCACGTCGAATCGGTCGCCTGGATCGCCGAGCGCAAGGATGTCCTGAGCATGCTCTTTTGGCTTCTCACTCTCTGGGCTTATGCCGGCTACGTGCGGAAACCGGGACTTAAGCGGTACCTGTCGACCCTTTTCCTCTTTGCCCTGGGCTTGATGACCAAACCCATGCTGGTCACCCTTCCCTTCGTTCTCCTTCTGTTTGATTACTGGCCGCTCAATCGCTTCGCTCCTGCCCTCCTGCAGGCCAGAACACGCAACGCAAGGCGCACGACGCAATCTTTTGTCAACCGGTTTTGGCAGCCAGCTCAGCCCCTGATTCGGGAGAAAATCCCGTTCTTTTTGCTTGCAGCAGGTTCCAGCATCATCACTTTTGCCGTTCAAAAGGCAGGAGGCGCCGTCGAGACAACCGATTTCTTGCCCTTCCCTACCAGAATCGCCAACGCGATCCACTCCTACATCGCTTACCTCCTGAAGGCAAGTTGGCCTCGAAACCTTATCGTCTTCTACAGATATCAATTGGCCGGCTACCCTCTCTACGAAACCGTATTTGCAGCATTGCTCCTGCTCTGCATTACCGTCCTGGCGCTCAAAGTGGCCCATCGCGCGCCTTACCTTTCCGTGGGATGGTTTTGGTACGTGGGCACGCTCGTCCCTGTGATCGGCCTTGTCCAGGTCGGAGGGCAGGCAATGGCCGACCGGTACACTTATGTTCCACTGATTGGAGTTTTTGCTATGGTCGCTTGGGGCGTGCCGGATCTCATAGCGAAGTGGATCCCCGCACGGATACCTCTGGCGGCGGCTGCAGTATTGCTGCTGTCGGCATCTGCCGCCACGACTTGGCGTCAGGTGCGATACTGGCGGGATACAGTGTCTCTTTTCGTTCGCACCGTGGAAGTCGATAAGGACAACTATATGGGGCACGAACTTCTGGGCACCGGTCTGGCGAAGAGCAATAGACTTCAGCAGGCGGTAGTGCATTACTCCAAAGCGCTGCAGTACCGGCCTACAAACACACACATAATGGGCAACATGGGCATGTGCCTCTATCAACTGGGGAAGGTCGATCAAGCGCTCGAGATATATTCCAAGGCACTAAAGATCAACCCGGACGATTCGACTGTGTTGAGAAACATTGGACAGTTGCGCTTCGACCAAGGGAAGTTCGAGGAGGCAGCGGAATTCTTCAGAAGAGCTCAGCGCAATATGCCCTACAACCCTGCTTTGTATTGCTCTCTCGGCAACGCTCTCGAGAAGCTCGGCAGGAATCAGGAAGCCATCGATGCATACGATCTCGCCTTTCGCATTCAGCCCGAAGACCCAGAGACGCTCTTCGGCCTCGGCGTTGCGCTCGCCAGCCAAGGCAGGACGCCCGATGCTATCCGCAACTTCGAGAAGGCCCTCGAGATCAATCCCCGCTACGCGGAAGCCCACAACAACCTGGGAAACGTCCTGCTCCAGCAAGGCCAGGTAGACAACGCGCTCTCGCATTACGCCGAGGCGCTGCGGCTGAACCCAAAATACGCCGAGGCGCACTACAACATGGGTGTGGTGCTCTACAGCCAGGGCAAGAGCGCTGAAGCCATCTCCCATTACCGCGAGGCGATACGTCTCAAGCCGGACTACGTAGACGCTTACTACAATCTGGCAGCGGCCTTGGACGGCCAGGGAGACGTCCAGGGTGCGATAGCGAACTACAACGAAGCAATACGCCTGAAGCCGGACTTCGTG
>Ga0315282_10011742_pt1 | contig 13510 bp, 11 predicted proteins | sample YL17G07_20_MG_FD_203693 | JGI IMG/M metagenome (GOLD analysis project Ga0315282, IMG submission 203693) | Sediment microbial communities from Yellowstone Lake, YNP, Wyoming, USA - YL17G07_20 | ecosystem: Environmental > Aquatic > Freshwater > Lake > Sediment | place: USA: Wyoming | collected... | reverse complement strand
GTTGTAGAGCAGGGGATTGGGCACGGTCGCCGACAGCAACGCGAAATCGGCGCGGTGGTAGCGCGACACCGCGACGCCGAGGGCGAGGTCGCGCCAGACGCGTACCCCGGCGCCGACGTCGATCAGCGCGCCCGGTTTCACGGAATAGCTCGAGCGCAGCGATTCGGTTTCCAGGTAGTAGGGAAGCGACCAGCTGTTCGTGAAGTCGTTGCTCGTCGCCTGGTAGCCGCCGTTGATGCTCAAGTAGCCGCGCCGCAGCACCGTACCCGCAGGCGAGGTCTTCGCGGCCGGCGCACCCTCGGCGGGCCGGTCGGCGCGCGAGGTCGTCGCCTGCGCGAACGCGGGCGAGGCCCCGAGCGTCAGAATCAGCGTCGCCGCGAGGCGAGTGGAATACGCGTTCATCGCTTGTCTCTCGGGATCATGCCGGGCACCCGGCCCCGAAGATTCCCCGGGGGCGACAGGCTGGCGGACGACGTGTCGGTGACGCCCACGGCGTTCCATGCCTGCGTGACGGCCTGCTCGGCGGCACTCCCTGCTCCGCTGATCTCGCGCGCCGACTGGATCGTGGCGACGCGCGCAGTCGAGAACGTCGCGTTCGACGTGAGCTTGTACACGAACGCGCTGTAGAAGATCTTCTCGATCTGATCGCGGTTCTTGTCTCCCACGCCCAGAACCGTCAGGCCGGACGTCCGGTTCGTGCCGCCCTCGATCGCGAGGTAGAAGGCGTGGCTGACGATCGTCGAATTGTCGTGGACGTACCCCCAGTCGTGGTCTGCGTCCGCGGGCCCGATCCGCCGGTTGCTGTAGTGATCCGGGTCACCGAAGGCGGCGGGGTTAGCGAGCGAGCGGATCCCGGAGATCGAACCCGACCGTGTTGCACGGAACGAGTCCTCCCCGACGAGGTAGTCGGCCGTCATCGTGCCGCTGCCGTTGACGACGTCGGCGGCCCGCGGCTGCCGGAAGAACTCCGTGCTCGTGCCCATGATGTCGGCGAACGCTTCGTTCAGGGCGCCCGATTCGTTGCGGTAGATCAGGCGCGAGGAATGCTCGAAGACGCCGTGCGTCAGTTCGTGGGCGACGACGTCGAGCGATGCGGCCAGGTAGTCCACGTACCGGCCGCTTCCCAGCAGGTAGGTCCCCGCTGGCATCCCCTCGCCGAACATCATCATGCCGGCCGCGCCCGGCCCGCAGCCACCGCACCAGAAGGCGTTGAGGTAGAAGGTGGCGACATCGTCTGCAGCCGCCTCGAGTATGTCTTCCCGCTTCACCGGGTGGACGATGCCGAGCATCGGCGCCGACCTGTCGTCCAGGCCGCGGCGATTGAGCCGCAGATAGTAGTAGTCGTAGGTCCACCCGAGGTACGTGTGCGCGTCCACGGCGGCGCCATCGGTCCAGACGTTGTCCGAATCGGTCGCCTTGTCGCTTTCGATCGGCTGGACGGCCGCGTCCAGCAGCTGGTTCGCGCGCGTCAGGTTGCCCTTCAGGTCGAAGGTGACGAGTTGCGGCGGACGCATCTTGTCGTCGGCGACGTAGACGCCGCCCGCCTGCGACGCGCTCATCTTCTTGGAATCGCCCAGCACCCCGGTGCCCTGGCCCACGGCCGCCTGCGCCTGCAGGTCGGTCATCTCGCGCAGCGTCGCGCCGGTGTGCGCGTCGATGAAGTAGACCGCGAAGTGGCCGGCCGATCCCGCATGAATCTCGTACGCAAGATCGAACCGGCCATCCTCGTCGCCCGGCAGCACGACGAGCCGCGGCTCGCGCTGCGCGGAGATCGTGATTCCCGCCGCCTGCTCGATCTGCTGGCGCGCCTGCTCGGCGCTCAGCGCCGGCGTCGTGTCGACGTCGATGTCGGAGTACACCAGGCCGAAGATCGACACGGTCGTGCCGTCTGTTTCGCGCGCGATGTCGCCGCCCACCACGGGGAGGCCGCGATGATGCTGATCGAACCGCTCGTGCACGCGGCCGGGCAGCAGGGCGTCGGAGGTGATCGTGCGCAGCCTCAAATCGCCGTCGCGCACCATGCGGTCGATGCGCGGCTCCCACTCCTGCACCTGCAGCGGCGTGACGGCGGCAACCCGCAACAGGTGCCGGTCCTGGGCGACAGGGTAGGCGTGCGCGAGCAGCCAGACGAGCAGGATCAGCGCGCTCGCCGACGCGGGCTTCAGCAGCCGTCTCACAGCGATCTCCTTTGATGCGGGAGGAATCACCGGGGAAAGGAAGATATCACAGGTCGGAGACCGCAGTCGGCAGTCGTGGTCGGTGGCCGGCAGACCGCCTGGCAGCGGGTACGCCGGCGACGGACAACCGGCGCGTTCCCGTCAGACCGGTTCGACGACCTGCGGGCGGCGGCTGCGGGGGAAGTCGATCGCCATCGTCTTGATCTTGTAATTCATCACGCGCGGGCTGATCGACAGCAGCTCGGCGGCGTCCTTCTGCACCCAGTTCGACATCTTCAGCGCTTCGATGAGCGCCTGGCGCTCGATTTCCTCGAGCGCGATGCCCGTCGGCGGGATGCGCACGAACGGCACCGCCTGCTGGTCGCTGCCGGCCGAGACGATCTCGCCCAGCCGCAGGTCTTCGGGCCTCAGCGACAGGCATTCCGTCAGCAGCACCGCCCGCTCGATCGCGTTCTCGAGTTCGCGGATGTTGCCCGGCCAGTTGTAGCGCACGAGCATCTTGGCCGCATCCGGCTGCAGGCCGTCGATCTTCTTCTTCAGTTCGCCCGAGAAGCGGCGGATGAAGAACTCGGCCAGCGCGATGATGTCTTCCTTCCGCTCCCGCAGTGCGGGCATCTCCACCGAGACGACGTTCAGGCGGTAGTAGAGGTCCTCGCGGAACCCGCCGCTTGCGACCATGTTCGCGAGGCTGCGGTTGGTCGCCGCGATCAGGCGGACGTCGACGCGAAGGGTCCGCGTGCCGCCCAGCCGCTCGAACTCGTGTTCCTGCAGCACGCGCAGGATCTTCGCCTGCGTGCTGGGGCTCATGTCGCCCACCTCGTCGAGGAACATCGTGCCGCCGTCGGCCTGCTCGAACCGGCCGATGCGCTGCTTGTCGGCGCTGGTGAAGGCGCCCTTCTCGTGTCCGAAGAGTTCGGATTCGAGCAGGTTCTCCTGGAGCGCCGCGCAGTTGACGCGCACGAAATTGCGCCCGGCGCGCAACGAATTGTGGTGGATCGCGCCCGCGATCAGCTCCTTGCCGGTGCCCGTCTCGCCGCGAATCAGCACCGTCGTGTTGCTCTTCGCCACCTTGCGGACGACCGCGAGGACGCGTTCGAGCGCCGGGCTGGTGCCGATGATGCGGTCGAACTCGTAGATGTCCTGCTGGGTATGGCGCAGGTAGTCGAGTTCGTGGTGCAGGCGGCGCAGCTCGAGCGCCTTCTGGATCTTGACCTCCATCTCCTCGATCTCGAACGGCTTCTGCACGTAGTCGAACGCCCCGCTCTTCATCGCCTCGACGGCCGTGCTCACCGACCCGAACGCGGTCATCAGGATCACCGACGTGGACGGGTGCAGCGTCTTGGTCGTCCGCAGGACGTCCAGCCCGTCGCTGCCGCCCATGCGCAGGTCGGTGACCACGACGTCGAAATGGTTCTCGTGGAGCAGCGTGATGGCCGCGTTGCCGTTCGGCGCTTCCTCGACGTCATTGCCCGCCTCGCGCAGCGCGCGCGCGAGGCCGCGACGCAGCGCGTCGTGGTCGTCCGCGATCAGAATACGGCCCATCTCAGCGCTCCCTCATTGATACCACTCCTTGCGGGTGGACATCGGCAGTGTCACCCGGAAGCACGTCCCGTGCTCCGGGCTGCTGGTGACGTCGATGCGGCCGTCGTGCGCGTCGACGATCTTCCGCACAATGGCCAGTCCGAGCCCGGATCCCTGCGGCTTGGTGGTGAAGAACGGGTTGAAAATGCGATCGGTGATCTCCGGCGCCACGCCCGGCCCGTTGTCGGCGATCTCGATGACGATCGTCGGCACCGGGTGCGCGTCGGCGGTCCCCGAATGATCTTCCTCCGGTTGCCCGGCCGCCGCGGTGATCGAGACGGTGCCCGTTCCGTCGAGCGCCTCGAACGCGTTGGTGAGCAGGTTCGTGAAGAGCCGCGTCAGCTGGTTGTGATCGCCCTGAATCAGCGGCAGGTGCGCCTCGACGCTCATCGTCACCGCCACGGCGCGCCGGCTCACCTTGCTCTCGGCCATCGTCACGGCGTCGTGCAGCACCTGCGCGATCGAGGTCCGCTCCATCTCGAGCCGGATCGGTCGAACGAATTCGAGCATCTCGAGCACGATCGCGTTGGCGAGCTTCGTCTCGTTGATGATGTCGCTCAGCAACCCCTGCAGGTCGGGCGATTCCGGCACCTGCCGCCGCAGCAGCCCGGCCATCACCTCGATGCCCGCCAGCGGGTTCTTCAGTTCGTGCGCGATGGCCGCGGCCATCTCGCCGAGCGCCGCGAGGCGGTCGCGCAGCCGTTCACGTTCCTCGAGCTGCTCGACGCGGGTCAGGTCCTTGAAGAACAGCGCCGCCCCGGTCGGCTCGTGGCGCTCGTCGAGGATGTGCGAGAGCGTGTAGCCGATGACCTTGCGCGAACTCTTCAGCCGGAGCTCCGCGCGGTTCGGCAGATGGTGCAGCTCGAACGCGCTCGCCAGAATCCGCACGATGTCGGGCTGCTCGCGCAGCACCTCGCCGAACGGCCGGCCGATGTCCGCCGGCGAAGGAAGCAGGCCGAACGTGCGGTACGCGACCTCGTTCATGACCGCAATCCGGCCGTCGCGCGTGATCGCCAGCACGCCGTTGCGCATGCTCTGCACCATCTGCCGGAAGAAGCGGTCGCCCACGAGCGCCTCTTCGGCCGGTGCTTTCTGTTCCACGCTGGTCATGCCGGGTCCCGCAGTCCTCGACCGTTGCCGTCGTGTCTGCCGGCACGCGGACGGTTGTGCATCTGACACTGGCTGGGTGTGGGGGTCAGACGAAGGCGATTGCAATAGTGTAACCGGTGTCGGACCGGCGGGGAAAGCATCTTCTGTCATTCAGTTAGCGTCAGGGGGCAACTGCTGCGAACGCCGGAACGGGCAAAGGCACGCCGTGGCCGCCGTACACCTCAACAGGCCGGGGAGCAGGTGGGGCAAACTGTATGCCTTGGCGAGATCTGCGCGATAGCCGCCAAAAAACGGCCTGCGCGTGCGGCGGGCAATTGAAAACACTTACAGAATTGTAACGAACTGACCGAATTGCAACAGATCAGCCGTTTTGCGCGGCCGTCTGCAGCTCTTCCCATTGGTGCATGAGATCGCCTACCTCCCACATCAGCGCCTGATGGCGCGTAATGACGGCATTGGCCGCTTCGCGGTCGTTGTAGAAGCCAGGCGTCGCCATCGACGCCTCGATTTCCTTGATGGCCTCCTCGCGGGCCGCGATCTTCGCCTCCAGGCTGGCGATACGCGCCTCCAGCGCCTGGCGCTGGCGCTCGGCCCGTTTCGACTCGGCCGCCGCCCGCTTTCGGGCATCGCGCTCCTGCCGGGGATCCGCGTCCGGTCGCGCGTGTTGTTTCTTTCGTGCGGCGTCGCCACCGGGCTTCGGGGCGGCCTGGCTCGCCGCCCGGACCGGCCTGGCGCCCGGCTCCCGCGCGTCGGGTCGCGCGGCCGCTTCACGCTGGGCCCGCCGCCACAGCAACTCCTCGTAGGTCCCCAGGTGGAGGACCGCCTCGCCCCCGCCGACTTCGATCGTTTTCGTCGCAAGCCGATCCACGAAGTAGCGGTCGTGTGAGACGAAGATGAGCGTGCCGCCGTAATCGCTCAGCGCGTCGAGCAGCACATCCTTCGAATCGAGATCCAGGTGGTTGGTGGGCTCGTCGAGCAGCAGCGTGTTGGAGGGCCGGAGCAGCATGCGCGCGACCGCCAGCCTCGTTCGTTCCCCGCCCGACAGCACGCCGACCCGCTTGTAGATGTCGTCGCCGGAGAAGAGGAACCCGCCCAGGATGTTGCGGATCGCCGGGACCATGTGCTCGGGCGAGCCTTTGACGAGCGTCTCGTAGACGGTCAACTCCGGGTCGAGTCGGATTGCCTCGTCCTGCGCGAAGTACTCCGTCACGACGTTGTGTCCCTCGTGACGCGTCCCGGCATCCGGCGCCTCGACGCCCGAAAGCATGCGCATCAACGTCGACTTGCCCGCGCCATTGCGGCCGATGAGCGCGATGCGGTCGCCGCGTTCGATGTGCAGCGAGAGATCGCGAAACACCACGATGGGCGCGTATGACTTGCGCGCGCCCCGCAGCTCGAGCACCGTGCGGCCGCTCTTCGCGCACGTCGGGAAGGTGAAGTGCACGCGTTTGCGCTCGGGCGGCACCTCGATCGGCTTCACCTTCTCGAGCATCTTGACCCGGCTCTGCACCTGGGCGGCCTTGGTTGCCTGGTACCGGAACCGGTTGATGAACATCTGCATGCGCGCGACTTCCTCGTCCTGGACCCGCTTCTCCTCGCGCAGCCGCTCGATGCGCGCCCGGCTCTCCTCCAGGTAATGGCTGTAGTTGCCCGGGTAATCGGTCAGCGTGCGCAGGTTGAGGTCGGCGATCCGCGTGACGACGGCATCGAGGAAGAAGCGATCGTGCGACACGAGGATGACGGCGTGCGGATAGGTCAGGAGGAATTCCTCGAGCCAGTTGCGCGCGTCGAGGTCGAGGTGGTTGGTCGGTTCGTCGAGCAGCAGCAGGTCGGGACGCGCGAGCAGGAGCTTGGCCAGCGCCAGGCGCATCTGCCAGCCGCCCGAGAACGTCTCGGTCGGCCGCTGCCAGTCATCCTGGGAGAAGCCGAGGCCCCCGAGAACCGTGGCGATCTTCAGGTCGATGCTGTACCCGCCGGCGAGGCGGAAGTGGTCCTGGAGATCGCTATAGCGGGCGAGCATCGCGTTGTGCTCATCTTCGGGGATCGACGGGTCGCCCAGCCGCTGCTCGAGGGCGTGCATCTCGGCCTTCATGTCGAGCACCGGCCGGAACGCCATGCAGGCTTCCTCGTACAGCGAACGGCCTTCGTGGATGAGGCCGTCCTGTGGCAGATACCCGACCTTGAGCCCGGCCGGCTTCACGATCGACCCGCCGTCGAGCTCCTCGTCGCCCGCCAGCATCCGCAACAGCGTCGTCTTGCCCGCCCCGTTGGGCCCGCAGAGGCCGACACGATCGCCGTCGGAGATCTGCCACGTCACGGCGTCGAAGAGCACGCGATCGCCGAAAGCCTTCGTCAGGGAAACCAGCTGAATCATGTTGGGCGGGATGCCGCGGTGGGCGGGAGTCGCACCCCAACGCGGCTGCCGCGCCCTTCGGCGCTGCTCAGGGCACCTTGGGCGACAGTCGAAAGGCGTTGGAGGCCCCGCGGTGTGCGCTTCCGCACACCAAACAGCGACATATTAGCACGCGCCCTTGGCGCCGACCCTCCGGTGGCCTCCGAACCGGCGCCTCCCGAGAGTCGCAGATTCGGTTGAGGTGTGCCCTTGTGTCATGTAATGGCGCAATGATTACGGTCGCTTGTGGTGTTGCGCCTCGCCTGGCACCACCGTAGCATAAGTCCAGCTCGATGCAGCCGAAGGCGCGGTTCATCGGCGTCTTGCTCGGAAGCCTCCTGGCGATGGGGCAGGCGCCGATGCCCGGGCGTGCGAACGCCACCGCTCCGGTGGCCATTCGGGCCGACTTCGGCAGTCACACCTCCCTGCGCGTCTCCTCGTCCCAGGTGCAGTTCGACGTTGCCGATCCCCTTACCCCGCCAACCTCTGTCATCGATTTCACCGCCGCGGCCCGCACCGTTCGGGGCGGAGAGGTGCTGCTCACGGCAGAGCCGCTCGGCGGCGTCCAGGCGCCCGGAAGCGGGCCGGCGGCACAGGATCTGACCGTGCTGTACGAAGGGGAGGGAGGGAATTCCGGCGTGGTCTCCCAGGCGGGTCCGCACGTCGTGGGGCGCTGGATCGGCAGCGACGTCCGTACGGGGCGCGTCTCGTTCACGCTGCGCGGCGCCCAGGCCGCCGGCGTCTACTCGTTGTCGGTGAAGTTCGTCCTCTCGGCGCCGTAAGCCGCCGCCTTACCGCTCTTCCTCTCGCGAATCCGCCTGAAGGCGGATCCCACATCGTGTTACTTCGTTTCGCTGCTCTTCGTGTTGCCGCTCTTCGTATGCCCGCTCTTCGAAGTGCCGCTCTTCGCGCCGCTCGTCGTGCCTCTCGTGTTGCCGCTCTTCTCTATCTTGTTGCCGCCCGACTTGCTGCTCCCGCCCGAAACGGTTGAGTCGGTCTTCCCGCCGTCCGCTTTCTTCGGCGTGAACACCTTGCGGATTTCCGGGCGCTTGTCCATCTTGACCAGGAACCCGACGACCGGCGTCCGCTGGCTTCGACTGACCTCGATCTCGACCTGGCGTTCTCCGGCGATGGCGGCGCCATCAGGCAGCGACTCGAGTAGCAGTTGAACGGTGTGGCTGCCCACGCGAACGCCCGAGAAGGTGAAGAGGCCGTTGAGCGCGACTTCGGTCCTCGTGCCATCGTCGAGGACGACGACAGCGCCATCGACCGGTTGGTCGCCTTCGTCCATCGCATCGTTGCCGTTGGTGTCCTGGAGCAGGATGCCCTGGATGTCGCCGACCGGCAATACTGCGAACGTGACACTCGGGCCTTCGCCGCGGCGCGCCACGACCTCCGTCGCGGTCGACGACGGGGGATCGTAGTCCGCGGGGACGGTCACAAGGTCGAGTTTCACGAGGTGGGGGCCGGCAACCAGATGGTCGAACTTGAAGTGGCCCTTCTGATCCGCCGTCGTGCGCATCGCATCGTCGAGCACCAGGCCGATGCCGCCCAGCAATTCCTCGTCGGTGTCCCGAACGCCGTTCGCGTTCCAGTCCACGTATACGGTGCCTTCGATCGTCTCGCTCCCGCGCGGCATCTTCGGCGCCGTCGAGCCCGCGACGCTCGTCACCGGGGAACCGGTGGGCAGCGTGTAGACGAGGCGGACGATCGTGCGCGACATGAACGGGTTGGTCTTGGCTGCCCGGACCGGTGACCGATCCAGGTAGACGTCGAGGGACAGGGCCACGTGACGGGCGATCTGCGCGTTCAATCCGCCGCTGAACGCACTGCGGGGAGTGAGGAAGTCGCTCTGCAGGTCCCGACTCCGGCCGACGATCGCCTCGGCCCTCGCGAAGACGTTGTTCTTCGACAGCTGGAATTGAGTGCCGGCACTCGCCTGCCAGAACGACTGGCCGCCCCCGTTCTGGTCGCGGCGCTGCGTGGTGAACCAGGTTCCGAACACGCGCGTGGATTTCGTGACGCTGTAGAACAACTGCCCGGAGATGTCGTCCTGCATGAACGTGGAGTTCGGTGAGGACAACCCGCCGCTGATATCGACGTTCGATCGCCGCTCGTAGCGTCCGACCGCGTTCCATTTGGTGAAGTTCAACTGCCACTCGGCGGACTTCGCACCGGTGTCGCTGTCGTAGCCGACCGAGTATTGCGACGGCTTCGAGGTGCGGGCGCCCTCCTCGATGCGGCCGCCGACGAACAGGTGCGAGTTGATGCGCACGCGCGCGCCGCTGTAGGCTCGCGTCGACGTGTCCTGATTCCACGCGGTCCCGGCGGTGCTGGCCGCCTGCCTGTCGTTGCCAAACAGTTCCCAGCCGCCGAAGAAGCGGAGGCGCTGTCCGATGGCGTACTCACCGGCGCCGAACAGGCCTTCCCGATCGGCGTAAGGATTGTTCAGCACGCTGAAGTTGCCGGGCGAGAAACGATGCGCGTCCACCTGGAACCATCCCTGCTTCCCGGTCCATCGCGCGCCAACCAGCATCGACGGTTTCTGTTCCCAGTTGGTCGCGTCCTTGCGGCGGTAGGACGTCATCCCCGCGTCGGCGATGAGCTGAACGGTCTTCGTCACGTTCACCCGAATGCCGGCGCCCGCGTCGTCGCTGGATTCGATGAGGTAGTTGTATCCCTGCAGATCCTGCGTGCGAACGCGGGAGGCGTGCGCCACGACGTCGAACCACTTCGTGACCTTCTGGGTGGCGCGGGCCACGAACAGCGTCTGCCCGAGCGCGTCGGCGTTGGCGGCGAACAGGTCGCGCATCACGGTCACGCGGCCTGCGGTGATCGAGAGCGAGGTGCCGCCGCCACTCGCGGAGACGGACGCGCCGCGGAACGTCACCTGAGGGGCGAACAGGTTGTTGAAGCCGTAGTCGGTGAGGAACGGCGTGTAGGCGCTGTCGCCGATCGAGAAGTTCCACTTGAGGCCGCCGTTCTTCAGGTCCTTGATCGCGAACAGCGCGCGGCCCAACTGCGGGTCGTTGCCGCTCCGAACCGCGTGGGCGTCGAAGGTGACCGTGCCCCAGGTGGAGGTCGGCTGGAACCAGGAGATGCCGAAGTCGGGCTGGTAACCTTCCAGGTTGCCGGTGCGCGACGGATCGCCGGTGGTGACGGAACTGGCCGTGATGACGCGCAGCGATCCCTGCTGGGCGGCCGCGGGCGCCGCCAGGAGCAGGATCGCGATCAGCGTCAGCCAGTATCGTCGCATCGTCAGCGTCCGATCGTCACCGTCGTTTCACCGACCAGCAGTTCGGGGAGCCCCAGGTCGATTCGCAGTTCAACGCGGTACTCGCCGGCGGGCAGCGGCGGCTGGCCTTGTTCCGCCATCGCGACGATCACGTCGCGCTCGCTCTCCGGCAGGATTGGCGTGTCGGGCAGCGTGACGCGCCTGACGAGGGTTCCCGTCTTGTCGTAGATCAGCATCTGGCCCCTGGTGCGCACCTGCACGCGTCCGGTGTTCTTCAGCGTCGCGGCGATTGTCGGCACCTGGCCGGCCTGAGCGCGCGGCTGGACGTCGACGAGCTCCACGGCCGGTTTCGGACTTCCCACAGTCACGTAGACGATCGTGGCCACGCGGCTCTTGAACAGCACGCCCTTGGCGATGACGCCTTCGGCTCCAGGCGGTCCGAAGTCGAACATGATCGCCGTCCGGTACCCGCCCGGTGCCGTGCCGGCGGGGATGTTCACCGTGAAGCGCACGATCCCGCTGGCCCCCGGCTGCACGACCTGTTCGACGGGATTCAATCGCACCCATGCAGCGGCCGAGAACGGCATCGCGGTATCCGTCTCGCGGTACTGCGGCGTGCCGTCCTTCGAAAAGTACCAGTCGTAGAGGGTGGCATGGATACGAACCGGATTCTTGTCGTGGTTGGTCAGCGACACGGTGTTCGTGTACTGGCCGCTGCCGGCCGCCTTCACCTCGACGCGCATCGGCGTGACTTCCACCGACACCTGTGCCGAGGCGACGGGTGCCAGCGCTGCCACGAACAGCGCGACTACGGCGCGCTGAGCGTAAAGACGATAGTCGTGCTGTAGTTTCCGACTTTGTACGTCCATGAGTTCGCCAGGGAAAACGTCAGCAGAGAGTGCTGAATCGCCGTCATGTTGCCGATGCTGCTGTACAACGTCTGATCAGAGGTGGTCAAGGCTGTTCCGCTCGCCAGCGGGGCACCCGCGGTCCAGCTGATGTTGGTCACCGAGATCGAGTCGCCGCCCGACACCAAGTCCGTGTTGGCGCGAATCGAGAGATGCCAGGCGCCGTTCTTGCCCATTCCCGCGGCCTTGTAGCCGATATCGACTGGCTGGTCCGCCGCGATGATCGGCACCAGGTCGGGGTCGTTCGACGGGAACGTGAAGCTGGCTGGCGAGACCGTCAGCGTGAACTGCTGCGCCCGGGCTTCGCGTCCGAGTCCCAGCACCACGAGCGCCGCAAGTGCGATGGTCGCCAGCTTCATGTCATCAAGCCTGCTACGGCGTGCTCAGCGTGTAGGTGAGCGTCGTGCCGTAAGTGCCAACCGCGTAGGTCCACGAGTTCACGAGGGCGAAGGTCATCGTGCCCGAGTAGCTGCCGCTCGTTGTCCAGAGCCCGGCCGTCTGCGCCGTAGTCTTGCTCATCGTGCCGTCGACGAACCCCGGGCCGCTTCCGGTCCATCGCAACTGCGAGATGTTGATCCGATTGACCCCGGACAGCAAATCGTCGGAAGCGACCACCGAGAGGATGACCTGGTTGGTGCCCGAGTTGCGCGCGCTGGCGGTGATCGGGACCCCCCCCTCCGACGCCTGAATCATGGGCACGGTGTCGGGATCCGAATTGGGGAACGTCAGGATCGCCGCCGAGACCGCCAGCTTCGTTTGGGCGGTCACGGCGAAATGTGCGGTCGTCGAAGCGGTCAGAGGGTTCTGCGCGCGGGTGTCTGCCGCGGCGACGAGCACCATCGCCATCAGCAGCCACCCGCCTATTTTCAGTTGTCGGAGTTCCCGACACATCGCAGACCCTCCTCACACGCTGCCTTGCCTGCTGGTCGCTGACCTTAGGGAACGGTCAGCGTGTAGACCACCACGGCCGAGTAGCTGCCGGTTGCATACGTCCAGCTGTTCACCAGCTTGTAGGTCTGGGTGCCCTGTCGCGCGCCGGAACCCGTCCAGCCGCCCACTGCAATGTCTGCCGCGTTGCTCATCGTGCCGCTGGCGGCGAAGCCAGTACCGATCGTATCGGCCCCATCCCAGCTGATCTGGTCGATCCCGATTGTATTGCCGCCGCTGGTCAGATCCGTGTTCGCCTTGCAGGTGAGCGTGATCGCGCTCGCCGACCCGGTCTTCGCCTTGGCGTCGATCGTCACGACGTTGGCGGACGTGATGGTCGAGGTGACGTCGGGATCCGCATCCGGGAAATTCACGGGACCGCCCGTCAGGGTCAGCTTCGCGGTGGAGCTGACGGTGGCATTGATGGTCAGGTTCTTCGTGTCGCTGGCCGCGAACGCCACCGCGCCCGCCATCAGCGTCACCATTGCGAGAGTGAGGAGGACTTTCTTCATGGCCTTGCTCCTTGCGAGAGCCTCACTGTGTGAGGAGTGCACTGTCGTTTCCTCCTGATTCCGCCACCCGTGCCCGGTGGCGGTGGGGGATTACTTGCCGGCTCGATGGCCGTCGAGCCAGGAATCCAGGTCACAACGCCGGATGCGCCACTGCCGGCCGATTCGGACGGCGGGGAGCTCGCCCGCGCGGATGAGGCGGTAGACCGTCCTCGCGTTGATGCGCAAGAACCCAAGCACCTCGTCCGTCGTCAGGAACTCCGGGTCGCTGCCGCCGAAGCTGGAGAACTGAGTGGGTGTCATGTCGTGACCTTCCGATTACCTTGTGTTCGCATCAACTGTCATATCGATGTCTTCATCTGACGTTATCGAACGTGCAACTGAAGAACTTTATATGACATTAACAGACACAAAAATACCGCTGCGCCTGATAGCTCGTCAAGAGAAAAAGATGGGCTCCAGCAAAAAAATTGAGCTGGCAGAATAGGGCGAACGCCCTATATACCTTTTAATTGTTGAGTTTAGCTGGAAATGGTGGGACGAGAATAAATCTTGGTGCCGCTATTCGCCGAGGGCCTTGGCGGCAACTGATAGGACTTTAGGGACACGGAACGGCTTGGTGAGGTACCCGTTCACGCCGAGGTTAATCGCTTCGATGGCGCTCGCCTCGG
>Ga0315282_10011741_pt1 | contig 13510 bp, 14 predicted proteins | sample YL17G07_20_MG_FD_203693 | JGI IMG/M metagenome (GOLD analysis project Ga0315282, IMG submission 203693) | Sediment microbial communities from Yellowstone Lake, YNP, Wyoming, USA - YL17G07_20 | ecosystem: Environmental > Aquatic > Freshwater > Lake > Sediment | place: USA: Wyoming | collected... | reverse complement strand
TTATCAAGTTGTCATAAGCACGCGTAATCTTGAGCCGACTTATGATGTTGGCACTCTTGTTAAAGCAATACCGTATGTAGTTGATAAATGTCCGAATACGTATTTCCTTATAGTTGGCAAAGGGACACTGAGGCATCAACTTGAAGAATTAGCGTGTAAACTTGGCGTAGCTGAAAATGTCAGATTTGTGGGTTCAGTTTCGAATATGGAGATACCTAAATTTCTAGGAGTATCTGATATTTACGTTTCTGCTTCTCTTTCTGATACTAGGTCTGTTAGCTTGCTTGAGGCGATGGCTTACGGGTTGCCAGTTATTGTCACCGATTTAGAGGGGAATAGAGAATGCGTAAAAGAGGGAGTGAATGGGTTCTTATTTCCTAAAGGAGATTTTAAAGCGTTAGGTGAAAAAATAATTTATTTACTTAGAGATGAAGATACGAGGAGAAGGTTTGGCGCTATCAGTAGAAGGTATGTGGAAAAAGAAGGTAGCTATGAGGATGAGATGAGGAAGATGGAAAAGTTATATAAGGAATTAGTTGAGGCGTATAGAATATGAGAATTTTAATAACTGGAGGAGCGGGTTTCATTGGGAGTCACTTATCTGAAAAATATACTCTCGAAGGTCACACAGTGCTTTGTTTGGATAACTTTATGAATGGTGACTTAGGGAATATACGTGGTTTATTGAATTATAAGAATTTTAAGTTGATAAAGGGTGATGTTAGAGACTTTGATCTGTTAGAAAAAATTGTTCGGGATGCGGATGTGATTATTCATTTGGCGGCGCAAATTCATGTTGATAGGTCAATACTTGAGCCAAAATTAACTTGCGATGTTAACATCTTTGGAACGTTGAATATATTGGAGTTAGCACGAAGATATGATATAGATAAGGTGATTCACACATCTACGAGCGAAGTTTATGGTTCTGCTCAGTATGTTCCAATGGATGAAGATCATCCTTTAAATGCTCCTCATCCTTATGGAGCTAGCAAGATTGCTGCGGATAGAATGTGTAATGCGTACATTCAAACGTATGGTGTGAATGTCTGCGTTATGAGGCCGTTTAACACGTTTGGCCCTAGGCAAAGGGACGTTGGTTATGGTGGGGTTATATCTATTTTTGTGAAACGTAGCTTGAATGGTGCGCCACCTATAATTTATGGTGATGGAATGCAGACGAGGGATTACACTTATGTGGAGGATCTTGTCGAAGCTTATGATTTGGTTTTAAAATATAATAAGCCGATAAGTGAACCCATAAATTTTGGAACTGGGAAGGAAGTTAAGATAATAGATTTGGCAAATAAAATTATAAGTTTATGTGGTAAAGGAAAAATCAGGCCAGTTCATGTTGCGCCTCGTCCTGGAGAGGTTAAGCGGCTGGTTGCAGATTATTCGAAGGCAAAGAAATTATTGGGATGGGAACCTAAGTACACATTGGATGAAGGCTTAAAGAAGTTCATAGAGTGGTATAAGAATTATAAATTTGAGGAATGGGCTAAACCTGGCTAGTAGGAGTTTTCATCAAGTTTATGGTAAGCATGAATAATAGATGCTACAGAAGCGAGGAAGCAAGGCTTTTTATACATTGGAACAATATATGGGCTCGACTAATACCCTACAATTATTAGTACGATTTTAACCAAAGTATGAGTTTGGTGAATAAAAGTGAAACGTGAAATACCGTTTTTTGTTCCATGGATCAATGAGGAAGACAAAAAAGCTGTGCTTGAGGCATTGAGTTCCCGCTGGCTTACAGGAGGCCCCAGAGCAAAAGAGTTTGAGAAATTGATCGCAAACTACTTGGGCATAAAACATGCTGTTGCAGTGAATAGTTGCACTGCAGCTTTGCATTTAGCCATGCGAGCCTTAAATATAGGTCCCGAAGATGAAGTTATAGTCCCAGTTTTTACATTTGCGGCTACAGCCAACGCACCCCTCTTCGTGGGCGCCAAACCAGTCTTCACGGACATAGACGAAAAAACATTCAACATATCCCCCGAAGACATTCAAAACAAAGTAACCAAAAAAACCAAGGCCATCATAGTTGTCCACTATGGAGGACAGCCATGCGACATGAAAGAAATCATGCAAATAGCAAATCATCATAACCTCCACGTCGTCGAAGACTGCGCTCACTCTTTAGGCGCCCAATATATGGGCCAAAATACCGGAAGCATTGGTACAATAGGCTGCTTTAGCTTTTATCCCACAAAGATAATCACGACACTTGAAGGAGGCATGGCTACAACAAATGATGAAGAAATAGCTAAAAAGATCGAAGTCCTAAGAGAACATGGAATGACCAGAGGTGCCTTCGACAGAGAAAAGACAGTAACATGGTATTATGATGTTGTGAACTTAGGCTACAATTATCGACTAAACGAAGTTCAAGCAGCTTTAGGCATCTCGCAACTAAAAAAGATTAACGAAATTAATAAGAAACGCATCGAAGTTGCTCACTATTACACGCAAAAACTTAAGGAAATCGACGGAATCATTCCACCTTACGAAGCTAACGATAGAACACACGTATACCACTTATACGTCATCAGAGTCGTAAAAGAAAACCGCGGGATAAACAGAGATGGGTTATACAAAAAACTTTCAAAGAAAGGCATAGGGCTCAGCGTACACTACACACCCCTACATCTCTTAACATTCTACGAAAAAACACTCGGCTACAAAATGGGGGATTTCCCCATCGCAGAACAAGTATCCAAAGAAGTTTTATCACTGCCCATTTACCCTACGATCACAAAGGCACAAATAGACTACGTGGTAAAAGAAATAAGTAAATGTATGAAGTAAAAAGTCATCAACACTTGTTTCACTTATATTTGTCAAGTGCCCGAATAAACTAGTAATTAATGCGTAGGAATGCCTGTTTGCCCTTGTTTTGGACGCATCCACATGCCCTCCTTTTATGAAGATTTTAAGCTTCTCTTCTATTTCCTCAGAGCTTCACTCTGGGGGAGTATGTAAATGGATTAACAGAAAGGCCGCGCGCGTTGAGGAGAGTGTTTCGGAGTGCGTGTTGACGAAAGAAATAGAGTGCAAGTCTCAGTAATCGTTTCAACATATAACACAGTAAAAGATTTAGATGAGTGCTTAGGTTCTATTATTGCTCAAACAAAACTGCCGAAAGAGGTGCTGGTCATAAATAATGCCATGGATGCAAGAACTAAGGATTTAATTGAAAGAAGAGAGTGAGTTTGCGAAAGGAGCATCTTAGATGCCTCGTAGCGAAAACCTCAAAAATGTAGGAAAAAGGTTATCTTTGTCAGAGGTGAGCGTTTGCATACCAACTTACAACTGTGGTAATTTTCTCAGTCATGCTATCGATAGCGTTCTTAATCAAACTTTTACAGATTATGAGTTAATTATTTGTGATAATGCCTCAATAGATGATACTGAAGAAATTGTAAAATCCTATAGTGATAGGCGAATAAGATATTTTAGAAATTCAACTAACCTTGGGGCCACTAAAAATTTTAATAAGTGCATCGAAAAATCTACGGGCAAATATGTATATATACTTCATGCAGATGATGTGATGCTGCCAGAAAATTTAGATGAAAAAGTTAGAATATTGGATAGCAATCCTTCTGTCGGCTTGGTCCACTCTAACTATTATATCATAAATGCAAGCGGCAAAAATTTACGAGAAAGCCTGATACTTGAAGAAACTTCTACTAAACAGATGATTGAAGATGGTTTATCTGTGTTTCGCCGACTTATAACTGACGGGGATTTTATTTGTGCGCCCACAGTAATGGTAAAACGAGAATGTTATAATAAGGTTGGTTATTTTAACCCAACCTTACTTTATTCTCCTGACTGGGAAATGTGGATGAGGATTGCTTTGGAGTATGATATAGCTTATATTCCTACCCCTCTGATAATCCGTAGATCGCACAAGGAACAAGATACACATCGATATCACGGAAAACTTTTTGATTCCATAGAGGAATTTCATCTCAAAAAAAATATGTTGGAGCAAATTAAAGATAGAACTAATGATTACGAGAAACTGAGAGAAAAAGTATTATACAACGCATCTATGAGAGCAATTAAAAAAGTGATTGGCAATTATCCGCATTCCGCTTTTGGATATTTATTTCTTGCTGTGACAAATTGCCCTCGAATAGTCCAAGATACTCCTCTAATTCTTGTTAAAATACATAAATACATAGAGCAGGCGAAACAACGAAAGAAAGTGGACACCACTTTTCAATTAGCATCGAGATACTTGATCGAACTTGTCCTCAAGCGCGGGCGCTACGCTACATAATATTGGCATCCACTACCTCTTCACTAAGTATCACGGAAATATCAAAATCAATGCTTAAACCCGAAAGAATGCTTGGCTTACATTTCTTCAATCCCGCCCATGTTATGATTCGATTGAAAACTTTACAGTACTGCTCTGCAGCAAGTTTTGAAATGCCATATGGCGACAGAGGCGCTGCCGGATGCTCTTCACTTACGGGTAAATAACAGGCTTCTCCATAAAAAGCACACGTAGACACGTAAATAAATCGCGCAATATTTTTCTTCAAACTTGGTCGCAAAAGGTTCAACGTTCCTCTCGTGTTTACGCTGTTTGCAAGCATCGGATCTTCTATTGACAATGGCACATTCACAAAGGCTGCAAGGTGGAAAACGATATCTACATCTTTAATTGCTTTATTAACTTCCCTTGAACTTTGAACATCGCCCTTAACGAGATTAAATTTTTGATTATTCAGATGATGTCGAACATTCTCAACCTGGCCAGTGGAAAAATTATCTAAAACAATAACCTCGTAGCCTTTCACCATTAATCGGTCAACTAAGTGGCTACCGATAAAACCTGCGCCACCAGTTACTACAACCTTCATTTTAAAGCACCTTTAGCGCGCGCGCTGTTTGAGGCGACTGAACGAAAGGGACACAATCTCAATGGACGGGTCTGAGAGGGCGGCGGAAACCTGCTGCTGGACTCTGGGTGGGATGAGATAGGCAAGTCTTGGCCTCCCCAGACCGTTTGAAGGCTTCTTTTTCTTCACCACGAGGCCCTGAGATGCTAGACTTTCAAGATGCAGCCTCAGCGTGTTATGGCTGAAACCTGCTTCACTTAGAAGTTGAGTGAAGACCCTGGGCTTGCCGTCCTGAAGTACGCCAAAATGCGCTCGTCAAACAAGTCCATGGAACTGCCTATGCAGAATCAGACTTAAAACCATTTTTAACCATTTTCGGAACACGCATGCGCGCTCACAACGCTGGAATTAAACTTGCAAAGGGTGAATACATAATCTGCTTAGGTGCAGATGACAAGCTACATTCTGGCTACGTTGAAAAGTGTGTCAGGGAAATTGGTGAAATGACTGCAGCGGAAATTCTTCTGGGATTCTTAGCGCCCGGCTTTTCCATCTCTTCCACAGGAGTCTTGCAAACAGTCTTGCTGTTCCATGTATTGTATAATATCCAATTTTTTTACCAGTCAAATCCTCCAAATTCTTCAGTTCGCCATACGAGTCATTGACTATGCGTAGTGCCACTTCGTGTCTCTCATTGTTCAACAACGCCAGCAATTCTTTGTCAGGAATAGTCTTCGGTGTGAGCGCGCGCCCACTTCTTAACCACTAACAAACTCGCCAATAATCACCTTGCTTCGCTAAGCTGCGTGAGAAGGCTGTTCTATGGCTGGAGCGAGTTGTTTAATAAAAGGACTGGCAGTTATCTATCCTGAAGTGAACAGGGCATGCGCACGCCTAAGTCGCAGATGCAGGTTGCCATCTTAGCGGGTGGTTTTGGCACTAGGCTAAGCGAAGAGACTTACCTGCGACCCAAACCGATGGTCGAAATCGGACCGCACCCGATTTTATGGCACATCATGAAGATATATTCCCATCGTGGCTACAACAACTTCATAATCCTTCTCGGCTACAAGGGGTACATGATCAAGGAGTACTTTTCAAACTATTTCCTCCACCGTTCAGACCTGACTATCGACTTGAAAAACCAGAAGCTTACGTTTCACAAGAACACATGCGAGCCTTGGCGCGTCACATTGGTCGACACTGGTCTAAACACCATGACAGGTGGTAGAATCAAGAGAATAAGAGATTTCATTGGGAAGAAGACGTTTTTGCTGACCTATGGAGACGGCGTGGCAGACATAGACATAGACGAGCTTGTGAAATTCCATTACGCTTGCGGCAAATACGCGACAGTGACAGCTGTGAAGCCTCCGAGCAAATTCGGTTCCTTGGCTCTGGAGGAATCAGAAGGAAAAGTCAAAAGGTTCTCGGAAAAACTCGAAGAAGGCAAAGCATGGATAAATGGAGGCTTCTTTGTTCTGGAGCCAGAGGTCTTCGATTACATCCGGGACGACTCAACCGCCTGGGAAAGGGGACCTCTGGAAAGACTGGCGGAAGACGGGCAATTAGTGGCATATAAACATCGCGGTTTCTGGAGATGTATGGATACGCTGCGGGACAAAGAAGAGTTAACAACTGCGTGGGACATTGGCAAGGCTCCATGGAAGGTTTGGAAATGACTGTTCTCATTACAGGCGCCACAGGATTTGTTGGAGCGAACTTGCTTCGAGGGTTTGTAGCACGCCGCGATGATGTTCACATCACGCTTAGAGAAACTTCCAATACCTGGCGAATTAAAGACATTTTAACCAAAGCCCAAATTCACCACTGTGATTTGACCGACAGAGAAAAAGTGAGAACCCTCATTTCTGAGATAGCGCCGAAACTTGTTTTTCACCTTGCAATGTACGGTGGACATCCAAATCAGAAGGATTTGATGAAAACTATCGCGGCAAATTTTCTGGGAACGATAAACCTATTAGACGCTTGTGTTGATGTCGGTTTTGATTGCTTCATCAACACTGGTAGTTCCTCCGAGTATGGCATGAAATCCCGGCCTATGAAGGAAACCGACGTTCCTGAACCAATTGATGACTATGGCGTAACAAAAACCGCACAGACATTGTACTGCCAATCAATCGCGAGAAGGCATAACTTGAAAATATTCACTTTGAGGTTGTTCTCTCCCTACGGTTATTTTGAAGAGCCTAGTAGGCTAATACCGTACGTAATTGCACGTTGTTTGCGAAACGAAGAGCTTGAATTGTTCTATCCGAACTCCGTCAGAGATTTCATTTTCATCGAGGATGTTGTGAGCGCATATGCAGAAATCGCTGGAAATGCAAATCGTCTGATGCCTGGGGAGATTTTTAATGTAGGGAGTGGCAAGCAATACACAGTCAGGGAAGCAGTTGAAATTGTCAAGGAATTGACAAACTACGGAAAAGAGCCTCAGTGGGGTAAGTCGGCGGGAAGACCATACGACTCGGCCAAAAAGTGGGAAGCAAACATAGACAAAATAAGGAACTTCGTTGGCTGGGTTCCAAAAAACACGTTGCGAGACGGTATATCAAAGACAATAGTGTGGTTTAGAGATCACCTAAACGAACAACTATCAACACTGAGGGCGTGAGATTGAAAGTTTCCGATTACATAGCAAGCTTTCTTCAGAACATAGGCGTCCGCTACGTTTTTGGATGTGTTGGCGGTGCCGTAACGCATGTGGTAGATTCCATCTTCAAACAAAAAGGCGTCAAGTATATTCATAGCTATCACGAGCAAGCAGCAGCCTTTAGCGCATCAGCACTGGCGAAATACAAGGGTAGTTTGGGGGTAGCAGTCGCCACGAGCGGGCCAGGGGCCACCAATCTGATAACGGGCATAGCAGATGCGTATTTCGACTCTTCTCCAGTGCTTTTCATCACAGGCCAGGTGAACACCTACGATTTCAAGTATCAGCGGCCGATACGCCAATGTGGTTTTCAAGAGACAGACATCGTGAACATCGTTAAACCCATAACGAAATACAGCGTCTTGCTCGATAAGGTGGATAAAGTTGAAGAGGAGCTAAGCAAAGCTGTTAGAATTGCGGTTTCAGGAAGACCCGGACCGGTACTTTTGGATATTCCGATGGACGTTCAAAGGGGTAAAATATCTCCAAAGAGTCTTAGCGCCAAAGCCGCATATGCTCCCAGCAACGCGTCCATTTCAATGAAAGATATAGAATTTGTGTACGACGCATTGGCTCGCTCTGAAAGGCCACTCATCCTAGCCGGTGGAGGTTGCAGAGTCTCGGACGCGAGAGGTGAGCTGGTTTCTCTTGCTGAGAACTTTTGTGTTCCCGTCGTTGTTTCATTGCTGGGCAAGGACTGTTTTCCGAATGACCACAAGCTGTTTGCCGGTTTCATAGGAGCCTACGGCAATCGCTATGCGAACCTGGCATTAGCAAAGAGTGATCTGCTAATAGCTCTTGGTTCTCGTTTGGATTCGAGGCAGGTGGGCAATATTCTTGCACCTTTCTCTGACAAAGAGATTATTCAGGTCGATTTGGAACCTGACCCTACGGATCACCGGTTCGGAAAAAGGAAGCCAATAGTTTCTGATGTTAAGAATTTCATCAAGCAGTTTTGCCGTTTTGCTGACGTCAGGGAACCAGAATTCAAACGCCATGATGAATGGATAAATCTCATAAACAGGCTGAAGCAAGTTTTCCCACCCTCAAGCGAGCCGAAAAGAGCACGTGTTGAGAGTTTTCACTACAGCGTCATGGAGGAAATCTCGCGAAACCTGAGCCCGGATGATGTTATTTGCGTCGACATTGGGCAGAATCAGATGCTAGCGGCTCAGGTCTTAGAAATAAGGGGGCATCAACGGTTCATTACTAGCGGTGGCATGGCACCTATGGGGTATGGGCTTCCTGCCAGTCTTTCCATAGCTCTCGAGAGTAATAGACGGGTCGTCATGATAGCTGGTGACGGTGGAATGCAGCTGAATATACACGAGCTTAACACGGTCGGGAAGCTTCGCTTGCCAATCGTCATGTTTGTCCTTGACAACAAGAGCTTGGGCATGATAAGGCAATTCCAAGATCTCTATTTCGGTTCTCGGCACTGCGACACTGATGAGTGCAGTGGTTACTACTCTCCCAATTTCGTAGCTATAGCAGAGGCTTACGGCATCGAAGCTTTGAGAATTACCAAGAATATGCCAGATTGGAGGCAGAAAGTGCGGGAGGCGCTTGACAAGAAGACAAAGGTTCCTCTGCTGGTGCAGATAGTTCTGGATTACCCGACCTACATTTACCCGAAACTTGAATTTGACAAGCCCATAAACAATCCTGAACCAATGATTACCTCTGAAGAAGAAAAAATGTTAAACGATCTCGGGGTGACTTGATATTGAGCAAGAACATGCACGAAGACTTGGGAATTTACAGGAGCAAGTCGATTCTTGTTACGGGTCATACGGGTTTCAAGGGAACTTGGCTGTCAATATGGTTGCACGAACTGGGCGCGAACGTGATTGGGTATTCGCTTGACGCTCCAACTGATCCAAACATGTTTGAGGCTGTACGCTTAGAAGACAGGGTCACTCATATCCTGGGTGATGTCAGAGACGTGAAGCATCTCAAATCTATCTTCAAAGAGTATGAACCGGAAATCATTTTTCACCTGGCTGCTCAACCCATCGTAAGGCGTTCATATAAAGAACCACGCTTGACATTCGAGACCAATGTTATGGGGACAGTGAACCTTCTGGACACTGTGAAGAACACTGGATGTGCGAAGGTGGTGATTGTGGTCACAAGCGACAAATGCTACGAAAATCAAGAGCGGAGCTTCGGATACAGAGAGACCGATCGCTTGGGTGGACACGACCCCTACAGTTCAAGCAAAGGATGCGCAGAACTCGCGGTTTCCGCATACCGAAGCTCATTTTTCAGTTCTGATGATGATTCTCAAAACGTTGCAATTGCTTCGGTGAGAGCCGGAAACGTGATCGGAGGGGGTGACTGGGGGGAAGATCGACTCGTGCCAGATTGTGTGAGAGCTCTCTCCGCAGGAAAGGATATCGTGGTTCGTAATCCTATGTCGGTTCGACCGTGGCAGCACGTATTGGAACCATTGTCTGGATACCTCTTACTGGGAACAAAACTCTACAATGACCGCGAAAAGTTCTCGACGGCTTGGAACTTCGGACCAGCGGAAAATGACGCTGTGTCGGTCGAAGAAATAGTCAAGAGGGTAATAGCCTATTGGGGCGAAGGAAAATATAGGATAAAGCCGTCGGATAGCGAACCTAAAGAAACCAAAATGCTAAAGTTGGATTGTAGCAAGGCACGTGAACTGATGGGTTGGAAACCAACGTACTCAATCGACGAAGCATTGAAACAGACCATAGCTTGGTACAAAGAATACTACAAAGGACGAGCCGCCAGCCATCTGTATGTTTTTACCGTCACGCAGATTTTGGAATACGTAGCAAAAGGAGGTTACCGGTCGGGTTCTCGAGCAGGCCCTAAATAGAATACCCAAGTGTGGGCTGGACAAGATTTGAAAGGGCGTGAGACGGTGAAGACAATGCTGAATCGTGGCGATGTTATCAACATCAACCTAGCCGCGCGCAAATATTGTCATGGCGTTTCCGAAGAAGATGCCTTCTTGGTTTTGGATGAGAGAAACACAGAAGCACTAGTCGCGCCCGTAGTTTTCAAGGTTACCAAAGGCTCGTCACGGAAGTATTCAACGTTTCTAACCAGAAAGGACTTTGGTTGTGGAGACTTGCAAAATGAAGGTTCTGTAGTATTGAATGACGTATTTCGCGTCGACAAGAATGATTGCAAGAAAATCGGTACAATCAAGGGCGAAAAGTTGGATGAGGTCCTAAGATTATTTGTAAAGTATGCTGCATCCATTCATTTCGACTATTTCCATAAGCGTAGAAAATCCCATGGCATCCCAGCGTCAGGCAAAGTGATTGATGAAAACGATTTGTTCAGTGTAGTAGATGCGTCTCTGGATATGTGGTTGACGGCAGGGAGGTTCGCCAAAGAGTTCGAGGAAAAACTTCCTGACTTTATTGGAGCGAAACATTGTGCGCTAGTTAACTCAGGCTCATCTGCAAATCTCCTAGCTCTGTCAGCATTAACTTCTTACAAACTGGGAAATGGAAGATTAAGACCCAGAGACGAAGTTATAACGGTCGCCGCAGGATTTCCGACCACAGTCACTCCTATTATCCAAAACAACCTAGTGCCAGTTTTTGCCGATGTAGAAATCGGTACCTACAATGTTGATCCAGAACTTCTTGAGAAGGCGATATCGAAAAGGACACGCGCAATATTCGTGGCGCATGCTCTGGGCAACCCTTTTGATGTGGAAAGGATCTTGAACCTTGCCGCAGAGCACGATCTGTGGTTGGTAGAGGATAGCTGTGATGCGTTGGGGTCAAAGTACAACAGTCAATACACGGGGACTTTCGGAGACATTTCCACTTTCAGTTTTTACCCGGCGCATCAGATTACTATGGGAGAGGGTGGAGCCGTTGTCACGAGTGACTCGCGTCTGCATGGTATAGTCTCTTCTATGAGGGATTGGGGTAGAGACTGTTGGTGTCCACCTGGAAAAGAAAACACTTGTGGAAAGAGGTTCGAATGGAGACTCGGTACTTTGCCTCAAGGCTACGACCACAAGTACATATATTCTCATCTAGGCTACAACTTGAAAGCCACTGATTTTCAAGCAGCCCTAGGTCTTTCGCAGCTTTCAAAACTTCCGGTTTTTGTAAGAAAAAGAAAGGAAAACTTTAGATTGCTGTACGATGGTTTCAAGAAGCTCGGTTTGGATGAGCTTTTCATCCTACCGAGGTGGTTGCCAAAGTCAGACCCCAGCTGGTTTGGGTTCCCCTTGACTATAAAGGAAAAGATCCCATTTCAAAGAAGAACACTGATCGAGTTTCTGGAGAAAAGAGGGATTGGTACGAGATTGCTGTTTGCGGGCAACATCATTAGGCAACCCGCGTTCACTGAGACCAGAGTGAAGGCTAGAGTCGTAGGCGAACTCAAAAACACGGAGAAGATATGTAAAGACACTTTCTGGATTGGCGTGTGGCCTGGAATTTCCGAAGAGGATATTGCATATATGTTGGAATCTTTTTGCGCCTTTTCAAAAGGGATCGAAAACTGCTAGGAGCTAAGGGGAAATCTTGGATGCTGACTCACTGATTTCGTTTTGCATTCCGACCTACAATAATGCGGTCTCTTTGAGAGAGCGTCTGCTGTCATTGGTGTCGCAGGCCAAACCACACGGAATACCAGTTTATGTTTCGAACAAAGCTTCCACAGACAGCACACTCGACGTTCTATCAAGCGCGCGCGCTATACTTGTCAAGTGCTCGAATAAACTAACACTCAATGTTTAAGAAAGCATATTTGCCCTTGTTTTGGGTACGCCCACATACCCCCCTTTTATGAGGATTTCAAGCTTCTCCTCTAAATCTCTAATCCTTCCTCTCTCTCTCCTCACTAAGCATTCCCTCTTTCTCAAGAATCTTTTTCACCCCGCTCAAAAGCTCAAGATAAAGCGGCGTAAAAGCTTCAATCCAATATCCTGGATACATTTTGTAAAGGTAAGGATTCGCTTCCGCAGCTATATCCACTTCAGCCTTCCAAAGGGCACTACCTTTCATATGGAACCATCCAACAAGACAAGAAGTTGGAACGCCTACAAGCAAACCAAGTATCACAAATGCCCAAAAGTGCGGAAACAAAGCTTGAAGCGCAGGAATATTGGTTATTGCCAAATAATACACAGTGACAAACGTTGTCGCAAAACCTAAGAGAAAACTCAAGTAAGTACTGTAACCAACTCTAAAATAGTACCACATCCTAAAAATAAACCTTGAACCCCTCATTTAAATTCCTCACTTAACCCCTACTTCAACAACCAAATATAAAAATCACACCCTTATCGACCAGCGTGCGCTACGCTCAACAAGGTTCTTTCCTATAAAACGCTCATGATAATGAAATTGAAAAAAAATCACCGCATCAAGTCACAACCTACACTTCATAGCGCGCGCCGGATCCAACTGACGAATAAGCGGACGAACAGCACTCTCTATGAACTTCGACATAATTTCAGACGAACTCGCCGACATAATAATCAAATAACCCAAAATATGTCTTGCTAGTTTACCTTCCTGCAGGAATGAATGCAATTGTTAAGTTGGTTTCAGAATGTCGTTGCTGTATAGAGTATGATCCTGTCTCCGACACCTTCTGAGATCAAATTAGCTGATGTCTTGTTTGTTGCTCTCAGAAATGCTGGTGAACTTTCATTGGTTAGCCGCCTTTCTGATTAGGTAATAAACCTGAAACTGTCCTCATTCGTACCCACAGAAAGGGCATTGTTATAGCACATAGTAGCGCGCGTGCTATCGCGTCTATCTTAAGCACTTGGGCTCATAGTATATCCGAAACCCAAACCTTGCGCCTTTAACCGGACTTGGCTACCCCTGTTCACCTAAAATGAATTTTTCCAGGTCAATTTCATTAGCATAAGTTACGTCAGAATTATGTTTGATAGGTATCCATGTATCCGTAACGTAAATGTTTGCCTTTTTTTCGTTTATCAAATCCTGTA
>Ga0315282_10011740_pt1 | contig 13510 bp, 11 predicted proteins | sample YL17G07_20_MG_FD_203693 | JGI IMG/M metagenome (GOLD analysis project Ga0315282, IMG submission 203693) | Sediment microbial communities from Yellowstone Lake, YNP, Wyoming, USA - YL17G07_20 | ecosystem: Environmental > Aquatic > Freshwater > Lake > Sediment | place: USA: Wyoming | collected... | reverse complement strand
ATGCTGCCATTGCTCCAAAAGCTTGAACGGATAGACCGGAAGCCCCACAAGAGCGAAAAATGTCGGAATGATTGTGCCTGAGGCTCCTTTAAGCTTGATGAACCACCCTTCCGGGAAAGTGCTGTAGAAGAAGAACGGGTACAACATGCTTTGTTGGACCATATAGGGATAATCGGGATAATTGCCTCTATCCGGCAAATTGTTTTCTTTGATCAATTGGTCCCACGAATAGTTCAGATTGTGATCGATCACATCGCCTTGCGCTGCTACAAAAAAGTCGGTCATCAGGATAGGATTCGGCCCTGCCTGTCTATCGAGATAACGGATCACCGCCAAATGATTCTGTGAAGCCGGCGCAGCTTCCTGTGTTCCTTTTAACAATGTACCCACCACCAGAACGAGAGCAATAAAGCAGGTCAGACCCAGGACCAGAATAGTATGCCATTGCCTTTCCAGCCAGGTATCTTTGGCCTTTTTCTTGATCCAAGCCCATGTTTTTCTGAAAGGCGTAAACACTGCAATGGAAATGAAATAATAAGGAATCGGAAATAAAAAGCACTGATAACGCGAAGGCCTGTGCGGTACGCCGCCTGGAACATTGCTGGCATTTTCAAGCCATGTGATGAAAAACGTAAACAGAATTGCAGTGCATAGAAGCCAATAAAGAGAAAAAGAAGTGCCAAGATCCTTTTGCTTGCGCCACTGCCAAACCGCAATTGCGAGACCGATAAAAAAGAGAAAAACAGATACCGGGTTTCCGGAGAACGTATCCACGCCTACGCCGGAGTAGCGGCCCGATATTGAGTAGACCAGCGAAATCGACCATTCCAAAAATTTTTGCGGGATCTGATCGAAAAATCCGCGGGAAACCATTGCATGGCCGAATCCGCGACCCGTCATTGTCCCGACCGAAAGCGAAAACGTCGCGAATCCGTGTTGGATGTTCCAAATGATCACAGGCGAAAATGCCGCAAGCGCAGATGCGCCCATCCAGAGGCCTTCCACAAAAGCCTGCTTGAAATTTTTACAATAGATCCATGTAAACAATGCGCAAAAGACCACAGCTAAAAGCGGGATAGTCCTGATTTGAGCGCCCAACGCGGCCAATACGCCAGCCATCACAAGATTCCACTTGCCCTTGCCTCGATAGTGGCGCATGTAAAACAGGATTGCCGCAAAAATAAAAAAGGAGTCGCCAAGTTGGCTGCCGAATAGGCTCATGGCTACAAACCATGTATGAACAACAGCGATCAATCCGGCAAGGAAGCCAATGCTTTTATCAAAAAGCAATCGTCCAAGGTAATACGTCACCAGTATTGATCCAAGGCCGACAAAGACCGTGACAACTTGGGGAATTAATACGGACCGCGTTTCGAAGATCACAAAAAACAGTGAGACGATCCAGTTGAACAAGCCGCCGCAATAGGGGAACACCATCAAGGGAAAATATCGCCGATCAATAATATCGAGCGATACAAGGCACATTCCGAATTGATTTTTTGTATACCCGTCTCCGAGGGCTTGGCTCCGAACTAAAAAACCGCACGCCGCTAATATCAACGGAGGCAAAATTTCTTTGTAGAAAAATTGAAAAACTCTTCGAATTGGCGATGGGGTTACTTGCGTCAAAACTTCTCCTTGTCCGGAATAATATAATAGAACCGATCGCCAAGTCACAACAATCCGGATGAATTGCTTCATAAGTTTTGCATCATTTATGACTCGTTTCATTACCTGATCATGAGAGATTTGTGATACATATGTATTCAGGATTCGGAAATTTGAGATGATTGATTGGACCCAAAAGCCGCTTTTTACCAGGATTATTTTATGGCTGCTTCTTACGCTTCTTGTCGCGGTCTTTGCGTTAGTATGGTTTCCCGTAAATAAAATGACCGGCTTAGTCGGAATAATACTAAGATCCGCAATAGAAGCCGGGCTTTTGGTCTCCGTCGTACTTTGGCTTATCGGGGTGGTTCGGGGAATCGCCACGTTATTCGAGGAAAAGCATCAAAAGTGAAGTGATCATGCCTTTTCATTGACGTTTGGCGAGGATTCATTTAATGGAAAGGAACGACAATTCATGGAGAATTTTTCATATTGAACGTGAGCCTTTGGCATAAAGCGGTCGTTTTGTTTAAATCTTTAAGCGGCAATGCGTTGGGATTTCTCCTGTTCTTAAGCCTTGCCTCCTGTGGTAATTTCAATTTTCCGCCTTGGAATGCAAAGCCCAATATCGTCCTCATCGTGATAGATACCCTGCGCGCCGATCATGTAGGTTGTTATGGATACTCTCGGCCGACCACGCCGGAATTAGACCGATTGGCTGCGCAAGGCGTTATATTCGATAATGTGCATGCTCTATCCAGTTGGACCGTTCCTTCCATGTCAACCATGATGACCTCTGTGAACCCGTTCAATCATGGGGTGACTTCAGGCATTTTGGGTTTTGAAGGCGTTGTCGAGCAATCCATTTTGCCGGACGGTTTCGTGACGCTAGCAGAAAAACTGCAAAAGGGCGGCTACCGCACTTTCGGCATCTCGTCCAATGTCCACGTGTCCAAGGAAACCGGATTTGATCAGGGATTCGACGAGTTTCAGATGCTTAATTTCGTCAATGCAGAGGAAGTCGAAAGAACATTTTTAAAATGGATGAGCAACATCACCGATGCCTCGAAAAAGGGGAGATACTTTTTATATCTGCACTTCATCGACCCTCATCACGAATATATTCCTCACGAGCCTTATATCGAGCAATTTCACCCTAATTATAAAAATGAAATCGGGGATTTGGCGAATACCCCCTTGCTGACGCTGTGGCTATTCCAAAGCTATTTTAAAAGTCCGGATGACCCTCATACCGTAATGGCCAGGGATCTCTACGACTCGGAAATTCGGAATGTAGACGATGTAGTGGAGCGGATAATAAAAAAGCTGCCGCGTCGCGACAACACATTTATTATGGTGACTTCGGATCACGGCGAAGAATTTATGGAACACGGAAATATGATTCATGGGATCGATTTGAATGAAGAGACCCTTCGTGTGCCGTTGGTCATGCGCTTTCCAAAAAATAAGTATGCCGGATTGCGTCTGTCCTCGTGGGTGAACTTATTGGATATCGCACCGACCTGTGTGAATATGGCCCGCCTTTTACCCATTGAAGGCGCGGAAGGCCAGAGCGTGCTTCCCCTGATAGCTAAAATATATAAAGGGCGTTACAGAGCCGTTTCCTTGCCCCTTGAAGTTACACGCATCGCTCACTCGAAATACTATGGAATCATCCATGGCCGCTACAAGTTAATCGTTCCTTTGGATGGAAAAGCAGGCACTCAATTGTATGACTTGGAAAAAGATCCTCAGGAAAAACTGAATCTCTTTAGTAAAAACCCCGAAATAGTTCATTCGCTTCAAAAGCTGATGGAAACCAAATGTCGGGTAAGTCCGAGGTATCCTGTAAAAATGTACAAAGCCTCGAAGACGGGTGCGGAATTGGAGCAACTTAAAAACCTGGGTTATCTGCATTAATTTTTTAAAACGTGATTCCGGAATGAAGTCGCACCATCAGGGATTAGTTTATCTCGCCTTATTAATAGCGATCGTTCAATGCGGTCTCCTAATGGCTACACAGTTTTATCCTTCGCCTGACGCTTGCGTTTATCTGACTTTAGGCAAAAATCTCTTTTCGGGACACGGCTACACATATGGCGGTAAGCCCCATCTGATTTTTCCTCCCGGATATCCGATTCTCTGCGGTCTTGCAGGATCGATCATCAAATCCAAATTGCCGCCGGGCCTTGTGGTCAGTTTTTGTCTGCATCTGTGCGGAATTTTGGGCATGGCCGCTCTTGCGGCGAGAATCACAAAAAATCAGTTGGTCGGCGGTGCGGCAGCCTTTGTATGGGCATTAGCGGGCGACCCGGCCATATATGCATCCCAGGCGCTTTCAGAAGCTGCTTTTACATCGGGGTTGATTCTTGTTTCTCTGGCTATGAGTTATCCATTGGATTGGCGGAGAGGACTTGCGCTGGGCGCTCTTAGCGGATTTCTTGCGCTCGTCAGGCCTGAAGGCTTTATATTTCTTATCGCCGTCCCAATAAGCATTATCTTTTTTATCGGCCTTAAACAACTCAGAATCGGTTATCCCGCTGCGTCAATGGCGGTAGCGGCATTTCTAATCGTGTATTCGCCTTACATGGCCTTTTTGATGCGCCATACTGAAGGGTCGGGGATTTCAGGAAAAATCGGGATCAACCTATTAGTGGCGCAAGCGCCGGAAGAAAATATCGAGCGAGCCAGATTTCTGCATGCTGTCGCGCCGGATGGAAAATCGACTTTATCCGAAAACCCGCCGGCTTTTTCAGTCACCGATTTTATATTTAAAGATTTCATGGCATGGCTGAAAATATTCGGCGAAAATCTGCTTACTCAATTCAAGCACTTGCTGGATGCGACCGGCTTCGCAGCCTTGATCCTGGCTCCGATTGGAATCATTTTTCTTGCGAAGCGCAATCCGAGAGCGCTCTGGATGTTCCTGGCCGGCGCATGTTGCGTAATTGTCGATGCCATGCTGCGGTCAGGCCGCCGCTTCATGATGCCGTTTTATCCGGGCATGGTTTTAGCGGCCTGTTTGGGCGCATGGGTTTTTATCGAGCGGATTGCTCTGAAATTTGAAGGGAAAAAACGGGTGCTAGCGGCAACAGTCGCGGCGCTCGTCGCAGCAGCTCCTTTATGTTATCAGCTCCAGACTCCTGCCCGGAAAATGCTGGCGCGCCGGACAATTGCAGGATATGACAAGCCGGATGAACTTCGCGCAATGGGAGAATTGGCGGCTCGGCAGATCCCCGACATCGCAAAAGAATCCATACTGGCTGCGAAACCCCAAGTCGCCTTTTATGCCGGAGCAATCGATCGCGACCTTCCGGCAGGCCTGTCTCCACGAGAATTAGCCGATTATATGACCCGCGCAGGCATCAAATATTTGGTCTTGGATTTTCGTTCCACACAAAGATCACGGCCCGAATTGCTCAGGTTTTTATTGCATCCTCGCAATGACCCATCATTCGAACCGGTTGCAGAAATAGGAGGACCTTATCGCGCCGTATTATGGAAACTTTTAAGACCGATCAAATCACCGTAAGGCGTTTGTCCAGAGTGGTGAGAACCTCGACTCCGTGATCGGTCGCCAAAACCAGATCTTCAATCCGGATTCCAAGACGGCCCTCGATGTAAATGCCGGGTTCTATTGAAAAAATCATCCCTTTTTCGATAACGCCTTTGCCCAATCTGGAAATCCGGGGGTCTTCATGGACATCCAAGCCCAAGCCGTGCCCGAGGCCATGCCCGAATAGCTTGCCATAGCCTTTGGCCTCGATATGATCGCGCGCTGTTTTGTCGAGATCAACGACGTCCATGCCGGGCTTCGCGGCGTCAATGGCTTTGCGTTGCGCATCCAAGACGATCCGGTATATCTCCCGGGCTTCATCATCTATTGCGCCGACGCCGAGCGTGCATGTTTGGTCCGAACAGTAACCTTGATAAACAGCTCCGAAATCGATCACGACCATCTCGCCTTTTTCGATCTTTTTGTCCGAGGCGATGCCGTGCGGAAGCGCTCCGCGGTAACCTGATGCAATAATTATTTCGAACGGAACCCCGGAAGCGCCCGACCTCTTTTGCTCAAACTCCAAGGTCAAAGCCACATCCTTTTCGACTGCGCCCGGTTTGATCTGCGCGACTGCTTTTAAAAACGCCTTTTCGGAAATAGCGATCGCCTCACGGATCAGTTCGATCTCTTCCGGCTCCTTGATCATCCTTAGATGGTCGATTTCTTTTTGCAGCGGCGCTATTTCTATGGGTTTGAAGGCTTCCGAATAATTCCGCCATTCGCCATAGGGCATATAAACGGATTCCATTCCCAATCGGGTCAACCCGAGTTTGCGAATGTGCTCTGAGATATAGGGAGCTTTCTCTAAAAAAGTGTGAACTTCGAAACCCTCAGTCTCATCGCCGGCCTGAATCGTATATCTGCTGTCCGTAAAGAACATGGCTTCTTTTTTGGTGACAAGGCATGTTCCTTCGCTGCCCGTGAATCCGGAAATGTAGCGGACATTCGAGGAGGAAGTAACCAAAACTCCATCCAAATCAAGTCGCTCGATCAAAGCCCGAAGCCTTGATATTCTTTCAGTTTTGCCCATTACAATTCACCCTTCAAATATGCAGCGGCATATCGGACAGCGAGCAGATATCCGGACCATCCGAGGCCCTCTATTCTTCCGATTGCTCTTGGGGCTATAAACGATCTTCTTCTGAACCCTTCGCGTGAATGGAGATTCGAGATGTGCACTTCCACCGCAGGGATCTGGGCCAGCGCATCGGCCAATGCGACGGAAGTATGTGTATATCCGCCCGGATTGATAACGACGAAATCCGCCAGATTTCTCGCTTCATGAAGCCAATCAATGAGCTGGCCTTCGTGATTGGACTGCTTGCACGTCACGATAACACCGAGCTTTTTACCTTCTGCGATGATTTCCTTATTAATTTCTTCGAGCGTTTTATCGCCGTAAATCTCGATTTCACGCTCGCCCAATAAATTCAGATTCGGCCCGTGGATCACCCAAACGTTTCGTCGAATTGTCAATGTACATTTTCCTTCTGTTTCAGGAAATCTCTGATCATCTGCGAAATTTTCAGCTTTGCGGTTTCGTGAACAGGTTTTCCTTTGGTGAAGCGTATAAAAGCGTCTTCCAATACCTGCTTTTCTTCCTTTCCTGGAAAATTGCCGAAAGCTTTCTGTCGCTCGGATGACGCCTGCTTTGAAGCATTCTGGGGACCAGGGGATTTCGAAACCGATTTCGTTTCCAATTGGTCGAAGAATTCATTCAGCACGCCATCCGCCTCTTCGCGAACGCCTTTTTGCCCTGCGAACGGTTCAATGGGATTGATAGTGCCGGCTGGTGATTTCCCCGATCCCGACGCCGTATCGGTTGTTGATCGGGATGTCGTCAGATCGCTTACCAGCACATCGGGGACATAAATCTCCGGTTCCGGTCCATTATCGGAAACTCGTCGAACAGAAGCTTTGGGCCCATCAACGACAGTTCGAGGAATAAATACGACATCGCCGCGTTCTTCATTCATTTTCGGAGCCGTATATGGCTTGGGCGCCGCGGCTCCGGAAGCTGTCCGTGAAGAAGCGACGATCTTTTCAACAATCGGTTTTACCGGTTCTGAGACCGGCTGAGGCTTGGTCACCTGAGATTGGGATTGCTGCGCCTGCCTGGGAGGTTGAACCTCAATCGCTCCTTCGACAGGTGAGATTGGTTTTGCTGAAACCGGCTTTGCCTCTGCAGGCCGCGGCGCAGAATAACCTGTCGATGTTTGGGGTTGAGCTTTTGGCGGTTCCGGCGCCGGCTTTAACGGCGGCTTTTCTTGTACGGGTTTTGGAATCGCTGCAGCAGGAGCCGGAGAAGGCTCTGCGGCCCTGCTCATTTTTGTTTCCGGAGGTCTAAGGGGCTCCGGCGCGATAGTCGGCTTTTGCGCCGCAGGCTCGCCTGTAAGCCTCTCTTCTTTTTGAAGCGCCGCCAGCAACTTCTTGGTTTCATCATCAAAAGGATTCTTCAGGAGCAGTTCGCTTAAAATTTTCTCTGCCTTTGCTTTTTCCCCGATATCAGCAAGGCATGAGGCAAGCGAACGAGCGACTTTGACGTTTTCCGGCAATCTTTCGAAGACGAACCGATATTCCGTGATCGCCTCATTAAGTCGTCCCAGGAATTGAAGGATGCGGCCAAGTTCTTCGCGGCATGCAAGGGAAGTCGGATTCGCTTCAATCCCCTCCTTGGCCATTTTCAGGGATTTTTCCAGATCGCCGGCCTGACGATAGGCTTCGGCAAGCCATGCATGGATCCGCCCAGGTTTTTCACTGGATAAACGCGATTCGAGATCTTTTATTCTGGCAGCTAAATTTTCGTCCATGAAAGAAGCCTTTGACCCTGAAAATCCTTGTTAATCATGTTGTTTTAATGTTTCACAGAATTGAAATTCCGTCAAGAAAATCAGATGCGATCAATAATTCCTTGCGCTCATATTCCTTTCTCCATAATGGCGCCTTTTCAAAGCAGAATTGATGCAAAGCAACCGATCTTTCCAAGTGATAAACTTATTTGATAAACAAGATATACTGGATGTAAATTGCGAATACCAAAGACCCATATGCCCCAAAAATCATTCTGGCCCGCCATAACAAGTTCGGCGTTGCGCGATGTCTTTCTGATGGGCCTGCTTACGTTCTTATTTGTGTACACTTATTTTATTTATCTGGTCAGGGTTGGTTTTGCAGAAAAAATCTCGCGCGATGTTTCGCCTGAAAGAATGAACCGATTTCTTCTGGCGCAGCTTATCGTTATGCTGGCAGTGTGCCTGATCTGTTCTGCTGTCGGTTTTTTCTTTTCGCGAAGATATGGCCTTGCCGGATTGGGTGATTTTCAATCGCTTAAAAAATCATTGCCTTGGATATTTGGAATTGTCGCCGTTGGCGCGCCCGCCGCTTTCTTTTTGTATGACCGCTCTTTCCATGTTCTGGCTCCAGGATACTACCCGACCAAATGGACTTGGGCATTAGCTGTGGCGTTTTCAACGGCATTTTCAGGAGAGATCATCGCCCGTTTTGGAATGATGACGATCTTTATGGGCATTTTCCGTAATTTCAAATTAGCGAACATTGCGCAATCGCTTTTCGTCACGGCTTTGGCGATCCGCAGTCTATATCTGGCCGACCATCCGTTTGGGTTGAATTACATTACGATGATCGGATTGGTTTTTTCTTTCGCCGGTTCTCTTGCGGCAGGCTGGATTTATTACCGCTACGGAATTCTATCCGTGATTCTTTGCCACTTTTTATTTGAGCTCCGCATACTTGCTTTTGTGCGGTTCTGATCACGGTGCCCGCTATATTGAAACAATATCTATCGATCCATCATTGTAATATCTCCTCACATTAAACACTTTTCGCTTGACAAAGTGTGTTACGATTTTTAAAAAAGTAGCACCGGTCTCTCATGTTGAGATCTTTTTTTACAGGTGAAAGGCAGAGAATCCAAATGCATATACCGGACGGATTCGTAAGCGCACCGATCAATATCGCGACATTCGCCGTTTCGGCAACCGCCCTTGGCGCCGCGGTGGTCAAGGCCAAAAAGGAACTTGACGAACGCACGACGCCGTTGCTCGGCGTTACCGCGGCTTTCATCTTCGCCGCGCAAATGTTGAACTTTCCGGTCGCTGGGGGGACCAGCGGGCATTTTTTGGGAGCCGTGCTCGCCGGGATTTTGTTGGGGCCGTTCAATGCCTGCCTGGTCTTGGGTTTGGTGCTCATCATCCAATGCCTGGTGTTTGCGGATGGAGGGTTGTCCGCGCTCGGTTCGAACATTTTCAATATGGGCGTCGTGGGCGGCATCGTATCGACGTACTTCTTTTATGTCCTGCGAAGGATGCTTCCCAAAACAAGGCTCGGCTTCTCGATTGCGACAGCGATTTCATCCTGGAGTTCAGTCGTGCTTGCCTCAGTGTCGTGTTCCTTGATGCTGGCGCTGTCCGGCACATCCCCTTTGAGCGTGGTGCTTCCGGCCATGGGGGGAGTTCACGTGCTGATCGGCATAGGTGAAGCGTTGATCACCACGACCGTCATCGGAACGTTATTGGCTCTCAGGCCTGATCTGGTCGGCGCTTTGCAAACCGGAGGCGCTCCATGAGAAATCCGTTGAAAAGCGCCATCTGGATTGGCGTCGGCATATCTTTGCTGTTGGCCGCTTTTATCGCGCCTTTTGCCTCTTCATCGCCGGACGGCCTGGAACGCATTGCAAAAGATCACGGCTTTTTGGGGAAATCGGAGGCGCCCGGAGTTTCCGTATGGAATCATGCGCCGGTCAAGGACTATGCCATGCCGGGCGTGAAAAACGAAAAAGTCGCAACCGGAGCGGCAGGGGTTGCCGGCGCGTTGGGAACTTTTGCTGCGGCTTACGGTTTCGCTCGCTTGGCTTGCAGGAAAAACTCGGACAAAGCATGAAACACGGTTTTTTCGACAGCGACGCCTATCGCGACAGCGTGATCCATCATTTGGATGCCCGCTCGAAAATATTGGCGTTTATCGGCGGTGTTTTAGTATGCGTCAGCACACCGCCCACGGCATACTCCGCCTTTGCCGTATACGCCGGCGTATTGGCCGTTGTATTTTTTCTATCAAAATTGCCTTTGATGAATTTATGCAAGCGAGTGCTGATTGTTGTGCCGTTTGCAGTTATGGTCGCTGCCTTTGCTCCGTTTTTAAAACCAAGCCAGATCGCCGGAGGTTATAGCTTGGGGATCGGCTCAGCCGCTATCGCGACTCCTGGTTTGGTAGTGTGGAATGTCATCGCAAAAAGCCTGCTTGCTGCAAGCATGATCATTCTGCTGACTTCGTCCACAACTTTTCCGAGCTTGCTTCAAGGATTGCAGCGCTTGCGCGTGCCGGAAATCATTATCATGCTGCTCAGCTTTACATACAGGTATATATTTGTGCTTACCGACGAATTTCAAAGATTACTCAGGGCTCGCGACTTGAGGGGATACCGCGGAAAATGGTTGGGGCACGCATCATCGTTGGGTCATCTGATCGCTTCCATGTTCATCCGCACTTATGAGCGAGCCGAGCGCGTTTACACGGCCATGATTTCGCGCGGATTTGAAGGCCGATTTTCACATTTGCCTGCCTTTCCGCTCAGTTGGAGAGACGGCGCTTTTATCGCCATCTGCTTGGGCTCATTCCTGGCAGCACGAGTGGCGCTCGCATGAACGCGATTGCCTTGAATCTGGACGGCGTACATTATCGCTACCCGGATAATACCGTTGCTTTAAGCGATGTGACTTTTTCTGTCGGACGCGGTGAAAAAGCGGCCATTGTCGGGCCCAACGGAGCAGGCAAATCCACCCTTCTTATGCTGTTGAACGGTGTGCTGTCAGCTCAACGCGGCAGCCTGAAAGTCGATGGTCGTATCGTCTGCAAAAAAAATCTTAAGAAGGTCAGGCAATCAATTGGCTTGGTCTTTCAAAATCCGGACGATCAGCTTTTCTGCCCGACCGTTTTTGAAGATGTGGCCTTTGGTCCACGCAACATGGGTCTGCCCGAAGATGAAGTTTCTCGGAGGGTCGACGCAGCTTTGGAACTGGTCGGTATGACTCTTCTCGCTAAGCGGAGCGCCCATCATCTGAGCTATGGTCAAAAAAAGCGGGTCGCTCTTGCTACCGTATTGTCGATGAAACCCGCAATTTGGGCTTTTGATGAGCCGTCGGCTAATTTGGACCCGCAAAGCCAGCAAGCCATCGAAGCGTTCATAACCGACTGCAAAGACACTGTATTAGTCGTAACCCAGGATTTGTCGTTCGCGGCAGAGACATGCGATCGCGTGATTGTGCTTTTTGAAGGCCGCGTTGTCCGAGACGGACCTCTGGCCGAAATTCTGGGCGAGGCCGATCAAATGAAGCGATATCACCTCGATTTAGAACGTCATTGCAGAACTTGCGATAGGATTCGGCAGATCAGAAAAATTTCATCGCAAGTTTGATTGTCAGACAAGATTATGCATCCAACGAAGCAGTCCCGGCTTTGGAACATATTGTACCTGCTCCTCCGTTTCATTCCGTATAAATTTCACGGATTATTTTTTAGATAGTCAAGGCTCCTGATCAGAAATTTCAGCTTGTTCATTTGTGCTGAGGGAAGCGAGGTTATTTACGGCCTGCCGCATGCCGGATTTGATTTGATCGGATGTGCCCGGACCGAAATAGCAGGAATCCGAAGCATATCCGTCCTCCTTATATTCGTCACGCGTTACAAAATAGCTGAGATAATCGTTGGCGGGCGCAACAACGAGACAATGAAAACCGATCGGGCATAAAGCTCCTAATTCTTTACCTACACCGGCGGTCGGCTCGCCCGGAACCGCCATCAATATCACATTGGAGACCCGCGCAGCTTGGAATGGGATATCGGTTCGATCGATGAACAGCTTTTTTGTCAGCGTCTTGGACAAATGAATCTGCCAAAGCTGCCTGAGCACAATCTGCGAAAATTCTTTGCGCGCCGTATATGAATCCACGATGGATCGCTTCATCAACGTTGAGTGAGTCATAGCCTCTGTGACTTTGTCCGCCATATCATTGCCGTACCGATTTCTATTGTCGATTTCCTTATCAACCGTTTCCCAATGAGGCTTTGGGGCCGCATCTCCCAATGTTCCGTTCAAAAACAACACGACAGCCGATTGGCCGAGTTCATCTTCAAGCTTTTTGCAGGCAACTCCGGGCCAATCTGCAGATATGAGCATATTGTTCGGCGATAAGACCGTCGGGTGCGAAGCATAGTTGAAAATCAAGCCGATCGGTTTTTCATCTTCACCTTTAAATTGGATTACAGAAAGCTTTTTGTCAGCCTGATATTTTTCCGGGTTCGGCTTGATTCCTGTGGGACCTCCGCCGGTGTCGATGCTGAATGCCGGATCGCGGCGGCAGTTATTCATATCAATATCGATTTGACTGAGTTCCGCTCGCGCCGGCCTTAAATTCTTTTTTGCCGACAAAAGCGCGGAGGATATGCCCGAAACAACAAGATCCAAAAGTCTCGGGTCGAAATCTCCGAAAACTTTTTGCGCGATCAAGCGGGTGTCGTATCCCGAATAGCCGGAATGCGTATGGGTTGCGGCCAATAACAAGTTGTGTTCGTTGAAACCGTCTTGTTTTAGCTGCTCGACAACTTTGTCCCTAATCCCGCGGCTGATGTAACAGAGATCAACACTGACAAGGCCGAGCATATTTCCGGACCCGTCCGATATCACAAGCGCGCGGGCATACAGCGGATCTAAAATTCCAAGCGCGGGTTTTTTATTGCGCGCGCCATAGCCATTTAGAGTCACCTTTATTTTTTTCGGATCCGGCGTGATATCCGCCTTGGCCGAACCTGCAAAGAAGCGGCCCGCGCTGGAAACTGCCATGCCCTTTCCGCCATTGGATTGATTTTCCATATGGTCCGGCGACCGCTCCTCCGCATAACCCTTTAATAAAAAGCAAACAGAAAGAATGATCAGCAGGAAAAAAACACTTCGGACATGATTTGATACCGATCGAATAGAAATGTGAGGCGATTTAAGCATGTTCAAACATCTGAGAAAAGTTCTTCAAAACATCCAGGGCTATTATCTTATAGTCACCTTTGATGGCCTAATCAAAGTCTCTGTTTGTGATGATGCAATCCGGATTTATGCTTGGCTGTCTTTAAGAAGATCCATGATAATCTGCAGCTTATCAACAAGGGTTTGCAGCAAAATCCGGAAATCATCGCGTCCAAAATGATTAAAGGGCTCCGAAAGATCGACCACGCCATCCGGGAACCAAGCCGCCAGAAGATCTCCGATAAAAGCGAAATCGCCAAGCCCAAAAGCCTCCAACACATCCGTCACCTTGGAAACGTCAAACGGAA
>Ga0315282_10011739_pt1 | contig 13511 bp, 13 predicted proteins | sample YL17G07_20_MG_FD_203693 | JGI IMG/M metagenome (GOLD analysis project Ga0315282, IMG submission 203693) | Sediment microbial communities from Yellowstone Lake, YNP, Wyoming, USA - YL17G07_20 | ecosystem: Environmental > Aquatic > Freshwater > Lake > Sediment | place: USA: Wyoming | collected... | reverse complement strand
GCGAGCAGGAGGCTCAGCATGGCTGACAAGTACCGAGTTGGCATCGCCGGACTGGATCACTGGTACGCAGGCTTGGCGGCGGCGGAGAACGCCGCCAAGAACCCGAAGGCCGACCTAGTGGTCATCGCCCACCGCGACCCGAAGCGGCTTCAGGAGACCGCGAAGCGCTTTGGCGCGAAGGCCACGACCACCAGCTACCGGGAGGTCGTCCAGCGCGACGACGTGGACGTCGTCGTTACGGCGTGCTACTGCAGCGAGAACGCCGAGCTGTGTCGCGAGGCCGCCAGGCGGGGCAAGCACATCGTGAGCGTCAAGCCCATCGCGATGACGGTGGCCGAGGCCGACTCCATCGTCGAGGCCGTTCGAGCGGCCGGCGTCAGGTTCATCTCCAACGAGAGCCTCTACCGGGTGTCGCCCTCGCGCCTCCAGATCAAGCGCTGGATCGACGAGGGCCGGATCGGTCGACCCACCTCGGCCTACGCCGCGCTCCGGGGCATGGCGCCTCGGCAGCCGTGGCCGGGCGAGCGAGGCGAGACCTGGTGGCTCGATCCGACCAGGGCGCCCGGCGGCGGCTGGATCGACCACTCGATCTACTACGTCGACGTCCTGCGCTGGCTTTTCGGCTCGGACGTGGTCCGAGCTAGCGGCGAGATCGCCAACCTCAAGGAGAAGGGCCTGGCGATGGAGGACTTCGGCGTGGCGAACCTGGTGTTCGGGGGCGGCCAGGTGGCGACCGTCGAGGTCACCTGGCACGCCCCGGCGGGCGGCGGCTACAACACCTTCCAGATCGTCGGCACCGAGGGGCAGATCGTCTGGGACATGACCACGACCGGCAAGCTCGCCCTCTTCGGCAAGTTCGACCCTCCGGCCTGGCTGCTGGTGAACCCCCTGGGCCTCTCCGGCTCGACCCTCGACCACATGATCGAGTGCCTGGACTCGGGCAAGAAGCTGGCGGCCGACGAGAGCGACGCCCGGGCCAACCTGGCCGCGTGCCTCGCCTTCTACGAGGCGGCGAGGAAGCGCGCCGCCGTTCAGCTGTAGCTAGAACACCCTGATGCCTAGCTCGGCGGCCACGCCGTCGAGGAACGCTTTGACGGTCGGCAGATCCTCGACGCTCGCCCCCTCGACGATCACCGGATACTCCGGGTTCAGGTCCTCCATCCGGTGGAGGAACGTCCGGTAGTCGAGCAGCCCCTGGCCAGAGGGCCGCTGGTCGATGTGGATCACCAGCCGGTCCTCGATGACCACGTCCTTGGCGTGGGCGCTGACGATCCGCTGGCCCAGGACGTCCACCATGTGGTCGATGGCCGGGCCGGTGCTGTAGATGCTGCTGAGGTCGATCCAGTTCACCGGGTCGAAGTCGGACCGGACGAACTGCGACCCAACCTCGTCCAGGACGTCGCGCACGATCTCGGGCGAGTTGAGCACCACCAGCAGGTGGCCCTCCAGGCTGAGGTAAACGCCGTAGTCCTCGGCCGCCGGGGCGCACTCCTTGAGCGTGCGGACGAGCTGCTCCCGGGCCCTGGGCGTCCAGTTGTACGGATCGGGCGCCCACGGGCCGCGTGGGCTGAGCGAGCCCGGGCCGGTGTCGATGCCCCGAGCGCCGAGCCAGCCGGCAACCTTGAGCGCCGCTTGGAGCGTCCGCGATGCCTGCTGGCGGACCCCCTCGTCGGGGTGGATGAGTGGCTGCCAGTAGCCCGTCGCCTGGTACATCCCGAGCCCGTGGTCCTCGAGGATCGACCGGACCCGCTGGCACTGGGCCCTGGTCGTCGTGAACGGGCTGTTGGCGCCGAACCGGGTGAAGATGCCGGTGAAGCCAAGCTCCCGGACCCGCGCCGCGATCGCCGGGGTGAAGTCGTCCATGTCCCGGGGGAACAAGGCGCCAGACACGCCAAACCGCATGTGACCTAACCTCCGAGCAGGCTGATCGCAGCCTGACGTCGAGGAGTCTAGGTGTTTCGGCGGCCGGGCGCAATAGGGAGGGACGGGGATCGCCGACTCACAGATGGATGGGTGACCGCTTGAGCCAAGCGGAAGAAGCGGAGGAAATGAGAAGCGAACGCGGTGCGATCAGCCGCGCTTGCCTGACTTCGCGCCCCCGGTCCCGGGCTGACGCTTGGGCGGCCGGGACGGTGGTGGCCCGACCGGCCGCGGGGCCTGCTGGCGATTCAGCCGCCGGGCGATCTCCTCGACGGGGACGCTGAAGGTGTCGAATGCCTCGCGCAGGTGCTCGGTGGTGTAGGGGGCGTAGATCTTCTTCGTCGTCTCGGGCGAGGCGTGGCCGAGGATGTCCTGGACCTCCGCCAGTTGGGCGCCGTTGTTCAGGAGCGTCCGGGCCTTGAGGTGCCGGAGATGATGGGTCGTCGCCTCGACGTCCGCCGCCCTGGCGTAGCGCTTGACGACGCCCCAGACCGACTGCGGCGAGAGGCGCCAGCGCTCGCCGCCGCGACGGGGCTCGCCGCGGCCGTCGTCGTGCCGGATGAAGAGCGGCAGGTAATTGTCGGCCCGGGCCTCGAGGTAGGCTCGGATCGCCGCCAGGGCCGGCTCGTCGAAGAAGACCACCCGCTCCTTGCTACCCTTGCCGGTGACCAGCCCTTGGGCGAGGCGCCCGTCCTGCACGTCCGTCCGGTTGAGGCTGGAGATCTCCGCCCGGCGCATGCCGGTGCCGTAGAGCGTGTTGAGGATGGCCCGGTCGCGGAGGACCTCGAGGCGCTTCTGGTGGTGCTCCCGGTCGGCCGGGGGGAGTGGGACAGCGTTGACATAAGTGACGACGAGGGCGACGGCGTCGTCCACGCGGGGGGTGTGGTAGGGCACCCGGCCGACGAGTTCGCGCAGGCCGGCGCGCATCCGCTCGTAGGAGAGGTCCGGGTGAAGCCAGCGGCGGCGGTCGAGGTATCGGAAGAAGGCTCGGACCTCGGCGAGGTAGGCGACGGCGGTGGGCCGGCGCTCGCGGCCGTAGGTCCGCACGAGCCAACTGTAGAAGCGCTCGAGGACGTCGGAGGGGAGCTGGTCGGTACGGAGGGCGTCGGGGTCGAGCCGGAGGCTGCGCAGGAACTCGGCGAAGCGGTTGAGCGCGCTCTGGTAGTTGGTGGCGGTCCGGGGAGACTTGGCGACGAGCGTGTCGGCGAAGCTGGCCCGGGCGTCGGCCAGGGCGGGGTATGCGGTTGGATCCGGACGTGGATGGTCTGCGGGCACGTTGCTCACCTGGACTGACGGGAGTGACGGTAGCGAGGGTAGGGGCGCTCGGGCGGCGCGCTTCCCCCACCGCTTGTGCTAGACATTAGTCACATAATATCTAGCACAGCCCAGGGCACGAACCCAAGGCCGCGGCCCCCGCTCAACCCGCGACCCCAGTCTACAGACTCGGGCGTTAGAAGGACGGAAGGGCCACGGCGGCCCGCGTAAGGGCCCCGTGAGGATGCGCTCCTATCAGAGTCCAAAGCTCCTTTTCGCTCAGTCGGTAGGCCCGGTGCTTGCAGAGGATGTCGAGCCCGACGTGCCAGCGCCGGTGCAGGATGCAGCAGACGGCGTAGTTGGCGACGACACCGCTCGCGAAGCGCAGATTGATCGTGTAGACGTCTTCCTGCTCGAACCCCGGCTCGTCGTAGTTGGCCCGGAGGGCGTAGTCGGCCCAGACGCGCTCGACTTCACCAAGCAGGTAGCGCGACGTATCGAAGATGTGGATGGCTTGCTCGACCACCTGACCGCCCGAGCGCGACTTGATCCGCCACCACGGACTGCCGGGCAGGACGTTCAGGAAGTAGCCGAGCGCCATCCCGACGCGCTCGCCCGTGAGCAGTTCGCGCAGTTGCCTGGCGTGCGAGAAGTGGCGCCAGTGGTAGCCGACCACCGTCACGATGCGGAGCTGACGCGCCACCTGCTCGCCCTCGGCCACCATCGGATCGTCCACATCCACTTCCCATTCGGCCACCCGGCGACCCAGCGCTACCTGGGCTTCCTCGACGCGGTGACCGCGGCCGGCCTCGCTGACCAGCCGGGCAGCGTCGTCGAAGACCGCCAGGGCGACGGCCCGGGCCAGCTCGACCACTCCGCGATGCTCCGCGAGATCCTCGCTCGCCCCGAGCCCCCAACGGCGATCTACGCCTGGAACGACACCGTGGCGGCCTCGATCATACAAGCTGCCACTCGCCTCGGCCTGCGGGTGCCCGAGCAACTCTCCGTCGCCGGCTTCAACGACTTCACCATCGCCCACTTGACCAACCCGCCCCTGACGACGGTCCGCCAGCCCTTTGTCGAGATGGGCCGGACGGCCACCGAGGTGCTCCTGGATCGAATCGAGCGGGCACGCCGCGGAGAAACCGACTTCGAGCTCGCCCAGCGCGTGCTCCCCACCCGGGTCGTCATCCGGGAGAGCACGGCGCCACCAGGACGCTAAAGATGTGGACGCGCACGGCAAGACTATCTGCCAGAAGACGCCGAAGCCGGCCGCATCATCGACCTTTGAGAGCGTGCCGATCATCTGGCCCGCCCCGCTGCCCGCAGCGGCCAGCCCTCGTCCCGTCACCTACTGTCCAGCCAGGAACGGGTCCGTGTGGTACAGCCCGCCGGCGACGAGAAGGTCGTCGATCCCCTTGCCCCGGGCCGGGTCCCAGTGTGCTAGGCGCACCCGGGAGCCCACGTCCGCCAGCGCCCCGGCGAGGTCGGCGGCGTGCCGCGCCGTCGACGGCCGGCCGTCCTCGTCGAACGCGATGGTGACGACCGGCGGGTGGAGCGCGGCGACGACCTCCAGCGTCCCCGCGCTCCGCCAGGCGCTGGTCCCGGCGATGCCGAGGACGACGGCGCCGAGGTACTCCGCGGCGATGTCGGCCTTGAGCGGACCCTCGGTGATCCAGAGGCGGCGGTTCCAGAGGTCGGCCGGACGCGCCACGTGCACCGGCGAGCCGGAGCCGACGCCCTGCGGTCGCCCAGCCGACGAGAGCCAGCGGTAGCGCCGCCGGCCCCGGCCGGCAGAGCGGATCTGGGCGCCGACGATTCGTCCGGCGAAGTCCCGGACCGGGATGAGCAGCCCGGCCGGGCCGGCGAGGGTGAGGTACGGACCAGAGCGGCCAGATGCAAGGTAGAGGCCGGGCACGCCCAGCAACGTCGGCCCCAACCGGGCGCGGAGGAACCGGCAGAGGGCTGACCGTCCGGCGCGCGGCAGCGACCGGTAGCCGTTCCGAGCGATGGCTTCCGGGCCGAGGCCGCGGCGGGGGCCGAGGAGGTGCGCCCGGTCGGCCGGCGAAAGCTCCAGCTCGGCCAGCAGGGCCCGGTAGACTCGGTCGACGACGGCAGCCGGAGCCCGGATCGCGCCGCCCGCGGCGGGCGTCTCCGCCGCCGTCCAGGCGAGGGCGCCACGGGCCGGCTGGTAGAGCCAGCCGCCGTTGCGGAGCAAGCGCTCTCCCGGCGTGCGCATGCAGCAAATGGCAAGCCCGTCGGCGGTGACCGTGCACCAATCCGGCTTTCCACAAACGGGACACGGATGGCGCCGGCTCACCCGGACCCAGCCACCCGCGGACATCGGATCCTCCAGGCGCTCTCGCCGGCGGGTCGCCGGTGGTGATGCAGTTGGGCCAGGCCGTGGCGACCCCTGCTCAGAACGCCTGTTCTATTATAGCTCGGGGCAGCCGCCTGTCAAGAGGGCCGGTGAGGGGCGCCGTCGGACAGGGAGAGCACGACCCCCTCCAGATCGGTGCCCCCGGAGGCTGCGGCATCGGACTTGCAGCGCAGTCGTACTCCCCCGCGGGGGAGCACAACCGGATGACGAGACCAAGTCGCTAAGTCACAAGTCACAGGTCAGAGGAGGAGCTGATGGCCGACCAACAGGACCTGAAGCGCATGATCGACGAGTTCGTGGACGACTTCAACCGACACGACCTGGACAAGCTCGTCGACTGCTACGCCGACGACTGCGTTCGGGTCGATCCCCTCACCGGCAAGCTCACCGGCAAGGACGCCATCCGCGGGTTCTACACGACCCTGTTCCAGGGCTTCCCGGACTGCAAGCTCCGGGCGGACAACGTCCTTGCCTCCGCCGACACCGTGGCCGTCGAGTGGACGTTCACCGGCACGAACACGGGGAAGTTCCCGCCGTTCGAGAACTGGACCCCGACCGGCAAGTCCGTCGAGCTTGACGGCGCCAGCTTCTACAACCTGCGGGACGGCAAGATCGCCGTCGAGCGAGTGCACACCGACTACGGCAGCATGCTGGACGAGCTGGGCATCAGGGCGATCGCCCAAAAGGCCGCCTGACACTCGATTTCCTCCTCCAATGGCGTGGCCGGGCGGCGTGAGGGGGCGCCGCTCGGCCGCGCCGTCCCCACGGCCCGGGGGGCGCGCCAATTCCACATGCCATCACACCCACGTGTTATAATGGCGGTGAATCTCTGCCGAAGGCGGGTAACACGAGCGTTGCTTGGCATCGATCCGATACGCTTCGTCTACTTCATCGTGGCCTTGCTGGCAGCCCTGACGGTCCACGAGTCGGCCCACGCGCTGGTGGCCGACTGGCTGGGCGACCCCACCGGACGCAGGCTCGGGCGGATCTCCCTCAACCCACTCGCCCACCTGGACCCGACGGGCACGCTGATGATCTTTATGTCGAGTCTACTCGGCGTCGGGATCGGCTGGGGCAAGCCGGTCCCGGTCAACCCCTTCAACCTTCGCGGCGGTCCCAAGACCGGGATGGCGCTGGTGGCCGCGGCCGGCCCGGCCTCGAACCTGCTCCTCGCCACCGTGCTGGCCCTCGCGCTCCAGCAGGACCTCCCGCTGCCAACCTGGGCCCTCCACCTGCTGGTGGTGACCGTGGGGATCAATGTCTTCCTGGCCGTCTTCAACATGATTCCGGTCCCACCGCTCGACGGCTTCCGGGTGTTGATCGGCATCCTGCCCAACGGCCCGGCCTACGCGCTGGCCCGGGTCGAGCAGTACGGCCCGGCTCTCTTGCTCCTGCTCGTCTTCTTCGGCGGCGGCTTGCTCAGCCGGTATCTCTCGTTCTTCGGGACGCCGATTCTGCGGGTCCTCGGCATGGCCTGATGGCTGGCCTGGCCCCCCTGCGGCGTCGGGCGCGGCGCTTCGTCCTCGCGCTGCGGGCCCGGGTCGAGCCGGGCGAGGTCGAGGCGCTGTCGGCCTACCTGACTCCGGCCCAAGTCCGGCTCTTCTCGACCATGCAGTCGGCCGACCAGCGACACAGCCTGGAGGTGTTCGGCCGGCTGCTCCGCGAGGGCCATCGCGACCCCGACCTGCTCCAGGCGGCCCTGCTGCACGACGTCGGGAAGGCCCGGGCCCGCCTGCGCGTCTGGCACCGGGTGCTGGTCGACCTCGGCCAGACGTTCTGGCCAAGCGCGCCGCGCTGGCTGGCGGCCCATGGCCCGGCGGCGCTGCGCTGGCCGCTGGAGGTGGGCCTCCGCCACCCGGAGCTTGGCGCCGAGGACGCCCGCAGCGCGGGCTGCTCGGACCGGGCCGTCGCCCTCATCCGGGGCGACCACGGCGCCGACCTGGCCCGCCTCGCCGCGGTCCTCTGGCGGGCCGACACGGAGGCGTAACGTGCGTGGAATCACAGACGGACACTGATGAACACGGATGGGCAAGGAGGCTGGCATGCCACCTGCACCACAGCTCACGATAATCGGGCTGGGGCTCATCGGCGGGTCGCTGGGGATGGCGGTGCGCCAGGCCAGGCTCGGCTACCAGGTCGTCGGCCACGACCTGCGCCACGAGGCCGCCGGCCGTGCCCGCAAGCTCGGCGCGGTCGATCGCGCCGAGTGGAACCTGCCGGCCGCAGTCGAGGCCGCGGACGTCGTGGTCGTCGCCACGCCGGTCCGCGCCGTGCAGAGCACGTTCCGAGACGTCGCCCCCTACCTGAAGCCCGGCTGCGTCGTCACCGACACGGCCAGCACGAAGGCCCAGGTCCTCGCCTGGGCCGCCGAGATCCTGCCTCCGACGGTCAGCTTCGTCGGCGGACACCCGATGGCCGGCAAGGAGACCTCCGGCATCGACGCGGCCGACGCCACCCTCTTCGGCGGCTGCGTCTACTGCATCACGCCGGGCGAGCGCGCCGACCAGGACGCCGTCGAGCGGGTCGTCTCGCTGGCGACGGGCGTCGGCGCCAAGCCCTTCTTCGTGGACCCCACGGAGCACGACAGCTACGTCGCCGCCGTCAGCCACCTCCCCTTCCTGCTCTCGACGGCGCTGGTCAACGTCGCCGCGCAGAGCCCCGCCTGGCGCGACCTCAGCCGGCTCGCGGCGAGCGGGTTCCGGGACGTCTCCCGGCTCGCCAGCGGCGATCCGGTGATGCACCGGGACATCTGCCTGACCAACCAGGAGAGCATCCTTCGCTGGCTGGAGACCCTGGGCGCGGAGCTATCGGAGCTGGCCCGGCAGATCCGGGAGGGCGGCGACGAGCTGGAGAAGAGCTTCCAGATGGCCAAGCAGGCTCGCGACCTCTGGGTGGCGAGCCACGAGGGGCCCCCCGGCCGGCCTGCGCGCTGGCGATGCGGCGCCCACCCTCAGTAACCGATTGTTGCTATACATGTCGTCACAGGCGTGCTGCTATACTTCCGTGAAGAACAGCCGCCGGTCGAGGAGAGGAGCTCGGGGTGAAGGGCCTGCCGCTCGCCGCGAGAGCCTACGTCTGGGCGATCCTGAGCCTGGGGGTCGGCGTGCTCCTCTGGAGCCTGCCCTTCCTGCCCGACCGCCGCGAGCAGTGGCTGACCTTCGGCGTCCTGGCCGGCGCCGCCGCCGTCGCCCAGCTCTTTCCAGTCGTCACCCCGAAGGGCCACGCCTACGAGCTCACCCCGGTCTTCGTCTTCGCCGGGCTGCTGCTCCTCCCTCGGGGCGCCCTCGCCCTGCTCATCGTCCTGGCCTTCATCCCCGAGTGGATCAGGTTCAGGCGCCCGTGGCACATCCAGTTGCTCGACGTCGGCAACGTCCTGATCGACGCCTTCCTCGCCAGGGTCCTCTACTTCTGGCTCGCCGGAGGCTCGGCCGGCTCGCTCCACGCCCCGGCCAGCCTGCTCGCCGCCGTGGCTGCCGCCGGCCTCTTCGCCTTCCTCAATCACCTCATCCTGGCCCTAGTCATGTGCCTGGCGCACGGCCACTCCCTCCGGGAGACCCGCCTGTTCGAGCTGGACTTCTTCCTGACCGACGGGACGCTGCTGTGCACGGGGACGATCGTCGCGCTCCTCTGGCAGGTCAGCCCCTGGCTGGTGGTCCTGACCTCCGCCCCCCTGTTCCTCATCTACAAGGCGCTCCACACCCTCAGCCTCCAGGAACAAGCGCGGACTGACGCCAAGACCGGCCTCTACAACCCCAGGCACTTTTACGAGGTGGTGCGACAGGAGTTCCGCCGAGCCGCGCGCTTCAACCGCCCCCTGGCCGTCATCATGGCCGACACGGACCTGCTCCGCAGCATCAACAACAGCTACGGCCACCTGGCCGGCGACACGGTCCTCAAGGGCGTGGCCGACGTCATCCGGCGGGGCCTGCGCGAGTACGACGTGGCCGCCCGGTTCGGCGGGGACGAGTTCGCCATCCTGCTCATCGAGTGCGGCGCGAGCCAGGGCCTGATGGTCGCCGAGCGCCTGCGCAAGCAGGTCGAGGACGCTCGCTTCGTCGTCCCCACCAGCGTCCAACCGATCCAGGCCACCCTCAGCCTGGGCGTCGCCTCGTTCCCCGCCCACGGCCGGAACCCAGACGAGGTCATCCACCAGGCCGACCTGGCGGTCTACTACGCGAAGCTCTGCGGGCGCAATCGGTCCTGGGCCTGCTCCCCCGAGAGCATGGCTCTTGGCCCGACGCCGGCCACCGCCGAGGGCCTGGAGGCGGCCCGCCGCCACTCGCCGACAGCCGAGCCTTGAGCCCTGACCCCGAGCCTACCACCCGATGGCGTAGCCGTCCCGCCGAGGGTCGGCCGCGCCGAAGAGCGCGCCGGTCGCCGGGCTCACCTGGATCATCATCTCACTTCCTGGCCCCTCCCAGTCGCCGACCGCCCGAACGGGGTGCCCACGCCGGCGCAGGTCGGCCCGGGTCTCGGCCGGGAAGCGCCCCTCCATGTCCAGGGTGTCCTCGCAGACGTGGGGCACCGTCGACTCGGTCGGGCTCTGGGCGTGCCGCCAGCGCGGCGCCTCGACCGCCTCGGCCACCGTCAGCCCGAAGTCGAGGACGTGGGTGATGACCTGGAGGTTGGTCTGAACCTGCGTGTCGGCTCCGGGCGTCCCGCAGACGAGGACGAGATTCAAGCCCTCACCCCCAGCCCCTCTCCCGCGAAGCGGGAGAGGAGTGCCGAAGGCTGGGTGAGGGTCGGTCCCTCGCCTGAACACCATCACCGGGTTCATCGTGTGGCGGACCCGCTTGCCGGGCTGGAGGCAGTCGACGTGCTCGGGGTCGAGGTGCCAGTAGGTCATCCGGTTGTTCAGGAGTATGCCCGTGTCGCCGGCGACGAGGCCGGAGCCAAAGGCCGACTGCAAGCTCTGGAGCTGGCAGACCGCGTTGCCCCAGCCGTCGACGACGGCGAAGCAGGTGGTGTCCTCCCGGGACGGGGTGACCCGGCGCGCGGGCCCGGCGCTCGGGCGGCCGCCCTGGTAGCGCCAGGGGTCGCCGGCCGCGACAGCCAGCGCCGCCCGCTCCGGGTCCATCAGGCCGGCCCGCTCCCGGGCGTACTCTTTGGAGAGCAGCCCCACGACGGGGACGTCGACAAAGTCGGGGTCGGCCAGGTAAGCCTCCCGGTCGGCGAAGGCCAGCTTCTTCGCCTCGACCATCAGGTGCACGCTGGCAGGTGTGTTGCAGCCCAGCGCCCTGAGGTCGAAGAGCTCGAGCAGGCTCAGCTCCTGGAGGAGCACGTGGCCGCTGGAGTTGGGCGGCGCCTCATAGACCTCGTAGCCGCGGTAGGTCGTCGAGATGGGCCGCTGCCAGCGGGCCTGATAGCCGGCCAGGTCTTCCGGCGCGAGCAAGCCCGACGCCTCCTCGCTGCACCGGACGATGGCCCGGGCGATCTCCCCCCGGTAGAAGGCGTCCCGGCCGTCGGCGGCCAGCCGGACCAGCGTCCGGGCCAGGCTCCGCTGGTAGAGCATCTCGCCGGCCTGGAGCGGCCGGCCCTCCGGCGCGAAGATGGCTCGAGAGGTGGGGTACTCGAGGAGGGTCCGGTCGGCGGCGATGCTGGCGGCGAGCTTCCGGCTCACCGGGAAGCCGTTCTCGGCCAGGTCGACGGCCGGGGCGAAGGCTTCGGACACCTTGAGCTGCCCGTAGCGGCCGTGCGCCATCAGCCAGCCGTCGACCAGGCCCGGCACCGAGACGCTCCGAATGCCCTTCATCGGGATGCCGTCGGGCAGGTACGCCTCGCGCGTGGCCGCGCGGGGTGCCGGGCCGGTCGCGTTCGCGACCTCGACCGCGCCGGTGGCCCGCCAGTAGATCATGATGAAGCCGTCGCCGCCGAGGCCGGACATGGCGGGCTCGACGACGTTGAGGGCGGACGCGACGGCGAGCGCGGCGTCGACGGCGTTGCCGCCGCGCTGGAGGGTCGAGATGCCAGCCTGGGAAGCCAGGGGGTGCCCGGACGCGACCATCCCGTTGCGCCCGGCGATCGCCGGCCGATGGGCTTCGTACTGCACGCTGTGCGGACCAGCCACGTCAACCTCCTCACTGGGACGACGATTCACAGGATACACAGGATAGGTGGGATGGACAAGATAGGGACGACAAGCGAAATGGCAGCTTCACTGTTCAGGCCGACTGGTCAAACCTGCTGATCGTGCCCTCGTCGTTCTGACTTTCCTCCCTATCCTGTGCATCGCGTCTCATCCTGTGCATCCTGTGAATCGTCACCCTGTTACTGCCGCCTGGAGCGCGTTCGAGAAGCAGGCGAAGCGTCGGTATTCCGCCGACCAGTTGGTAATCTGGTTCGTCAGGACGACACAGACCAGCCCCCGGACCGGGTCGATCCAGAGCATCGTCCCGCTGGCGCCAATGTGGCCGAACGTCTCCGGCGAGGCCAGGTCGCCCGCCCAGTGGTTGCGCTGGACGGATGGGAGGGCCCAGCCGAACCCCCAGGCCTCCGGCGCGCCGGACTCGCTGGGGATGGCCTTCGTGTGGTTCTGCACCATCAGGCGGGCGGTTGCCTGGCTGATAGGTAGCCTGGGCGCTGGCTCGCAGCCGGCGCCGGCCGGGTCGAGGGCCGCGAGGAAGCCCTGGCCGAACCTGGCGACGTCGTCGGCAGTGGCAAAGAGGCCACCCCAGGGGGCGCCGAGCTGCCGCCAGTACGGGCTGTTGTTATCCCAGTCGGTCGCGGCTCGGCCCTCGGGCAGCCGCAGCCGGGCGATCCGCGGGTAGAGGGCCTCCGGCGGCCGGAACCCCGTCCCACTCAGGCCGAGCGGCCGAAGCACGCGCTCGGCCGCGAAGTCGGCGAAGGCTTGCTTGGTGACCCGCTCGACGATCTCGGCCAGCATGAGCAGGGCCGTGCTGCTGGAGGAGACCCGGGTGCCGGGGGTGAACGCAAGCTCCTGCCGGCACGCGGAGCGGACGAAGGCGTGGATGTTGGAGTGGGCCTTCCGCAGCGGCTCGTTGTTTGGCAGCATGTCCGGCAGCCCACTGGTGTGGGTGAGCAGGTGCCACACCCGGACCTGCCCTTTGCCGAGCTTGCCGAACTCCGGGACGAAGTGCACGACGGGGTCGTCGAGGACGACCTCGCCGGCCTCCACCAGGAGCATGAAGGCGGTGGTCGTGATCGGCTTCGTCACCGAGGCCAGCGGGAAGATCGTCTCCCGGGTGATGGACCGAGGCTCGTCGCGCTCGGCGTCCGCGGCGGCCCAGCCCCGAAGGTGCCGGGCCACGACGCCGCCGCGGCGCAGCGCGACGGCCGCCACCCCCGGCACCTTGCCCTGCTCCACCCAGCCGTCCAGGATGGCCAGCGCCCTCGCCAGCCTCTCCGACGACACCCCGACCTCCTCCGGTCGGCGCTCCACGCTGGTCTCCGCGTCAGGCATTGTCGACTTCACCTCCGGACCCTTACCCCCGGTTGCTCAGCACCCGCAGCAGTTGCCTGGCGACGACCTCCTCCTCGCCCGGCAGGAGCGTCATCGGGTTAGCAATCAGGCCGCCCGGGAACTTGCCGACGGCGACGGCCGGCTCGGACCCGAGCAGCCGCCTGGCCGCCTCGTCCCGCGACAGGCCGACGACGGCCTCGTCCAGGTGAACCAGGCAGACCGGCGTGATCGGCGGTCGAGCGTAGAGACCGGACGCGACCACCTCGGCCCGGATGCCCGGCAGGCCGGCCAGCGCCGCGGCCACCCGTCCGGACGTCGCCTCGTAGCCGCGCAGCTCGGCCTCCTCGTCGCGCTGGACGAAGAGCTCCACCGCGCGGACCAGCCCGGCGATCTCCTCCTTGCCCACCTTCATCGGGCGGCCGATGGCCGAGTTCGGGTTGTTGTTCATGGCGGCGGCCTGGATTATGTCGCGTCGGCCCAGCACCAGGCCCGTTCCCTGGGGACCACGCAGGGCCTTGCCTCCGCTGAAGATGGCGA
>Ga0315282_10011738_pt1 | contig 13511 bp, 10 predicted proteins | sample YL17G07_20_MG_FD_203693 | JGI IMG/M metagenome (GOLD analysis project Ga0315282, IMG submission 203693) | Sediment microbial communities from Yellowstone Lake, YNP, Wyoming, USA - YL17G07_20 | ecosystem: Environmental > Aquatic > Freshwater > Lake > Sediment | place: USA: Wyoming | collected... | reverse complement strand
GCAGCGAACCGGGTACACGGCGCGCGCACTCTTTCATCCCATTCGCGCCGCGCTGACGGGACACGCCGGCGGCCCCGAGCTGGATCTGGCGGTGCCGGCGATCGACCGCGGCGCCGTGCTGATTGGTGGCGCCGGCATCGCGCCCATCGTCGGCTGCCGCGAACGGGCCGCGGCGTTTGCCGCGGCGCTCGAGGCGCGCCCGAGCTGAGGGTCACGAGCGCCTGGCGCCTAGAGATGATCGTCTACGGCATCAACCCCGTCCTCGAGGCACTGCGCGCGCGGCGGGTCGCTGCGCTGAAGGTCGTCCCGCGCGCGGGCGGCCGCGTGCGGGAGATCCTCGAGCGGGCAGAGACGGAAGCGATTCCGATCACCTATGTCGACGCCACCGTCCTCGACCGCGAGGCCGGCGGCGGTGTGCATCAGGGCGTCGTGGCCGAGGTGCGGCCGGCCGCGGAGTACACCGTCGACGACCTGGTCCGGGGTGCGCAGGGCCCGCCGCTCATCGCGGTGCTCGACGGGATCGAGGACCCGCACAACGTGGGTGCGATCCTCCGCGCGGCCGACGCGGCGGGCGCCGACGGTGTCGTCCGGCAGGCGCGCCACGCGGCGCCCCTCGGTGGCGCGGCCGCCAAGGCATCGGCCGGCGCCATCGCGCACGTCCGGATTGCGACGGTCGTCAACATCGCCCGCGCGCTCGAGCAACTGAACGAGGCCGGCGTCTGGACGGTCGGGCTCGCGACCGACGCCGCGCTGCACTACGACCAGGTGGACCTGCGGCTTCCGACAGCCGTCGTGTTGGGCGCGGAAGGGGTCGGGCTCCGGCGGGTGGTGCGCGAGCGCTGCGAGGTCGTCGCCTCGATCCCGATGCACGGCCACGTCGACAGCCTGAACGTCTCGGTGGCCGCCGGCATCGTGCTGTTCGAAGCCCTCCGCCAGCGGCAGGCGGCGGCCCCCCGGGGGGATGGCACGCCGGGCGGCGCGATCGGGGCGGGCCGGGGTGGCTAGGCCCTCGCAGGGCATCGGGCCGTAGCTTTCCGGGCCAGCCACGGCAAGGCGCCGCCTGTCGGGGGTGCGTGTCAGGTTGACAGGCAGCACGACAGGTCGCAGGTGGGAGGATGGGCCGGTCGGCAGGGGGTGATTGGGGGAACCGCGTGCTATCGCGGTCCCGGTACTTGGGCCGGGGGCTTGTCATTTGGCACAGGATGTGCTACGCTCATTCCTTTGGTCTGGCTGGCGTAGCTCAGCCCGGTAGAGCAGCTGATTTGTAATCAGCGGGTCGGGGGTTCGAATCCCTCCGCCAGCTCCATCGGTGGCCAGGTGTGCACGGACGCGCGCCGAACGCAATCCAAATCGAGGTCCATCTTCCACTTGCGTCGCGTCTGATGCCGCGAGGCCGACCGAGACCGCCGGATCGGCCGCTGACGACGCGTGCTGTCGATTCCCGGGGAGGTTGCAGAGCGGTCAAACGCAACAGACTGTAAATCTGTCGCCCTAGCGGCTTCGGAGGTTCGAATCCTCCCCTCCCCACCAGACTTCGCTCGCACGCCAGGCGAAGTCTGCCCTGCCGAAGCAGCGCGCAGAGAGAGCGACGCGCCGCGAAGGCGGGCGGGCGAGCCCGGGTGGCGAGCTTCGTCCAGGCAGGCCACGCGCGAGCGAAGGCGGGCGAGCTTCAGCCTCGCGAGCCAGCAGGCTGCCGACGCAGGCGGAAGCGGGCACATCGAATCTGGCGGGAGTAACTCAGTGGTAGAGTCACAGCCTTCCAAGCTGTTGGTCGCGGGTTCGATCCCCGTCTCCCGCTCCAGACTTCGCGCGAACGCCGAAGTCTGCCTCGCCGGAGCTATGCCACTGTGGAGTCGCGCGCAGCGAAGGCGGGCGACAAGGCTTCGCGCTGCGTCCAGGCAAGCCAGACTCTGTCCCGCCGAGAAGCCCCGAGCTTGGGCTGGGCAAGCCACCTGCGATGCGGGAAGGCTGCCCCGCCGAAGCGCGCCGCGCGAAGGTGGGCGAGCTTCGCCTTGGCGAGCCAGAAGTCGGGCAGCGCAGGTTGCCGATGTAGCTCAGTCGGCAGAGCGCGTCCTTGGTAAGGACGAGGTCACCGGTTCGATCCCGGTCATCGGCTCCAGATAGCAGGCCGCAGGCCGCAGGCAGCGGGCCTTCCACGCCAGGGTGGAAGGCCGCCTGACCGCTGCCTGCGGGCCACATCGAGGATCAACGAATGGCCAAAGAAAAATTCGACCGCTCGAAACCGCACGTCAACGTCGGGACCATCGGCCACATCGACCACGGCAAGACCACCCTCACTGCGGCGCTGACGAAGATCGCGGCCCAGAAGGGCTGGGGCAAGTACGTGTCGTACGACGAGGTGGCGAAGGCCTCCGAATCGCAGGGCCGCCGCGACGCGACGAAGATCCTCACGATCGCGACCAGCCATGTCGAGTACAGCACCGCGAAGCGCCACTACGCGCACGTCGACTGCCCGGGCCACGCCGATTACATCAAGAACATGATCACCGGCGCGGCGCAGATGGACGGGGCGATCGTGGTGGTGAGCGCGACCGACGGCCCGATGCCGCAGACGCGCGAGCACGTGCTGCTGGCGCGCCAGGTCGAGGTGCCGTGCCTGGTCGTGGCGCTGAACAAGGTGGATGCGGTCGACGACCCCGAGCTGCTCGACCTGGTCGAGCTCGAGGTGCGCGAGCTGCTCAAGAGCTATGGCTTCCCCGGCGACGACCTGCCGGTCATCCGCGTGTCGGCGCTGAAGGCGCTGCAGGGTGACAAGGAGGCCGAGGCGGGCATCCTGAAGCTGATGGAGGCGCTCGACAGCTACGTCCCGCTGCCGCTGCGCGAGGTGGACAAGCCGTTCCTGATGCCGATCGAGGACGTCTTCTCGATCTCGGGGCGCGGCACGGTCGTCACCGGCCGAGTGGAGCGCGGCAAGGTCAAGGTGGGCGACGAGGTGGAGATCGTCGGCTTCCGCCCGACGATGAAGAAGGTCGTCACCGGCGTCGAGATGTTCAAGAAGCTGCTCGACGAAGGCGTGGCGGGCGACAACATCGGCGTGCTGCTGCGCGGCACGGAGAAGGACGAGGTCGAGCGCGGCCAGGTCCTGGCCAGGCCCGGCACGATCACGCCGCACACCAAGTTCACGGCCCAGGTCTACGTCCTGTCGAAGGAAGAGGGCGGGCGGCACACGCCGTTCTTCAACGGCTACCGCCCGCAGTTCTACATCCGGACGACCGACGTGACCGGCTCGCTTCACCTCCCCGAGGGCGTCGAGATGGTGATGCCGGGCGACAACACGAGCATCACGGCGGAGCTGATCACCCCGGTTGCGCTGGAGAAGGGGTCGCGCTTCGCGGTGCGCGAAGGTGGCCGTACGGTCGGCGCCGGGACGATTACGGAGATCGTCGAATAGCTGCCGTTTCCGTAGCCGCGGGGCTCTCCGGGCGCCGCATTGCGACGGGGGGCCGCCGGGGGTGAAGCCCCGGCGCTACGGGGCCGGGACACGGGATTCGTTATGCGCGACATCATCACGCTGGCCTGCAACGAGTGCAAGCGCCGCAACTACAACACGACGAAGAACAAGAAGAAGAGCACTGAGCGGCTCGAGCTGAAGAAGTATTGCCCATGGTGCCGGACTCATACGACGCACCGGGAGACGAAGTAACTGGGACCAGAAGCCAGGGACCAGAGATTGAGGGAACGGCCCCGGTCCCCGGCCCCTGGACCCCGAGCCCTGAAACAGGCCAGTAGCTCAATTGGTAGAGCACCGGTCTCCAAAACCGGGGGCTGGGGGTTCGATTCCCTCCTGGCCTGCCAAGTTCGGTGGACAGTGGGCGGGAAAGGCGGTGCCTGACTGCGCACTGCCCGCTGCCCACGGCGCACTCAGAGAACGATGAGCGTGAAGACCGGCATCATCGACAACGTGAAAGAGGCTTCCGGCTGGTGGGGCAGCCTGCGGACGTTCCTGATCGAGGTCCGCAACGAGCTGAAGCGCGTCACCTGGCCGTCGAGGAAGGAGGTCTACGCGACCACCTTCGTCGTCATCCTGACGTCGCTCTTCTTCGGGATCTACCTCTGGATCCTCGACATCATGTTCGCCTACGTCGCCAACTGGGTCTTCAAGCAGTTTGGTGGGGCATGACCGACGAGCAGGCCAAGCAGTGGTTCATCGTGCACACCTACTCGGGCTTCGAGAAGAAGGTGGCCGAGTCGCTGCAGCAGCGCGTGCAGGCCTACGGCCTGCAGGAGGAGATCGGCGAGATCCTGATCCCGACCGAGGACGTGGTCGAGATGCGTGCCGGCCGCAAGGTGGTGACGCCGAAGCGGTTCTTTCCCGGCTACATCCTTGTCGAGATGCACATGTCCGACAACGCCTGGCACGTGGTGAAGAACACGCCCAAGGTGACCGGCTTCGTCGGGGCGGGTGTCAAGCCGACGCCGCTGACCAAGGACGAGGTCGACCAGATCCTGCAGCAGGTGTCGCAGGCGGCCGAGAAGCCGAAGCCGAAGTACACCTTCGAGAAAGGTGACCAGGTCCGCATCAACGAGGGGCCGTTCACCAGCTTCCATGGGGTCGTCGACGACGTGAATGCCGACCGGAACACGTTGAAGGTGATGGTGACGATTTTCGGGCGGTCGACGCCCGTCGAGCTCGACTTCCTGCAGGTGGAGAAGATCTAGCGAGTAGTCAGTCGGGGCAGGCCTTCAGGCCCGCCCGCGGGGCTGAAGCCCCGCGGCTACCGGTCGGTAGGGTAGGTTATGGCAAAGAAAGTCCAGGCTGTCGTGAAGCTCCAGATTGCGGCGGGCAAGGCGACGCCCGCGCCGCCGGTCGGCACCGCGCTCGGGCCGCACGGCGTCAACATCATGGACTTCTGCAAGAACTTCAATGCGAAGACCGCGAAAGAGGAGGGGCTCATCATCCCCGCCGTGGTCACGATCTACGCCGACCGCTCGTACACCTTCATCACGAAGACGCCGCCGGCGGCCGTGCTGCTGAAGCGCGCGGCGAATATCGCCAAGGGCTCCGGCGAGCCGAACAAGAACAAGGTGGGCACCGTCACCGCCAGGCAGGTCGAGGAGATCGCGAAGACGAAGCTCCCGGATCTGAACTGCGAGAGCCTGGAGGCGGCCATCAAGACCGTCGCCGGCACCGCGCGGTCAATGGGGCTCGACATTATCCAGTAGTCGAGCGTCGGCCGCCACACGCGACGCTCGACTGGCCTGTTCACAGTTGGCCGTTCGGGCCGCTGTGGAGGGCCAACTGTGAACAGTGGGAGGGCCGCGCGGCCCGCTTGAACCACGGAGGACACGCATGCGAAAAGCCGGAAAGAAGTTCAAGGCCGCCCGGTCGCAGGTTGGCGACCGCGTCTACAACCTGGACGACGCCGTCCCGCTGATGCAGAAGGTGAAGTACGCCAGGTTCGACGAGACGGTCGAGATCGCCTTCCGCCTCGGCGTCGACCCGAAACACGCCGACCAGATGGTGCGTGGCACCGTCGTGCTGCCGCACGGGCTGGGCAGGACCAAGCGCGTGCTGGCGATCGCCGGCGGGGAGAAGCAGAAGGAGGCGCAGGACGCCGGCGCCGACGTCGTGGGCGGCGAGGAGATGGTCGAGAAGATCCAGGGCGGCTGGATGGACTTCGACGCGGTGGTGGCGACGCCCGACATGATGCGCGCCGTCGGCCGCCTCGGCAAGGTGCTCGGCCCCCGGGGCCTGATGCCGAACCCCAAGACGGGTACCGTGACGTTCGACATCGGCAAGGCGGTCCGGGAGATCAAGGCGGGCAAGGTCGAGTTCCGGGTGGACAAGACCGGGATCGTGCACGCGCCGGTGGGCAAGACCTCGTTTCCAACGCAGAACCTCGTGGAGAACGCGCGGGCGCTCTTCGACAGCATCGTCAGGGCGAGGCCGGCGGCGGCCAAGGGCCGCTACCTGAAGAGCGTGACGCTCTCCTCGACGATGGGCCCCGGCATCAAGATCGACACGACGCTGGTGGAAGCGGCGGCGAAGCGGTAACCAGGCCGGGCCGCGGGCCATCGGACCCGGGGCCCGATGACGGATGGGGTGGGTAGGACCAGGGCGGGTCGAGAGCCGAGAGCCTAGACCCGACAAGGATCAGAAAGATGGCGCTGACGAGACCGGACAAGGAAAGCGAGCTCCAGCGGCTCGAGGCCGCCTTCAAGGGTGCCGAGAGCGCGATCCTCGTCGACTACAAGGGGCTCAACGTCCCACAGGTCACCGAGCTTCGGCGGCAGGTGCGCGCGGTCAAGGCGTGCTACCGCGTGGTGAAGAACACGCTGGCGAAGCGTGCGCTGCGCGGCACACGGCTCGAGCCGCTCGGCGAGTTCTTCCAGGGGACGACGGCCATCGCCTACACCGAGGCCGACCCGGTCGCCCTGGCCAAGACGCTGACGACGTTCGCCAAGGCGTCGCCGGCGCTGACCATCAAGGCGGCCGTGGTGCAGGGGCGGCCCGTCCAGGCGGGCGAGGTCACCGAGCTGGCCACCCTGCCGGGCAGGCCCGAGCTCTACGCGCGGCTGCTCTTCCTCCTGCAGGCGCCGATGGTGCGGCTCGTCTCGGTGCTCCACGCGGCGCCGCGCGACCTGCTCAGCGTGCTCGTGCAGGCGGAAAAGAAGCGGGGCGAAGCCTGACGGTTCGCATTCATCTGTAGGGCGGACCGTTAGGTCCGCCGCATCATGGCGGGGCTGAAGCCCCGTCCTACACGGGAGAGCAGCAACGATGGCGGAACTGACACAGCAGCAGGTGGTCGACTACATCAAGGGGATCAGCGTCCTCGAGCTGTCGCAGCTCGTCAAGGCGCTCGAGCAGGAGCTTGGCGTGTCGGCGGCGGCCGCGATGCCGATGGCGATGCCGGGCATGGGGATGGGTGGCGGCGGCGGGGCGGCGGCGCCGGCCGAAGAGAAGACCGAGTTCAACGTGATCCTGACCGCCGTGGGCGAGAAGAAGATCAACGTGATCAAGGTCGTGCGCGAGGTCACCAGCCTCGGTCTCAAGGAAGCCAAGGACCTGGTCGAAGGGGCGCCGAAGCCGATCAAGGAAGGCGTCTCGAAGGACGAGGCCGAATCGATCCGGAAGAAGTTCGACGAGGTCGGCGCCAAGGTCGAGATCAAGTAGGGACGGCGGCACCTGCCGCGCGCCGTCCCATGGCGCCGCCGGGCTGGAGTCCGGCGGCGGCATCTCCTCGTCGCTCGGGCTGCAGGGGCGTCACCCGTTGCCCTTGCGGCATCCCGTTCGTGCAGCTCCGCGGCGCAGCCTGCGTCCGCGGAGCGCGGCAACTGAGGCGCCCCGTCCAGCGGGGCGCCGTGCTGGGAACTTCAGAGGATGTACAGCCTTCCCAAGAACGTCTACCGCGAACGCATCGATTTCTCGAAAATCAAGACCACGGTTCCGATCCCGAACCTGATCGAGATCCAGAAGAAGTCGTACGAGCGCTTCCTGCAGATGAACCGGCTGCCCTCGGAGCGCGAGGACGGCGGCCTCCAGTCGGTCTTCAAGTCGGTCTTCCCGATCAGCGACTTCCGCGAGAACTCGTCGCTCGAGTTCATCGAGTACTCCATCGGCAACTGGGAGTGCAAGTGCGGCAAGCTGGTCGGGCTGCACCACCTCCGCAAGCCGTGCGCGAACTGCGGCGCCACGCTGGTGGCCGACCCGTACGGCGACCGCGAGGTGCTCTGCCCGCGGTGCGGCAAGGCCAACGAGGCGCGCGGCGACGTCTGCGACATCTGCGGCCAGATCGTGGGGCTGAAGCTCAAGTACGACGTGGACGAGTGCCAGGAGCGCGGCATGACCTACGCCGTGCCGCTGAAGGTCACCATCCGGCTCGTCGTCTGGAACAAGGACCCGGAGACGGGCGTCAAGACCATCCGCGACATCAAGGAGCAGGAGGTCTACTTCGGCGACATCCCGCTGATGACCGAGAACGGCACCTTCGTCATCAACGGGACCGAGCGCGTGATCGTCTCGCAGCTCCACCGGTCGCCGGGGGCGTTCTTCCACTCGGAGGACAAGACCCTCTACATCGCGCAGATCATCCCGTACCGCGGCTCCTGGGTGGAGTTCGAGTACGACACCAAGAACCTCCTCTACGTGCGCATCGACCGGAAGCGCAAGTTCCTCGCGAGCGTCTTCCTGCGCGCGCTCGGCCTGCGCGGCGCCGACGAGATCATCCGGACCTTCTACTCGGTGGACCGGATCTACCTGCGCGAGGGCTCGCTCTACTGGACGGTCAGCGAGAGCCTGGTCGGCCTGCGCGCCGCCAAGGACATCACGATTCCGGATTCCGAGATCGTGATCCACGCCGGCAAGAAGATCACCAACGCCGCCGTCGCGGCCCTGCGCCGTGCGGGCATCGAGGCGATCGAGATCTCGGACGCCGAGCTCGAAGGCGCCTTCGCGGCCTCCGATGTCGTCGACCCGTCGACCGGCGAGGTCATCCTCGAGGCGAACGAGGAGGTCACCCCCCGTGCCATCTCGATGGCGCAGGAGAAGAACGTCGACCGGCTCGAGGTCTTCTTCCCGGAGCGGGACGAGGTCGGGCCGATCATCGCGCAGACGCTCAAGAAGGACCCGATCCGGACGCACGAAGAGGCGCTCATCGAGATCTACCGGCGGTTGCGACCGGGCGACCCGCCGACGCTCGACAGCTCGCGGTCGCTCTTCGAGAACATGTTCTTCAACCCGCAGAAGTACGACTTCTCGCGGGTCGGCCGCCTGAAGCTGAACACCAAGCTCTCGTTGAACACGCCGCTCGACGAGAAGATCCTGCACCCGCAGGACTTCTACGAGGTCATCAAGTACCTGCTCAAGTTGCGCCGGAACCCGGCCGCCGTGGACGACATCGACCACCTCGGCAACCGCCGCGTCCGCTCGGTGGGCGAGCTGCTCGAGAACCAGTTCCGGATCGGGCTGGTGCGGATGGAGCGGGCCATCAAGGAGAAGATGTCGGTCTACCAGGAAATGGCGACCGCCATGCCGCACGACCTGATCAACGCGAAGCCGGTGATGGCCGCGATTCGCGAGTTCTTCGGGTCGTCGCAGCTGTCGCAGTTCATGGATCAGACCAACCCGCTCTCCGAGGTCACCCACAAGCGGCGCCTCTCGGCGCTCGGGCCGGGCGGGCTCTCGCGCGAGCGCGCCGGGTTCGAGGTGCGCGACGTGCACCCGACGCACTACGGCCGCATCTGCCCGATCGAGACGCCGGAAGGGCCGAACATCGGTCTGATCTCGTCGCTCTCGTGCTACGCGCGGATCAACGAGTTCGGGTTCATCGAGTCGCCGTACCGGAAGGTCCGCGACGGGCGGGTGCTCGACTACGTGCTGGTTGCCAACACGGGCGGCACCAAGTACAAGGTGGGCGACATCGTCGAGGCCGGCGAGATCGTCGAGGAGAACAACCAGGCGAAATCGCGCCGCAAGAAGGTCGCCGACTACGAGCCGTACTCCTTCTACCTGTCGGCCTGGGAGGAGGACCAGTACGTTGTCGCGCAGGCGAACGTGCCGGTGGACGCCGACGGCCGGCTGACGCAGGAGCGCGTCAACGCGCGGCAGGCGGGGAACTTCATCCTCGCCCAGCGCGAGAACGTCCAGTACATCGACGTGTCGCCGAAGCAGCTCGTGTCGGTGGCGGCCTCCCTCATCCCGTTTCTCGAGCACGACGACGCGAACCGCGCGCTGATGGGCTCGAACATGCAGCGCCAGGCGGTGCCGCTGCTCCGGGCGCGGGCGCCGTTCGTCGGCACCGGCATGGAGTACATCACCGCCCGCGACTCGGGCGCCGTCGTCGTGGCACGCCGGACGGGCACGGTGGACTACGTGGACAGCCAGAGGGTGGTCGTCCGCGTCGAGGGTGAGGACGGCAGCGGCTCCAAGGAGATGGGGGCCGACATCTACAACCTGACCAAGTTCAAGCGGTCGAACCAGAACACCTGCATCAACCAGAAGCCGATCGTGCGGGTCGGGCAGAAGGTACAGAAGGGGCAGGTGCTCTGCGACGGGCCGTGCACCGAGCTGGGCGAGCTGGCGCTGGGGCGGAACGTGCTGGTCGCCTTCATGCCGTGGCGCGGGTACAACTTCGAGGACGCCATCCTGGTGTCCGAGCGGATGGTGAAGGACGACTACTACACCTCGATCCACATCGAGGAGTTCGAGATCGAGGCGCGCGACACCAAGCTCGGGCCCGAGGAGATCACCCGCGACATCCCGAACGTCTCCGAGACGTTCCTGCGCGACCTCGACGACAGCGGCATCATCCGCATCGGCGCCTACGTCAAGTCGGGCGACATCCTGGTCGGCAAGGTGACGCCGAAGGGCGAGACGCAGCTGACGCCGGAGGAGAAGCTGCTGCGCGCGATCTTCGGCGAGAAGGCGGGCGACGTGCGCGACGCCTCGCTCATCTGCCCACCGGGGATCGAAGGGATCGTCGTCGGCGTGAAGATCTTCTCGCGCAAGGGCATCGAGAAGGACGAGCGGGCGAAGGCCATCGAGGGCGAAGAGCTCGACATGATGGAGAAGAACCTGCAGGACGAGGTCCGCATCCTTCACGACGAGGTGAAGAAGCGGATGATCCAGATGCTGCAGGGGCAGTCGCTCCGCTCCGACCTCTACGACGAGTTCGGCCGGGATCGGCTGATGAAGAAGGGCACCGAGCTGACGCCGGACGTGCTGCAGGAGATGCCCTACGACCAGATGGTCCGGCTGAAGGTCGCCACCGACGACCCGCGGCTCGAGGACGACCTGCGCGACCTCGAGGAGCGGACCGAGCGGCAGGTCGAGGTGATCCGCCAGCTCTTCGAGGAGAAGAAGGAGAAGATCCGGCGCGGCGACGAGCTGCCGCCTGGGGTTATCAAACTGGTGAAGGTCTACGTCGCGATGAAGCGGAAGCTGTCGGTCGGCGACAAGATGGCCGGCCGCCACGGCAACAAGGGCGTCATCGCGCGCATCCTCCCCGAGGAGGACATGCCGTACCTGCCCGACGGCACGCCGGTGGAGATCGTGCTCAACCCGCTCGGCGTCCCCTCGCGCATGAACGTCGGCCAGATCCTCGAGACGCACCTCGGGTGGGCCGCGCACGCGCTGGGCCTCTACTTCGCCACGCCGGTCTTCGACGGCGCGACCGAGCAGGAGATCAAGAACTGGCTGGAGCAGTCGGGGCTGCCCAAGGGCGGCAAGACGCGGCTCTACGACGGCATGACGGGCGAGGCGTTCGAGCAGGCTGTCACGGTCGGCTACATCTACATGCTCAAGCTGTCGCACCTGGTCGACGACAAGATCCACGCCCGCTCGATCGGGCCGTACTCGCTGATCACCCAGCAGCCGCTGGGCGGCAAGGCGCAGTTCGGCGGCCAGCGGTTCGGCGAGATGGAGGTCTGGGCGCTCGAGGCCTACGGCGCGGCGCACATCCTCCAGGAGCTGCTCACCGCCAAGTCGGACGACGTGACGGGCCGCGCGAAGATCTACGAGGCCATCGTCAAGGGCGACGCCTCCTTCACGCCGGGGCTCCCCGAATCGTTCAACGTGCTCATCCGCGAGCTGCAGTCGCTCTGCCTCGACGTCGAGCTGCTCAAGACGCGGAAGAAGCCGCAGGCCGTCGCCGCCGAGACGCCGGCGGCGCCGCCGGCGCCGGCGCTCGAGGAAGCGTAGCCACCGGAACTCTGGACTGAGGGAAGCAAGCACCCATGAGACCAAGCTTTCACGATAAGGGCGCGCTGATGGCCGATTTCGACGCCATCCGGATCAGCCTGGCGTCGCCCGACAAGATCCTGTCGTGGTCCCACGGCGAGGTCACCAAGCCGGAGACGATCAACTACCGGACCTTCAAGCCGGAGCGGGACGGCCTGTTCTGCGCGAAGATCTTCGGCCCGATCACCGACTGGGAGTGCCTCTGCGGCAAGTACAAGCGGATGAAGCACCGCGGCGTCATCTGCGACAAGTGCGGTGTCGAGGTGACGCAGGCCAAGGTGCGCCGCGAGCGGCTGGGCCACATCACCCTGGCGACGCCAGTGAGCCACGTCTGGTTCTTCAAGGGGCTCCCGAGCCGCATCGGCCACCTGCTGGACATCTCGCTCAGGGATCTCGAGCGGATCCTCTACTTCGAGGCGTACGTCGTCGTCGATCCGGGCAACACCGACCTGAAGCCGAACCAGCTCCTGACCGAGGAGCAGTACCGGAAGGCGCGCGAGGACCACGGCGCCACCGCGTTCCGCGCGCAGATGGGCGCCGAGGCGATCAAGGAGCTGCTCAGGCGGGTCGACGTCGAGAAGATGGCCTCGGAGCTGCGCGACAAGATGAAGGCCGAGCCGTCCGCGCAGAAGAAGCTGAAGTACGCCAAGCGGCTCAAGGTCGTCGACTCGTTCCGCAAGTCGACCAACCGGCCCGAGTGGATGATCCTCGACGTCATCCCGGTCATCCCGCCGGAGCTCCGGCCGCTGGTGCCGCTCGACGGCGGGCGGTTCGCGACCTCGGACCTCAACGACCTGTACCGCCGCGTCATCAACCGGAACAACCGGCTGAAGAAGCTCATCGAGCTGAAGGCGCCCGACGTCATCATCCGCAACGAGAAGCGGATCCTGCAGGAGGCGGTCGACGCCCTGTTCGACAACGGGCGGCGGGGCCGCGTGCTGCGCGGCGCCAACAACCGGCCGCTCAAGTCGCTCTCCGACACGCTCAAGGGCAAGCAGGGCCGGTTCCGCCAGAACCTGCTCGGCAAGCGCGTCGACTACTCCGGCCGCTCGGTCATCGTCGTCGGCCCCGAGCTGAAGCTCAACCAGTGCGGGCTGCCGAAGAAGATGGCGCTCGAGCTCTTCAAGCCGTTCATCTACAACAAGCTCGAGGAGCGCGGGCTGGTGGCGACCATCAAGCAGGCCAAGGAGATGGTCGAGCAGCAGCGCCCCGAGGTCTGGGACATCCTCGAGGAGGTGATCCGCGAGCACCCGGTGCTGCTCAACCGGGCCCCCACGCTGCACCGCCTGGGCATCCAGGCGTTCGAGCCGGTGCTGGTCGAGGGCAAGGCGATCCGGATCCACCCGCTCGTCTGCACCGCGTTCAACGCCGACTTCGACGGCGACCAGATGGCGGTCCACATCCCGCTGTCGCCCGAGTCGCAGATCGAGGCGTCGGTGCTGATGATGTCATCGAACAACATCCTCTCGCCGGCCAACGGGGCGCCGATCGCGATCCCGTCGCAGGACATCGTGCTCGGCTGCTACTACCTGACCAAGGCCAAGGCTGGCGCCAAGGGCGAGGGGCGCGCGTTCGCGAGCGTGGACGACGCGCTGCTGGCCCGCGAGGCGGGCGAGGTCGAGACGCTGACGCCGATCCGGCTCCGCTACAGCGGCGAGCTGCAGGACCTGACGACGTCGCGCGACGACCAGGACGTGCTCCGCACCGAGGTGCAGACGGTCACGAGCAAGATCATCAACACGACCGTCGGCCGGGTCATCTTCAACACGGCCCTGCCCTCCGGCATGCCGTACGTCAACGGCCTGCTGAAGAA
>Ga0315282_10011737_pt1 | contig 13512 bp, 12 predicted proteins | sample YL17G07_20_MG_FD_203693 | JGI IMG/M metagenome (GOLD analysis project Ga0315282, IMG submission 203693) | Sediment microbial communities from Yellowstone Lake, YNP, Wyoming, USA - YL17G07_20 | ecosystem: Environmental > Aquatic > Freshwater > Lake > Sediment | place: USA: Wyoming | collected... | reverse complement strand
ACTGCGACTGAGATCGAAGAAAGTCTTCACGCCAAGACCAGGGAGTGGGAGGTCAACCCCGACGAGAGCAGAATCCAGACAGAGCGAGTAAACCTGTGGTTTCAATGGCGAGAACTTCTACCGCAAAGCGTTTTGGAGCAGGAGCGAAAAGATATCGAAGTCGTTAGGGCATATCTGAGCCTACTCGAAGACTACAAAGACTACAGAGTCCCTTTCATCACAGAAATACGCTTCCCGATGAAGAACTTGGAGGACCGCAGAAAACAGGTAGACTTCATCAATCTCATGCGCTACGCAACACATCTCTTCCAGCACAACTGTCCAAGACATGACGGTAAGAAGATGGCTTTCGCAGCTCCCTTCATCCTTGACTTGGTCAAGATAGTTGCGGGCGACATCGTCGCGGTTTCAAGAGGCTCGCTTAACGCTGGAGAAAGAAAAGTGTTCAATTGGATTCAAGACCACAAAACAGAATTGCTCAAGCTAACCAGGGAAGGAAGAAAGCCGAAAGCAACCCGTACACTCAAAGAAGATAGCCTAATCGAGCAAGCTGAGGCATTCACCGTAACCGACATATTAGAGCATCCGGAATACAGGCAGGAAGAACTCGGGAACAGATACACGATAACGCAGAAGCTGAAGGCTCTCGCAAACAAGGGTTGGCTCACCAGATTCGCAGGCGGTGGACAGGGAAAGACAGCCGTATACGGCTTCAGAACCACGCCGGACAAACTCCCTAGTGAATCGATTGAGAAGTCAAAGAGAATCGAAATGGAATCTATTTCCATAGCAGAGCCCGTTTCAGATGATTTCCTAAACCTCTCAATCTCCCATCTCCTAGAGGGAGACTCCCCCACATCATTCCCAACCATGAAGTTGAGAAGTCTACAGCCGCGAGACATTCTCTTCCAGCCCGATTGGCATGGCATCGACGGACTAGAAGCTGCGAAAGGACTTAGGCAGGCTTTGAGAAGACTTGCCGATGCCGCCACAGACGAAATGGAAACCCCACCCCCTCAGCTGAAGCAGAAATCAATTCCCCCTGATCTCAATAACAATCAGGACTTGACAACTGGAAACATCGAATCGGAAAGCTGGCTGAAGGAAGCTATCCGCAGAAAGAAGACAAGCACACTCAAGAAGGAAACTGAAGAGGGAGATCAGCACGGGTAAGGATGCAGAGAAATCCAAACCAGAGAACCTCATGTCAAAGCACCCAACGAGAAGTGATGGTTTCAAGCGTCATCCCGTCACTTGGCTAGTGATTAAAAAACAGTCGGATCAAAGAGATGCAGGCATCTTCGGAGATTACGGCTTCATTGGTTTCTGTGGTCGAGAAGGTCGATGCGCATTTCTCGTAACGTTCAAGCGTCCTGTAGCACTCAAAGACATGGAAGTGGATGAATCAAGGCGTGAATGTGAAGCAGCCGAGGGATGTCTAGCGCTAGCTTGCCCGCTAAACAGAACAACATACAGAACTTGGATGAAGGGACGAAGACTCAACATCACAAAAGAAGCCTTTGACCGACTAGTCAGAGAAGCGACTAAAGTCAAAGTGATCGAGAGCGACAGAGTTCCAGAGTATGACCCTAGACCTAGATGACAAAGACATCGGTGTTAAGCAGAGACACTACGAATAAGTAATCCGAAGAGGTAATCATAGTCAGTCGGGACAAGACAGGTGAAATGGAGCCAGCCAGCTCCCTCCCCGTCTGACTATTCAGTAGATGATGATTATGGACAATGAATTAGCGTTGAGGAAATTGTGGGCATGGGCACATTGGTATCGCGTCTGCCGTGAAAGAGGCACGGAATATGGATTACCGCTTCTGGAGAGAGGATTCGACGGTTCCCGGAACAGTCTGCGATCTGCTTCGCGTAATACAGTGATAAGATTGGTTGCACTAGGCAGATGCATAAACTGCGGGGAATCAGTACCATCGAGTTCGACAGGCAACCATCTTGTTTCTCCCCCAAAAGGACCACAGTCAATAGAGAACTATGCCCCTCTCTGCAGGAGATGCAACTCCTCAAAAGGATCTAAAGATCTTCTTGAATGGTGGGTGGACCACCGAGGCAAGACAATTGCGGAATTGAGCTTGGACGCATTGTGCGTTTACTTGAGGCTCACATATCAAATCCTAGAAAGGGAGAACCGACTTGCAGAGGAAGCCCCCGGCTACTATCTGAAGGCAATACAGCAAGCTACGCAGACTCTGCCTCCGAAGCTGATGACCTATTTTGCGGGTACGCGCTAGGTGAACTAGGGTAGATAGAGAGTCAAAACCCCGTACAAGGCATGCCACGTATGCAGACTATGATAAATCAGACAGTATGCCCAGAAAGAACCCGGCAAAGCCCCCTCCTTTCACTCCTCCAGTGCCAGCGCCCAGATGCGCTTGAGAGGCAGCTCGGCTCGAAGTGCCTCGGAGTTTCTCGCGCGCATGTATCTATCTGACACGCCTGTGCATACAAAGAGTTATACCCTTCAATTCTCTTGAACATCACCAAAGATTTCACCAATGCATCTGTAGAGATCGTTGCTCGTCTTGGGGGAAAACTCAGTTTGGTTGAGCTCGATCCTGAAGAGAGGATCATGCTTGCAAGACTCGCGAAACTGATCACAGATAGCATAGACTATGACTCCTTGTACACCCCCGGTGATTTCCAGCAAAGAACGAAGTTCTGGAGGAATCTCTCGAACAGAGTGGGCATCTCGTCGTTGATCAATCCACGCCAATTCGAGTTTGGGAATTTTGAATATGATCCGCAAGGGGTGCTCTTCAACGCATTTGACAAGCTCAGGTCGGAGGTTCCACCAAAATTCAATGAGTTGTTGCAGGAACTCTGCGGATCACTAGGCTTCAAGAAGAATCCGAATCTAGAGTCGGATCTGAATCGTTGCCTGTCCACGTTTGGTCTAAAGGTCAAGGATGGTTCCCTAGTCAAATCATCCCTAATCACAGCTAAGCGAGCCAAAGAGCTGAGGCAGAAAATGTTCAGCCTGATTCAGTCGCACAAAGCGGAATCGGAGGCGTTGCAGGGGGCAATCGAAAGGTTCAGTGAGGGGGGAAGAGACGCATTTCGCCAGAGTCTGGATTCGTGCCGAAATGCCGTCGAAAGCCTGATCAAGAAGAAGGCGGGTATGGGTGACTGGAATGGTGCTCTCAACTCATTCACAAAGAGTGAAAGCGAGAGAACGCTGATCAAGCAGGTCTATTCCTTTCTGAGCTCACGAGGAGTCCACGGTACCACAATCCCGACTGAGAAAGACACGCAGTTGGGACTAGCTCTTAGCGAGGCATTGATCCTGTGGGTTCTTAGTTCAGAAAAGAAGTAACGCGCTAGGATGATGCAGAATTCACCGGATTGAGTGCGCGCGCCAAGAACAAGCTATCTGGGTACCAGAACGAAGAGAGCACGTGCTTCAGACGTTTCGATTTGAACACAAAGGTATTCATGAGGTGCCATGAGTCTTCGCGCGTCAGAGAGGTGCACAATGACGATTCCGGAAAAGGAAAAGTCACCGGTATTGTTTCTCACCCTCTTTCCGTTAGGTTTCTAGAACTTAAAGCTGACAGTCTCTCAAGCAAATATGCGATAAGATCCAAAGCAGCGATAGCCTCTCTATCAGAAATCATGCCTACATGCGCAACGGTATCTCTGATTCTTGCAACGTATCTTATCGCGTCCACTACGTTTCGGTCAATCTTGCCTTGATCAAATAGAACCCCAGAAAGCTGCCCCATTGTCATTCTGTGTGAATCCTTACGCATTGTAGTGCCCTCAACCATTTTGCGAAGAATCGCTTGCAAGCGTTCGTAGAGTTCAAGAAGTGCAATTCTCCTATCCTCTGATCTAGTCAATGCTTTTTCTGCTATTGCGTCAGCCTTTATCCGATTCACATCTAACCGTTCAATCAGAATCCTGAGCTGTTTTGTGTCTATTCGAGTTCTTCTGTAGACTAACCAAGCAACAGCCGTCGAGATCAGAGAAAACCCTGCAGAAAGCAGAGTCTGAACATCCAGTCTTGGCATATTTGGAACATGAATTTGGAAGATCTGAATTCCCCAAGCGTTGCCTAGAAGAAGAAGGCAAAGAAAGACACCCGTAAAGATCCAACCTCCTAGGTATACGACCATCGCAACTCGAAAAACGCTATAGTTACCCACCAGAGATGCCAAGCAGGTGAAGCATGCTGCACTTACAAACAAAACCACAACCAATACGAGTGCAAGTGACAATGTTTGTAGTACTGTTGACAGACTAGAGAGCATAGCAGACAGACCCACCGCAGTCAGAACCAGTCCTGTCAGAGTTGCTGCTGATGTGAGAATATCTCTTGGAGTCACTCGCCAGCCCAAGCTGTCCTCATTACCCAATGTACGTGACCTCTCAAATCAAAGAGAGCCTCTCAGATTGTATAGCGTGCGGTATCATATGTTCTGTTTTTCCCTCTCTCGGTGCGTCCGAGCCATTCTCACAGTTTGATCTCAAGAGTAACGTGACGTGAGAGATTCGTGATCCCCGTGGATTGTCTACTTGAGTGGTGGTTTGCCTGCGTCTTGCAGCTTCTTGTCCAGTGCTTTCCTCTTCTGATCCAGCAGGGATGGCTGAACGTAGTAGTGCTCGAACAAAGCTTCTATAGTGTCCAAGTTCCAATCGGCTTCACCGGGCTCCACATCGACAATCTCCCCAGTGGATTTGGATTTCATGGGATGCGCTGCGAAATTGCCAGTGACTCTTACTGCGTCAAGGCTCTTCTGTAGGTGAGAAGGGAGAGTGGGCAGAACTTCGTCTATTTGGTCAGAGAGATCTTTCTTATTCGTTTTTCCCGCATCTCTCAATATTGCTTGAAGACACCTTCTGGACAGAGCGGCGCTTGCCTCGGGACTGTAAGGAAGTACGATGGCTGCCTTTTCATAGTCCTTCGCAATGTGAGACGGAACCTCCGAGGGAGCCGGAGACCGTCCTCCACCTCGCGGATACAGCAGACTAATCTGATCATCTTTCATCATTGACACAATTGGTTGTGAACAGTTCGGGCATTCTGCTATTCTGATCATTATCTCGCCTTCAAGCCGAAAAGAGGATATTCCCAAGTCTCCCACACCAACAGGACGGTACATCGGGGTCTTAATGAATTGAACAACAGTCAGGCAATGCGGACACTTTCCTCTTTGCCCGGGCTCCACTGACGCCGACCACGCAAAGGAACTATGTGAAGCCATTTACATAGTTTGCCTTCGCTCGCGCCTCGTCAGCTGGGGATTCTCAGACTGAGTCTTTCCGAATCTTTTCGACATTCATTACCTGTATTTCTGTCTTGGGAGCAGTCGCGTATGGGTCTCCTTGTTCGGTTTCGAGACTGATGGCAGCATCGGACTGATCTGCAAGGCTGTGTAGCTCGCTATCGCTCGATCAATCTGTTTCCCTTTAGGCTGCAGTCACCAGAATCGGAGCCACTAGCTGCAAAATCCTGATACCAGCCCTCTCATAGATCACCTGCAACTTCTCAGGCGAGTAGTCCGAGTAATGTCTGGCTAGCACACTTTTTGGGGTTCTTCCTTGGAAGGCATCGATGTATCGATCTTGAACCCTAGCCTACCCATCTCGTCTGCGAACCAGTCTCTGAGATCTTTCCGTTGAAGATCCAGTCCAGTTGCCTGTCTCGCGACATCCCATGAGTTCTTAAGGTCGGGTTCGCCGATGGGGAAAAGCTTCGCACTGCGTTTGTATCTGACCTTGAGGAATTGCTCCAAGATCTCTTGTGTTTCCTTGTTGAAGAATGAGACCCATGACCGCTTGGTTTCCCCACTGTGGCACTTGGGCACAACCATTCGCTTCTCGAAGTTCACATCTTCAAGCTTCAGTGAGAGTATCTCTCCTAATCTTAGCCCGGTCGAAGCCAGCATTAGGAAGAGGGCTTTGATTCTGATGTCAGGCAACGCAAGGTAGAACCGTGCCAGATCTTGCCGTGACGGTATGGTTTTGATGGCGATCTCTTTGGCTGGAAACTTGAATCCGTCTATGACTTCTGGTCGCTTCAGGAAGTCGCGGAAGAACGATTTCAACCCAGACAGGAGATTCGTATAGTGTGCGATGCTACGTGTCTCCTTCAGTCGCAGCATGTATTCACGGACATCTTCGATGCCGATTTGCTGGATGGGTTTGTCGACATTGGCAAGGAAGTGTCTGATGTGCCGGTAGTAGTCTTTGGCTGTGACCTTCGACTTGCAGCGATCAACCATCAAGAAGCGCTGAAAGTCCTTCAGCAGAACGCGAACCTCGGGAAGAGAAGGCGACTCGCCACGGTTCGTCGTAGCCCTTCGTGGGTTCGAATCCTAGGAAAGTCTTCTAACACCTGATACCTGCGGTAGAAACATAGTCAAACAAAATACTGTCTCACATGGAGCCAAGAGCTACATAGGAATAGAGACCAAGGGCTTCTCTATCCATTTGTATGACAGGCAACGAAATGCTCTTTGCCGAAATCTACGAGCTGAGGCTCGTCACTGGAACACACGGCCTTCTTCTCCCCGCATCTTGGATGAAATCGACAGCCGCGAGGAGGATTCAATGGAGATGGAACATCCCCCGCCAATACAACTCGTTTAGACTTGATCTTTGGGTTTGGAATTGGAACAGCTGACAACAGAGCTTTGGTGTAAGGGTGCAGAGGGTTCTCAAAAATCTGGTCGACATCAGCCAGCTCCAGTATCTTACCTAGATACATCACCGCCACGTGGTGACAAATGTATCGCACGACACTTAGGTCGTGAGAGATGAACAGGTAAGAGAGTCTCAACTCTTCTTGCAGTCTCTTCATCAGATTCAAAATTGCTGCTCTTATCGATACATCGAGAGAGGCAACAGGCTCGTCGGCGACTACGAACTGCGGGTTGAGAGACAAAGCGCGCGCTATGGCAACCCTCTGCTTCTGTCCACCGCTGAGTTCGTGAGGGTATCGTGTCTTGTGCAAAGGTTCTAGTTCGACCTTTCTTATCACGTCCAAGACGACCTGTTCTTGCTCTTTCGAACTACCTATCTTGTGGACTCGTAGTGGTTCTCCAATGATGTCGCCTACAGTCATTCTGGGATCGAGTGATGAGAATGGGTCTTGGAAGACTATCTGCATATTTCGTCTTGTTTTTCTCAACTCTTTTCTGTCAAGCTTCAAGACATCTGTTCCGTGGAATAGCACTTGACCCTCTGTGGGTTCGATCAGCCGAAGGACACATCTCCCTGTAGTGGTCTTGCCGCATCCCGATTCTCCAACAAGTCCGAAAGTCTCACTCTGAGCTATTTTGAAATCGATTCCGTCCACGGCTTTTACTGCGGCGATTTGTCTTCTTGTTATTCCGCCGTATACAGGAAAATGCTCTTTGAGTCCTTTGACTTCGACTATGTTTTCAGTCATAGTAGCCTGTCACCTTGTGCTACCATGTTCAAAACATGCGACGAGATGACCAGGGTCGATCTCTTCCATCTTTGGGCATGACTGTTTGCAACGGTCAGTAGCCAGTTCACATCTTGGGGCGAATCTGCAGCCGGGAGGTGGAGCTATTAGGTGAGGCACTTCGCCAGGGATTGAGAAGATATGTTCTTGTTTGATGTCTAGTCGGGGTATTGAGGCCAACAGCGCCTTTGTGTATGGGTGTCGTGGTGATTCGAAGATGGTTGTTGCGTCGGCCAATTCCACCATCCATCCTGCGTACATCACTGCTATGCGGTCTGCCAGTTCAGCCACCACGCCCATATTGTGCGTGATAAGTAGAATGGATGAACCGAATTCCTTCCTTAGATCTAGCATTAGTTCAAGAATCTGTGCCTGTATTGTGACATCTAAGTTGGTTGTGGCCTCGTCTGCTATCAGAAGTTTCGGGTTACATGCTAGTGCCATGGCTATCATGGCCCGTTGACGCATGCCACCGCTGAAAGAGTGAGGATAATCCAAGATCCTTCTCTTGGGGTCAGGGATGCCCACCTCGCCTAGCAGCTCAACAACCCGATCTAGTACCGCACTATCTGTGAGGTCAAGGTGGGAGCGGATTGCCTCTTCAACCTGAAAGCCTACAGTGAGCAGCGGATTGAGTGATGCCATTGGATCTTGAAAAATCATTGAGATGGATTTCCCTCTGATCTCTCGAATCTCCTCATCGGTGATATCTAGAAGATTCTTGTCCTCAAACAGAATCTTGCCGGCAACTATCTTGCCTGGTGGATAAGGAATGAGACGCATAATTGAGAGAGCAACTGTTGATTTTCCGCAGCCGGATTCTCCCACGACGCCAAGGACTTCTCCTTTTTCTATCTTCATATCGACGTCGTCAACAGCTTTGACAACGCCTTCTTCTGTGAAGAAGTGAGTGCTTAGGCCCTGAATATCTACCAGTGCCATTTTGATCACGTCTTCAGTCTTGGATCGAGTGCATCTCTCAGTCCGTCGCCGAAGAGGTTGATGCTCATCACACTTACGAATATCATAAGCCCAGGAAATGTTGAGATCCACCAAGCCGTCTCAATGTACCCTCTTCCATCTCCCAGCATTCTTCCCCATTCAGCGGTCGGAGGCTGAACACCCAGTCCAATGAAGCTTAGGGCAGCGGCTGAAAGCATTGAACCGGGGAGGGAAAGCGTGGTAAGGATGATTATTATGGCGAAAATATTGGGTAAAACGTGACGAGCGATTATTGAGAGATTGCCTGCTCCAGCAGCTCTGGCCGCTTCAATGTACTCATTCTCCTTGACTGCTAACACCGCTCCTCTAACCATTCTGGCATAGTTTGGGACACCAGATATTCCCACAGCCACCATCACATATTGTATGTCTCGGCCCATTGTTGAAACGATTATGAGAGCCAGTAGAATTCCTGGAAAGGAAAGCATAATGTCGACAATTCTCATGATGACTGCGTCAGTCTTTCCTCCGTAGAATCCTGAGACCAATCCAAGCATTGTCCCAATGACTGCTGAGATTGTAACTGAGATTATTCCAATTGTCATCGATATTCTAGCACCATAGATAATCCGGCTTAGAATGTCTCTTCCATACTCATCTGTTCCTAAGAGAAATCCTGCACCAGGTGGTTGAAGGCCCTTTGAGATATCTTGAGTTGCAGGATCACGAGGAGCCAAATATGGCGCGAATAGTGCCATCAAAAGGATGGCAACATACACACCTAGGCCGAAGAGAGCGGTTCTTCTGCGTTTGAATCTGCGCCATGTTGCCATTCTCTGAGCCACTTTTCCCTCCTCCGCTACTGATACTTGATTCGAGGATCGATGAAGGCATACACGACGTCCACCAGAAGATTGATCGTCACGAACATTGTTGTCAGCACCAACATGCATCCTTGGAGCATGGGAAGATCTCGCGATTGAATAGCCATTATTGCGAGTCGCCCAATGCCTGGCCATGCAAACACAGTTTCAACTATCACCGTTCCACCAAGCAGAAAGCCGAATTGCATCCCTGTCATCGTCAGAAGAGGGATCAGAGTATTCTTCAACGCATGTCTATACACCACAATTTGCTCAGTCAGTCCTTTCGCTCTAGCTGTTCGAATATAGTCTTGACGTAGAACCTCGAGCATTCCCGATCGCGTGATTCTGGCAATGCTTCCCGCTTGAATTAACCCAAGGGTCAATGTGGGCATTATTAGAGAGGCGAGGCTTCCGGTTCCAGATGTAGGCAGCATTCTCAGTCTAACTGAAAAGATCAGTATGAACATTATACCTAGCCAGAAGCTGGGCATCGAGACTCCGAACAGTGATCCTGTCATACACAAATAGTCAACCTTTGAGTTGTGTCTTGCTGCGGCAATGATCCCTGCCGGAATACCTATTGAAACGGCCACGATCATGGCCGCTACTGCGAGTTGTACAGTGTTCGGATATCTTTCAGCGACTTCCGCGATAACCGGTCGCCATGTTCTGAAAGAAAGCCCCCAGTCACCTTCAATCATTCTTACGAACCAGCTGAGGTATTGCTCGTAGAGGGGCTTATCCAAGCCCAGCTGTGCTCTCAGTTGCGCTATGAGTTCCGGGGACGCGTAAGGCATGTCCGACAGAATGTACGCTACTGGATCACCCGGGATGAGGTGAACTGCCATGAAGATAACCAAAGTCATCCCTAAGACTGTTGGAATGAGTAGGAGCAAGCGCCTGACTATGTATGCTTGAATTCCTTTCAAGCTGATCCCTGAATAATTTTGCCGTGGACGCGTTACATTGCTAGTCAATTGAAGATAAGATTTGCGTAAGCCACTTTTAGCTTGTAACCGCTAATAGCGTGAACGTTCCAATACTCCAAGTATTGTTGAAGAATGGATCGAGTGTCTTGAGGTAAAAGCTATGAGCATAAGCATAGGCGAGGTTAGAGCAGCGAAAGGAGAAAAGAAAACAGGATTTCTTGTAGCAGGAGAACTACCTACTGGGACGATTAACTTGCCGATCACCGTACTCAACGGCGTGAGATCTGGCCCAACATTACTCATTACTGCTGGGGTGCATGGATGCGAGTATCCTGGTATGAGAGCGACTCAGATAATCGCTAGTGAAACGGATTTATCTAAGCTTAGTGGTGCTTTGGTTATCGTGCATAATGTTAATGTTCCTGGTTTTTGGCAGCAAACAGCTTTTCTTAATCCTTTTGATGGGTTGAATATTAACAGGATTTGGCCAGGAAATCTCCAGCCCGGTCCGTTCTATGGGCCTGGTACCATCAGCCACCATATTGCGAACACAGTCTATGAGATGGCGCAGAAAAAAGCTTCACACTATATGGATATGCACGGCGGAGATCTTCCGGAAGACATTCCTCACTTCTCGGCTAGTGTCATGAGTGGTGACACGAAAGTGGACGATGTTTCAAGGGGGATGCTCAGGTACAGTCTGGCAGAATATGTAAGAGAAAGCAAGCCGAGCCCAGGACATACAACCACGAGTGCAGCAGAGCTGAAGCTTCCGAATGTGTTGCATGAAGCTGGAAGATCTGGTTTGCTCGAAAAGGACGCTTTGGCGAGACATGTTTCCGCGATCAGGAATGTAATGAGATATTTGGCAATGATTGAGGGTAAGCCAGAGGAACCATCAAAACAGACAAAGCTTGGGAGCAAGTCAATTGGCGTTCGTGCCAAACGTGGTGGATTCTTTGAATCACTGGTGAGGCCTGGCGACATCGTATCGGCAGGGCAAGCTATTGGTCACATATACAACGTCTTCGGAGAGGCCTTAGAAGAAGTGAAGGCTCCCATGAGTGGATTGATCTTGATTGTGAACTTTCGAGCGGCAAAGTGCGTTGGTGATCCGCTCTTTAGTATTGAAGAAGTGATCGGGTAAGAGGTGAATAAGAATGGTTCATGAACTTTCGAACATGAGCTGGATGGAGGCTGAAGAGAAATTCAGCAAGGCAAAGCTGGCCATAGTGCCGGTAGGTGCTGTTGAGCAGCATGGCCTGCATCTTGGAGTTGGGGCAGATTGGATTCAGGCCTGGAACATAGCTGAGAAGGTCGGAGAAAGGACTGATGCCCTAGTCCTGCCTGTCATGCCATATGGCGTTTCTGGCCACCACAGAGATTTTTCCGGAACAGTGTTTCTCAAGCCAGCAACTCTGCAGAAAGTAGTCTCCGAGATACTTGAGTGCCTGAACAGGTACGGCATAAAGAAAGTTGTCTTCATAAATGGGCATGGCGGAAATCTTCAAGCGATTTCTGAAGCTGCGAAGGAAGCCAGAGTCCAGTATGGCATGATATGTGCTATCATTCAATGGTGGGACGCCTTGGTGAACAAGCCGGTGCTGGGCCAGCCGGCTGAAACTCATGGTGGCTATGCGGAAACATCACTCATGTTGGCCTCTAGGCCTCAGGCCGTGAAGCTACAATACGCGGTGCTTTCCCCCACAAAACAGGTGAGCAAAGACATACAGTTGATTAGCTCCGGAACGGCAAGATTCAAAGACGGAATGGTAAGGATCGTACTGAGAACAGCAGATGTGTCACAGACCGGATCTATGGCTGAGCATCACCCTGATCAAGTACCTGGTACTAGAGACTACTCGAAGGTCACAAGAGAGTTCGCAGAAAATCTCATGAAAGAAGTTGTAGATTATATCTCTGATTTCGTCAGGAAGTTTGAAAGCTTTGAAGTTCCTCCCATTGATGTCTCCAAAGAGACGGCGCTAAAGGCACTCAAATGACTGTTGACGAAGGATATCGCAGCTCATGGCCCGGCGTCGATACTTGTCCGGGTCAACATAACTAGTTCTTTCGAATACCGGCCAGATTACTCAGACGACCGTCCATAGTCTTTTAGCTTCAGCGAGACTTTACTCTGGGAAAGGTGAATTGACGTGAGCTATCTCTTAATCGAAGATGGCAGGATTATCGACGGAACTGGAAAGGGACCAGCGGAGGGCCATAGCCTGGTGATCAAAGACGGGAGAATAGAGAAACTGGTGAAAGGTCAAATCTCCCTGTCTTCTGGAGCAAAACGGATAAGCGTTTCAGGTATGACAGTTACGCCCGGGCTCATCGATTCTCATCTTCATCTGTCCCATTCAGATGAGCCAGCTCAGGACCCAGTTAGACGTGCCATTAGTCGGTTCACTGCTTGGCCTTCGAGCTATGCTTTAGTCGCATATGTGAATGCCATGAAGTGTCTTGAGTCAGGATTTACTACCGTAAGAGATGCCGGTTTTCAGAGCGACAGTATCTACGCGTTGAAGGATGCCATAAGCTCAGGGCTACTAAAAGGTCCCAGAATACAGGCGGGCGGAGGCGTGACTGCAACAATGGGTCACTTCGATGAGAATTGGCCGGTTACCTTGCCTCGTCCGAATGAGAAGTACATTGTTGACGGAGCTGACAACATACGAAAGGCTGTAAGAGAAAGAGCGCGAGAGGGAGCGAACTTCATCAAGACTTGTACTAGTGACAGTTGGTCGTCTAGAAGAAGCAGGTCTTGGTGGAGAAACTATACGTTGGAAGAACTCCAGGCATTAGTCGATGAGGCCCACGCCTTCGATATGCCTGTTTCAGCGCACGCGTACGATGCTGAGCCTAGCGTGAAGAATGCTGTCTTGGCTGGAGTGGACAACATAGATCACGGCCTTTTCCTGAATGACAACGTGGTCAAATTGATGAAAGAAAGGGGAACCACAATGGTTCCCACGCTCTCTGTCATAAAGAGGATCTATTTGCAAGGAAGCAAACATGCACAAGCAATATCTAACATTGACCAAAGACGTAAAGAAGTTTGGGAAGCTCACATGAAAAGCACTAAGATGGCGTTCGAAGCAGGAGTAAAGGTCGGCGCAGGAACGGATGCGGGTACTGGTTATGGGCTTACAGGGAATAATGCTCTGGAACTGGAGATTCTGGTGGAAGATATAGGACTGAAGCCAATGGAAGCGATAGTGGCTGCGACGAAACTGAATTCAGAGATAATGAAAATGGACAAAGAAATAGGAACTCTGGAACCTGGAAAAATGGCCGATTTGATCGTCGTTGA
>Ga0315282_10011736_pt1 | contig 13512 bp, 17 predicted proteins | sample YL17G07_20_MG_FD_203693 | JGI IMG/M metagenome (GOLD analysis project Ga0315282, IMG submission 203693) | Sediment microbial communities from Yellowstone Lake, YNP, Wyoming, USA - YL17G07_20 | ecosystem: Environmental > Aquatic > Freshwater > Lake > Sediment | place: USA: Wyoming | collected... | reverse complement strand
AGGGAAAAACCTGCTTGAGCTTGATGAAAAAGAAATGAGGAAGATACGGGGCAGAAAGATCTCCATGATTTTCCAGGAGCCGATGACCTCCCTTGATCCAATGTTTACGATTGGAGCTGAGATTATGGAAGTCCTCGCACTTCACCAAGGGTTAAAAAAAGATGACGCACGGGAAAAAGCGATTGAATCATTGAAAAAAGTACGGTTTCCAGATCCGGAAAAAAGAATCGACGATTACCCGCATGAGTTATCCGGCGGAATGCGACAACGCGCGATGATCGCCATGGCATTATCCTGTAATCCCGCCCTTTTGATTGCTGATGAGCCAACCACCGCGCTCGATGTGACTATTCAGGCGCAGATCTTAAAACTGATCGATGACCTACGAAAAGAACTCGATACCTCTGTGATATTGATCACCCATGATCTCGGAGTGATCGCAAAAACATGCGATAATGTCGCGTTAATGTACGCAGGATACATGGTCGAATATACTGACGTCCACACATTCTTCCGGGATCCTTTGCACCCGTACGCAAAGGCATTAATGAAGTCGATCCCACGACTTGATGCGGATACAGAACGATTAAAAATCATTAAGGGGTTGGTCCCGAATCTTCTTGATCTGCCGACAGGATGCCCGTTTCATCCGAGATGCGAGTTCTGTTTTGAGCCATGCCCGGAAAAATTACCGGAATTGATGCAAGTCGGGCCGCATCATTGGGTACGATGCTATTTGTTCGGAGGTACTCCCTAAATGGAAACTTTAGTCGAAGTAAAAGACTTGAAAAAATACTTCTCAATAGGAGGAGGCCCGTTTAAAAAAAGAGACGCGGTGAAAGCGGTTGATACGGTCAGCTTCCAAATCCAACGGAAAGAAATCCTCGGTCTTGTCGGAGAATCAGGATGCGGAAAAACCACCTGCGGGAAACTTATCTTACGCCTGATAAATCCAACAGCAGGGACGATCTTGTTCGAGGGGCAGGATATCACTCATCTGAAACAAAAACAGCTTGCCGACGTCCGGAAAAAAATGATGATCATCTACCAAGACCCCTATGGTTCACTTGACCCGAGGATGACGATCGGTGGAGCAATCGCCGAGCCGTTGGAGGTACACAAGTTAACGTCAACAAAAGAAGAAAAAGAAAATAAGATTGTAGAACTGATGGATAAAGTCGGACTCACGCAGGACCAAATCAACAGGTATCCCCATGAGTTTAGCGGCGGGCAGCGACAAAGGATTGGAATCGCCCGGGCGCTAGCGACAAACCCGATATTCATCGTGGCTGACGAGCCGGTCTCAGCACTTGATGTTTCCATTCAAGCGCAGATCATCAATTTACTGAAGGATTTGCAGAAGGGTTTTGGGCTTACGCTTCTCTTCATTACCCATGATTTGAGTGTCATTAAACATATCAGCGACCGGATCGCGGTGATGTATGCAGGGAAAATCGTTGAGTTGGCATCAAAACCGGACCTCTTTCGTGATCCAATCCATCCCTATACACGAGCATTATTGTCAGCAATCCCGATCCCTGATCCAGATCGCCAAGCTAAATTCATCCCCTTATCAGGGGAGGTTCCAAGCCTCATCAATCCGCCTCCAGGATGTCGGTTTCATCCAAGGTGTGCAGAAGCAAAACCAGAGTGCTGCACTGTCGAGCCAGAGCTGTTTGAGGTAAAAAAAGATCATTTCGTCAGCTGTTATTCATGTGCCAACAACTCATAAAAAAGGTTTTTTAAGGAAAAGACTTTTCATAAAAAAGTGTTAAATCTTTTCTCGCATCCAGTTGTAATGGCGCATCTTACTTGTCTCGCCAAACCCACAAAATGCACACCGTCTCTTTTGTACATGAAACGAATGTCTCCCGCATCTGCGGCAGGCAATATGGGTGGTCTTGCCACCAGCTCTGCACGTTGTTCCTTTCGTCATACTCGTTACCCCTTATTTTACGGTGATATATAAATGATATTGTCGCCCCGGACGATCACCTTTTCATGTTTTGTTTTTTTATCAGTGCGAATAAGCTCATCAGCGTTTTTTAAGACCAGGTTCATATGAGGGACATCGTAGCCGTCAAGGATGCCTTGGTACTCAACGCCTCCACGTAATTCTACGATCACTCGAGCGTTTAAGCTTGCATGTAAGAGTTTTAATGGTTTCTCCATGGGCGTTACCTAGGGGAGACGAAATGGAGATATCATTTATAAGAGTTTGGGCCTTCCCTGCTGGGATAACTATTAAAACAATGGAGAAAATGCACGTTCATATGGCTCTGAAAATAAAGAACCGGCATCGTCTGAAGGAACGGGAGGCAAAAGACATCATTTCCAGCTTGAAGACATGGTTCGGCGCTGATTTTTTTGATTCCAAAGTAACTGTCGATGTCGGGACGCTGGAGGAATTTTCAGTTGTGTTTGTCAACGACAGCATTGATTTCTTTTTTTATAACAACCAGATCGTGCTTACGTTACAAGGGGTGAATAGATATCAGCCGAAAACCCATGGTGTCGTCGTGGATATGGGAGCGATTAGTTTTATAACGAAAGGCGCAGATGTTATGGGACCAGGAATCACAGACGTCGACCCTGGAATTCAAAAAGATGATATCGTCTGGGTCTGCGATGAGAAACACCATAAACCGTTCGCGGTGGGGATTGCACTGATGACCGGTGAAGAGATGAAAATGAAAAAACCAGGGAAGGCAGTGAAAACACTTCATTATGTTGGCGATCGGTTATGGATCTTAACCCATTAAGAGGAAATGCTATTGCCGTAGGATTTTTGAGATGATCGCGGGAAGTTTGGTGATGTTTTTGGAGAACTCATGGTCATCATGGAGAAAATGTACAGATGCCTCCTGAGCTTTTGCAAATGCGAAAACCCATTGATCAGGGATAACAGTATCCTCGGTTCCTCGTATAATCGTAACTGTTGCAGGGATTTTCATTTCAAAGAGTTCGGGGCGCATCATCTGTAGAAAAATCCTTGGTGGTATCTCCTCGATTTTTTTCAAGTTCGTCATGGGTGGGATAATTGCGGGATTCAAAAGAATGACTTGTTTGACGGATGTATGATGGAGCGCAGTCGTCGCTGCGAGAAATCCCCCGAGTGATGATCCGATGAGGATGACGTTCGAGTCATCTTTTATCGCATCAGAGATACTTTGCAGACATTGGGCAATGACAAGGGTTTCTGGGGGTCCTCCGCGGTATTCGATGGGTACTGCATGAAGTGTTTCTTTGAAGAGTGTTCCTTTTGCGCCTGTGGGGCTTGATTGGTACCCATGGATGAAGTAAATAATGGACATCACCTCTGTGTTTTAGCGAGATTGTGCGAACTAAAGGACCTTGAAAAGATTTAAGACTGTTATTCTTATTTTTCGTTATTTTTTTTCTTTTTTTGTTGGTCTGATTTCTTCTTTTCTGGTATCGGCGCGTTTGGTTGTTCTGGTTTTTCAGCGGCGAGGACTTCGGTTTTTATTTCATCCAATATTTTTACGAAATCTTCTAGTTTAATCTGCGGGGTGTTACGATAGATCTGTCGAACCTTCCATTCCCATTTCCCGGTATCAAAGACTTTAATTTTGATAGTGATTCGTTCGATAAGTGTCCTCTTTTCGGCCAACCTCACACCTACCCCAGTAACCAAACGCACCTTTTATAAAGTTTTGTTTTTTCCCGATGGTTCTCAACGAGGCGCAGTACTCTTGTACGTATTCAGATGGGTAATTATAGAACTTTACAAATGTTTATAAAGCGAAATATATTTTAGAATACTGGCAAAAATAGGAGAAGTGTGTCAGAATGGGAATAACGAGTAAAATTTTTGGTGAGAAAAAAACGGGAACAACCGAGGGTTATATTGACCTAGAGAAATATGCGGATGCACAAGGTGTAGCCACGTCTGGTGCACGGATGCATGTTGCCATTGGTGATATTCAACGGTATGAGGATCTCAAGGAGTTATGCGATTATGTCTACGGTGGAAATGTCCTGATTCTTGATTTCACCACGATTTCAGATCAGGAAGTCCTCTTAAAAAGAGTGACCAACGAATTGAAACGAATTACGGATGATATCGGTGGTGATGTCGCAGGTATCGGTAACAACCTCATGATTGTATCTCCCAGTGGTGTGAAAGTCGAACGCAGGAAAATACACGGAAAATACTAACCACATTTTTCGTTTCTTTTTTTTATTTTCTGGATTTCTTTTTGCTCATGTGCAAGCAGTACAACCAGCGAGTCTGCTTTTTCCATGACCAGCTCGTACCCGAGGAACTCCGAAAGCTTCTGCCCGAAGATTCGGACGTTCTCATGGGTTGGCATGTGAGAAAAATGAAGTCTGTTGCGTGAGGCACCGACAAACACATACCCTTTTGGTTCAATGAAGGTCGGCGATGCTTTTCGATCAAGCCTTGCGTACTGCTCGATGTATTTTTCGTCCGCGTTCCAATCATGGACAAGCGTGTGCCGAATAACTGTTTTTGTGTCTAATGAGGGGAGGAGTTCAAGTGTCTGCTGTATCTTTTCCCACCCATTCGGAAGTAATGGTGCGCAGATTTTTTTGTACACCTCCTTGGTTGGTGCGACAACGGAGACGTAGAGTTGTGTGGGGAGTGGGTCGAGTTTCGCAAGCACTTCAGGGGTCGTCCCATTGGTCACAAGAAACGTCGTGATGCCTTTCCTATGGCAGGCGTCAAAGAATTCCCCAAGCCGAGGGTAAAGGGTCGGCTCTCCCGAAAGCGAGCAGGCGAGCATGTTCGGTTCATTTGCCTCCACCCATTTTTTTCGGTCGCAACGCGGATCTCCTTTAAACCCGGTGATGAGTTTCCGCTGTGCTTGCAGTGCCTTCTCCAAGATGAACTCTGGCTCATCAGGGGTAAGAAGTTCCTTTTCTGTGAAGTTCTGTAGCCGCCAGCAAAACAGACACATCTGTGTACAGTGGCTAATCGCTGGGGTCATCTGCAGGCACCGGTGTGAAGAAATGCCGTAGAAGGCTTGTTTATAGCAATGGCGGTCGAACAACAGGCTTTGCTTCATCCAATGGCAGAGTTTCACCCCTGAATGGGTTCCAATGATTGCGTAATGCTGCCGGGCAAGAATTTTTTGTAACTCTGGATCCATAGATGCGAAAAACCCATAGCATCTCGTTTTATATCAGTTATGCTTGCGAGTACTGCGCAGAAAAAAGAATTCTTTTAGGATGCACAGTCTTCGATATCAGGGAAGGTATCCTCATTAAAAATAATCGACATCTTGCAGAGGTGACAGATTCCCTCCTCGTCGATAGGCAGTAAATTACCGCCGCAAAGCGAACAGTGCTGGATCATACTGTAAAAACTCCTTTTTTGTTTCCCTCATGTCGGTAATACGGACAGGTCGATATAAAGGATTGCATTATCCGGTTGTTCTCCTATTCTGATGTATTTCCCCATATTTTTTGTTTCAGTATGATTCAATAATACGGTAAGTTTTTGAAATGATACCTGATGTACAGCCTGACGACCATGAAAATTGACCCGTGGAGCTCGGCAACCTATCAGGATTACGCACGGCTGCGTGATGAATTCGGCATACAGGAATTCACCCAGGACCTCTGGAAGGACCTTCCGCATCCCCATCGATTGTTACGACGGGGCGTGGTGTTCGGTCACCGCGGCTTTGAGATGATCCACGAGGCGATTCTTCACAAGAAACCATGGGCGATCTTAACTGGCCTAATGCCGTCCGGCCGCATGCACCTTGGACATAAAATGGTAATCGACGAGGTCATCTACTATCAAAGCATCGGCGCGGATATCTTCATCGCAGTCGCTGATATCGAGGCGTTTGCGACCAGAGGATTCACTCTGGAGGAGACCATGGATCTTGCGGTGAATGAATACATCTTGAATTATATCGCCCTTGGATTGAAGCCAGACCGGTGCCATATCTATTTCCAATCGAAAAATCAGGATGTGAAGGACCTTGCGTTTCTCCTGGGTCGTAAGGTGAATTGGTCGCAGATGGTCGCAACCTATGGGTTTGAAGGCGCGACAAACATGGCTCATATCTTTTCACCCTTGGTTCAAACCGGGGATATTCTGCATGTACAACTGGAGAAATTTGGTGGTATTCGACCAACACTGGTCCCTGTTGGTGTTGACCAGGATCCACACATCCGTCTAAGCCGGGATATCGCACAGGCACATCGACTGTACAACGTGACAGTGACCAAAGATAACAAAATCGGCGTATTCGTGAAAGTCGATGCGAATGTTGATACACTTCTGGATAACGCAGAAAAAATCCTCAAAAAACTCCAGTTCACAGATTTGAAACGTATCTCTGACTATAAGGCGATATACATCAACACTGCGAAAGAATCAGACATTCCCCATATTGACGAGGCGCTCGCCCATTCAGAGCCCGCGTTCGGCGGGTATGGGTTCCTGCAGCCGTCATCGACGTACCATCGGTTCATGACCGGGCTCACCGGTGATAAAATGTCCTCATCGAAACCGGAAAGTGCGATCTTTTTGACCGACACCCCGCAAGAAGCCAGAAAGAAAATCATGAACGCGAAAACCGGTGGAGCGACAACCCTTGAGGAACAGAAGAAATTCGGCGGGAAACCCGACGAATGCATGGTTTACGAACTGTCGTTGTACCACCTCGTGGAAGACGACAGGGAGTTAAAGGAGATCTATGAAACCTGCAAACAAGGTGAACTCATGTGCGGTGCATGCAAAAAACGCGCAGCTGAACAGATGGAAAAACTCCTTATTGATATACAAGAGAAACGAAAAACAGCGGTCAATACAATGAAGGAATACCTCAAGTAATCCCTGCTATTCATATGAGGTGTAAAGACCGTCATCCGACACCATTTTTTCAAAAGTGTCTGCAAGCTTTTTTTGTTTATGGGAAAACGTGCTGTCAAGGCGTTCAAAGGTTTCCTTGGATGTCGAGGCATGCCCCCTCACCGGAATTTTCAACCCAAGATCGTTCCCCTGAATCGCACCTTCAAGGATTTTCTTTGGGGAAATTCCTTTATTGATATTGATAAGGATTTTTTGGATATCGCCTTGAAGGATGCCGAAATCTCCTGATTGTTTCGCAATCCGGTTCTCGATGTCATCGTCGATATGCCGCGCGATTTTGGAGCCGACGCCTTTGACCTCGTAGGGGTTTTTATTGTACTCTTTTAGCAGGTAGACACCGACATTCGGATGGAATATGTAACAATCATGCGAAAGCAACGCAGGGTCGTTTCCGAACGCGGCGCTCCACCCCTTCGGATGTCTCTTTCCGTCTCGAATGATTTCTGTTAAGATATCGTTTCTTGATTTGATGGTCACAAGCACCAGATAAGAGATACGAAGATAAGAATATAACGGAGCTAGAATATCATGTCTTGTGAGATCATGCTTGTGAAGGAAGTCATGGCCCAGAATGTCGTGACAATTGATGCGACCGATTCAGTGTTTGACGCGTGCATGAAATACAAAGAGAAAAAAGTCGGGTGTCTCGTAGTGGTGGAACACGATTCATGTGTCGGCATTGTGACAGAGCGTGATCTTATTGAGCGGTCGATTTGTGCACGGCGAAACCCTGACATCACCAAGGTTCGGGAGATCATGTCCTCCGGAATCAAGGTCGTCTATGCTCTGGATACGATTGAAACAGCCTTAGAAACGATGCGCCAGTACAAGCTAAAAAAACTCCCGGTTATTTCATCGGAGAAGGTTGTCGGAATTATTACGATGACCGATATCGCAAAGGCACGACCTGAACTATCAAAACGGTTTATGGACTCCTGGGTCAATGCGCAATGGAGAGACTGAGGATTTAGAGATACGTAAATGGTTTTACGGTAATGTTTTATATTAGATGTGATAGCCAAAGTAAAAAAAAGTAAAAAAAGAAATTAAAATGAAGATTGATAAAATCTAGGTGATTTCGAAAATTTTATCTAAAATCTCTTTGGTCTGTGCTTCTGATAGCAGTCCCTGCAGTAAACAGGTTTTGAACCATCTGGTTTAAATGGAACTTCACATTCTTTCCCACAATCTGCACAGGTCGCCTTATGCATTTCTCGTGGTGCGCCTCCAAAACGACCGCCACTACTACTTTCTCTATACATCTTAAACATCTCTTTTTTTTTCTAGGTTTGAATATACATCTAATATATAAAACTATCACCAAGAACAATTTCATCAGTGTCGGCATCATGAACGATGTGGATAGCGGTCAGAGCGATCACTACCTCGTCTATGCCGTGTTTAATTCAGAAGAGCCATAACAGCCTAAGACAGGATTATCATCTAGCAACGAAAAAAAAGCTTGAAAGGAATAGAGATAATTCCTTCCGTACTCACAAAAGCGTCTTGGTTAATTTATTGAGTAATTTAAAATAGTTTTCGGACACTAAATTATTGTAAATGGTTCTTTGCGATTGTCTATACGTCTTGCACCAATTGAGACGAAAATGGTTTCAAGTTTGGCGAATTGCGCAGGGGTTATCCCTTTTCGTTTGAGTACTATCTCATCGCGTTCATTGTAGACGATCAAGATTTGTTCGCTGAAATTATACATCGCCTTGTGCAGATTGTTTTCCTGCATCCAGATCCAGATACGTTTGTTTTTTTGGTTGTTCATAGGGGGTTCGCCTCGGGGTTGTTTTATTCATTTTTCAGTTTGCTTGCGAGTTGTTTTGCTCGGTTTGCGACGACGAAGGATTTGGTGATAAATGCGATTTCGTTTGCTTCCTCAGGGCTTGAGACGTTTGCGACGATCACCAACATAGGTTGTCACTCCTCACTCTTTTCTTTGTTTGTTTTGTTTAAAACGACTTGTTGTACGCGCAGTACCTAGTGACTGTACAAATGTTATCAGAATAGAACGAAAGCGTCATTTTGTCAATACATTGTAATACGTTGTACAAAATGTTTAAATGACGATATTGTCATTCATGATATGGTAGGGTGTAGAGGATGAAGGGCATTAACCGTATTGTGATTCCTGTCGACACTTCTGATATCTCGAAGGTCGCGGCAGAGCAAGGGGCATATTTTGCAAAACTGCTCAATATTGGGGTCTCGATTATTTCTGTCAATGATTCTCGTCAGTATATGCTGTCGACGCTGTTAGAGGAGAAGATTCAAAAAGAAAAACAATTCGCGCTTGATGAGGTAAAAAAAATCGCGGAAGGTCATGGTGTTGAGACCACAACAATGCTCACTGCAGGAGCGCCAGCGCACGAGATCGTGAAATATGTACAAGATGATGATCTCATTGTGATGGCGAGCCAAAGCAGAAAAGGGTTCAATAAGTTTCTCCTTGGGAGCGTCTCTGAAGAGGTACTTAAGACAGCGCCGTGTGCCGTTATGATTATTAAAGAAAAATCAAAGTCGCGGTCGATAGATTTTCTCTCGAATCGACCGCAGGTGAAAAAACGGTAAGGACAATTATTATTCGTCGTCTTTCTTCTTCTTTTTGTCTTTTTCGCCTTTGACCTTATAGTCAGCATCAATGGTGTCATCATCTGAGGGGTGTCCCTTCCAAGCGTCCTCTTGTCCAGCGCCTTGGCCTTGCTGCTGCTGGTACTGCTGTGCGGCTTGTTGATAAATCGCTGTCGACGCTTTCTGGAATGCTTGGGTGAGCGCATCGGTTTTCTCCTTGATCTTGTCCGTGTCGTCACCGGTGAGCGCCTCGCGAAGCTCTTTGAGCGCTTTTTCCAAGTTTTCTTTATCCTCGGCGGTGAACTTGTCTTTCAGCTCGACCAGTGTTTTTTCCGTGCTGCTGACAAGAGTGTCTGCGGTGTTTCTGATTTCGATTTTTTCTTTCCGTTTTTTATCTTCTTCCTCATGTTCTTTTGCTTCTTTTTTCATGCGTTCAATTTCAGCGTCAGAAAGTTTCGTCGAGCCGGTGATTCGTATCGATTGTTCCTTTCCGGTGCCGAGGTCTTTTGCAGAGACGCTTAGGATCCCGTTGACGTCAATGTCGAAGGTGACGTCGATTTGCGGGAGGCCCCGTGGTGCAGGCAAGATGCCGTCTAGGTGGAATCGCCCGAGGCTTTTATTGTCCGCCGCCATGGGTCGTTCTCCTTGGAGTACGTTGATTTCGACGCTGGTCTGATTGTCTGCCGCGGTGGAAAAAATCTTGCTTTTCCGTGTCGGTACCGTCGTGTTCCGATCAATAAGCGATGTTGCGACGCCCCCAAGTGTTTCCACGCTCAGGGTGAGGGGTGTGACGTCAAGTAGTACGATGTCTTTTTCGATATCACCGGAGAGAACGCCTGCCTGGATTGCTGCGCCGATTGCAACGCATTCCATGGGGTCGACCTCTCGTTTTGGCTTCTGATGGAAAATCTCCTCCACCTTCTTTTGTACGAGGGGCATGCGCGTGACGCCGCCGACAAGGACGACATGGTCGACGTCCTGTGGTTTCAGTTTTGCGTCCTGTAGCGCCTGCTGGCATGGTCGCTCACTGCGGTTGACGATCGGCCCGATAATCTCTTCGAGTTTCGCGCGTGAAAGCTTCATCTCTAAATGCGTTGGTTGTCCGTCGACCACCGTGATGTACGGTAGGTTGATTTCGGTTTGCAGCGTAGAGGAAAGCTCGATTTTCGCGGTTTCAGCCGCCTCAAGGACCCGCTGCAGTGTCTTGGGGTCTTTGCGAAGGTCAACCGTATATTGTTTTTTGAATTCACTGGCGATATAGTCGACGAGCGCCTGATCCATATCAGAGCCACCAAGTTGGGTATCACCACTGGTGGAGAGCACCTCGAAGACGCCACCGCCGACCTCCATGATCGTGACATCAAGGGTTCCGCCGCCAAAATCATACACCGCGATCTTCTGGTCCTCTTTTTTATCAAGGCCGTATGCGAGCGCGGCAGCGGTCGGTTCATTAATGATGCGTTTCACGTTGAACCCTGCGATCGCGCCAGCGTCTTTGGTCGCTTGCCGCTGGTCATCATTGAAATACGCGGGAACGGTAATCACGGCATCTTTGATGGTTTCCCCGAGGAAATCCTCAGCGTCTTTCTTGATTTTTTGTAGGATGAACGCGGAGATCTGTTGGGGCGTATAGGTTTTTCCGCGGATCTTTATTTTTTCGTTTGTCCCCATTTTTCTTTTAATCCGTTGAACCGTTCCTTCCGTGTTTGTTACTGCTTGTCGTTTTGCTGCTTCACCGACCAGCATCTCACCGGTTTTCGTGAACGCAACAACAGACGGGAAAAACGGTTGTCCCTCTGCGCTTTTAACCACCACTGGTTTTCCGGCCTCGATGTAGGCTCCCTCGGAATTCGTGGTTCCAAGATCAATTCCAATGATCTTCGCCATAGTTTTTACACCTCACTCTTTTGGTTCTTCTTTCTTTTTTGCGACGATTACCTGGCATGGCCGCAGGAGTTTATCCCTCAGCCTGTACCCTTTTTTTATTTCCTCTACTACGGTTCCTTCCTCGCAATTCTGTGGCTCCGCCGTGGAGATTGCATGATGAACCGTATGATCAAAGGGTTTGCCTTTACATTCAATATAGGTGACTCCTTCTTTCTCCAGGAATCTCTCCAGGTTACCAAGGAGGAGTTTCAGGCCGCATTTCGGGTCTATGTCCTCGTAAGCCTTTTTGAGGAGTTCCTGGAAGTCAAGGATCTCTGAAAGGTATTTTTTTTTCTGCTCATCCTCACAAGCGAGCAGTTCTTTTTCCATACGTTTTTGATAGTTTTGGAAGTCAGCGAGCGCGCGGAGGTATTTATCGTTTTTTTCGGTCAGTTCTTGTCTGAGTCGTTGAAGTTCTTCTTCTTGTTTTCTTATTTTATTCTGTAGTGTTTCGTGCGGTGGTTTCTTTGTGTCGCTAGGTTTTTTTGTTGGCATAAGCACCAGAAAAAAAGAAAAGAAAGGGAGAGTTGGTTTAGTACTCGTCCATACCGCCGCCTGGAGGCATTCCACCGGGCATTCCGCCGGGGCCGCCTGGAGGCATTCCACCGCCACCACCGCTCTTTGATGCAATGATGTCGTCGATCCGTAGGATCATGGTTGCTGCTTCTGTTGAGGATTGTACCTCTTGGACGCTCACCCGGAGTGGTTCGACAACGTTGTTTTTCATCATGTCGCTGACTTTTCCATTGAGGACATCAATGCCTGCGGATTTGTTTCCTTTTTTGTGTGCTCTACGGACTTCGATCATCATGTCAATGGGGTCAAGGCCTGCGTTTTCTGCAAGGGTCTTGGGGATGATTTCTACCGCGTTTGCGAATGCTTCAATCGCCATTTGTTCTCGACCGCCGACGCTTGTCGCGTATTCTCTGAGTGCGAGTGCGACCTCGGTTGCTGCTGCGCCTCCGCCTGGTGTCATTTTCCCGTCTTCGAGTGCGACTTTGACGACGAAGAGTGCGTCGTGCATGCCGCGTTCGAGTTCATCGACAACATGTTCGGTGCTTCCACGGATAAGGATGCTGACCGCCTTGGGGTTTTTACAGTCGGTGACAAAGGTCATTTTGTCATCGCCGATTTTCTGTTCTTCAACGTTACCTGCGAACCCAAGGTCCTTTGGTGAGAGCTCGTCAAGGTTTGCGACAACGATGGCACTGGTTGCCTTTGCGAGTTTATCCATGTCGCTTTTCTTCGCTCGTCTGACCGCGTAGATGCCTTCTTTGGAGAGGAAGTGTTGAGCGAGGTCATCGATGCCTTTTTGACAGATAAGGACGTTCGCTCCGCTTTTTTTGACTTTTTCGACCATTTTCCGCAACATGGATTCCTCTTCATCAAGGAACGCTTGCAGCTGGGTAGGATCTTGAATTTGAATGCGCGCATCAACCTCTGTTTTTTTGATTTCTAAGGCTGCATTCACGAGTGCTATTTTTGCGTTTTTCAGTTTTCGGGGCATTCCCTCATGGACGCGTTCTTTATCCAGGATGATTCCTTTTATGATCCGGGTGTCCTGGATACTACCACCGTGTTTCTTTTGGATCTGGATGTTGTCCATATCAACAATAGTTTTGTCACCAATTTGTTCGGCTATACTGGTGACTGCATCAACGACCACATCGGCGAGGAGATCTTTTGATGCGCTCGCACCTTTACTAGCCATCGATGTCATAGCGATGTTTTTTAAGGTTTTTTTGTCACCGGGTTTAATAGGGGTTGCCATTTTGTTTAGCTCAGCAATTGCTTTGGTTGCTGCGAGCTTGTATCCCGTGCAGATAACGGTTGGGTGGATGTTCTGCTCGATAAGTTCTCCAGCGTATTTTAACAACTCACCGGTGAGAATCACGGCTGATGTTGTTCCATCACCGCATTCTTCGTCTTGAGATTTGGCGACTTCCACGATCATCTTTGCCGCAGGGTGCTCAACATCGATTTCTTTAAGAATCGTTGCTCCATCGTTGGTGATCACAACATCACCCATGGAGTCAACCAGCATCTTGTCCATTCCTTTTGGACCGAGTGTTGATTTCACTGCGTCTGAGATTGCTCGTGCTGCCATAATGTTGTTTAATTGTGCGCCTTTTCCT
>Ga0315282_10011735_pt1 | contig 13513 bp, 10 predicted proteins | sample YL17G07_20_MG_FD_203693 | JGI IMG/M metagenome (GOLD analysis project Ga0315282, IMG submission 203693) | Sediment microbial communities from Yellowstone Lake, YNP, Wyoming, USA - YL17G07_20 | ecosystem: Environmental > Aquatic > Freshwater > Lake > Sediment | place: USA: Wyoming | collected... | reverse complement strand
TGACGGGCGACACCGACGACTTCATGGTGCGCACGCTCGAGGAAATGGCGAGCCTGCGCGTGGCGGCGACCTCGACGATGACCTACCTGCTGGCCGGCATCGCCTGCGTGTCGCTGCTGGTCGGCGGCATCGGCATCATGAACATCATGCTCGTCTCGGTGTCCGAACGGACCAGGGAAATCGGCCTCCGCATGTCGCTCGGCGCGCGCGGCTTCGACGTGCTGCTGCAGTTCCTGGTCGAGGCGGTCGTGCTGAGCCTCATCGGCGGCTCCATCGGCATCGGGATCGGGTTCGGGTTCGCGGAAGGCCTGACGAAGTTCATGCAGTGGCCGACGACCGTGTCGACCGACGCCGTCGCGATGGCGTTCGGGTTCTCGGCCGCGACCGGGATCTTTTTCGGCTTCTATCCGGCCCGGAAGGCCGCGGCGCTTGACCCCATTGAAGCGCTGCGTTACGAATAGGTAGCATGTTGTGTGCGGGGATGGGGCAACAACAACCTTCAGATGGAGGTCTCATGAAGCGTTCAGTGTTGTTCGGAGTGTTTCTCGCGTTGGTGGTCGCGGCGGTGGCGTTTGCCCAGGCCAAGCCGAATTTCGCGGGCACCTGGACGCCTCCGGCCCCGGCGGCGGGTGCGCCGGCCGGGCGCGGCGGCGGCATGGGCGGCGGGCCGATGACGGTCACGCAGACCGACAAGACCTTGACGGTCGAACGGACGACTCAGGCCGGCACGATGAAGACGGTCTACAACCTGGACGGGACGGAGAGCAAGAACGAGAGGGCGGGACGCGGCGGCGGCGCCCCAACGGTCCAGACATCGACCACGAAGTGGGATGGCGCCAAGCTCGTCATCACCACCAAGTTCGAAGGTCCGAACGGGCCGGTCGAACAGGTGCAGACGTGGTCGCTGACTGCCGATGGCAACCTGCAGATCGAGCAGCCGGGCCAGGGCGGCAACGTTCGCACGACGGTGTACACGAAGGGCAAGTAGCGACACCCCACGCAGGGATCAGGGATCAGGGATCAAGGGATCCCTCTTCCCTGGCCCCGCCGTTCCCTGATCCGCGATCCCTTCCCGCGCCAGTCCTTTCAGCAACTCCTCCACCGTCAATCCCGTCACCGGATCCAGCATCTCGGGCGCAATTACGGCCAGCGGCTCCAGGACAAACCGCCGCCTGCGGAAGCGCGGGTGAGGCACCTTCAATCCCGGCTCGTCGATCGTTTCGCTGCCGAACAGCACGAGATCCAGATCCAGGGTGCGCGGCGCGCCCGCGTGCGGCCGCTTGCGCCCGCGTTCGCGCTCGATTGCCAGCAGCGCCTCGAGCAGCGGCCGCGCCGCCAGCCCGGTGTCGGCGACGACCGCGCCGTTCAGGAACAGGGGTTGAGGCGAACGCACTTCCTGCGGTTCGGTCTCGATGAAGGGGGAAACCCGCAGGTTGGTGAGCAGACCGGCGAGACGATCGACCGCGTAGCGCAGGTGGCCTTCGCGATCGCCGATGTTGCTGCCCAGGGCGATTGCGACCCGGGTTCTGCGCTCGTCGTCCGATGTCCGGTGTCCGGAGTCCGAGGTCGAACCTGTCGTGACTTCGGACTTCGGACTTCGGACCTCGGACGTCACGTTCACTCGACCCAGCGGGTCGGCAGCACCCTGCCGCTTGCCTTGCTGGGACTGGTCCGCCGCCCGAGCAGGTCGGTGCGGCCGGACTGCGCCTGATCGAAGAAGCGTTTCTGCTCGAGCATCTCGCCCAGGATGACGCGCAGCATGATCTTCTGGCGCGAATCGGTGACCTGCTCGACCCGCGGGCGCCACCGATCGAGGAACCCCTGGATCAGGTGCGCGTCGTCTTCGATGATCGCGGCCTGCTGCGCGGCGCCCTTCCCCGCCTGCGGCACGGGCGGCTCCGGCGCGTCGGCGGCGGCACTGCCACCGAGGCTGGCGATGGCGCGCCGCAGCCAGTCCAGGTGCGCCTCCTCGCGGGCAATCACGTACTGGTACGTGTTGTTGAAGTCGTACTGCCCGACCAGGCGCGCGCCCGCCTCGTGGCGGCGCTTCAACCCCAGTTTTGCGGCGTAGAACTCACGGAGCAGTTCGAGCAGCTCGGTCGGCTTCACGCGTTCTGCTTCTCCTTGCACACGATGCACACCCGTGTCCAGGGAATCGCGTTCAGCCGCGGCGGCGCAATCGGCTCTCCACAATCCCGGCAGACCCCGTACGTGCCCTTCTCGATCCGCCACAGCGCCTCTTCGATCGCCTGCAGGATCTTCGCGTCGGTCTGCTTCAACTTCAGCTGGATGTGGACTTCGTTGTTGCCGCTCGCCTGGTCGGCGAGGTCGCCTTGCCGGCTGTTGTTGTCGGGCTGCAGCGGCTTCACGCCCCCCGTGGCGAGTATTTCGCCGCGCTTTCGCAGCAACGCCTCTTTGTATGTCGAGAAGTCCATCGTGCTCTACTCCCACTCGCGGCCAAGCGACTGGCCACAAGAGGTGATGATAGCACGATCGAGCTGTGCCGGAGGCCGGTCCGGATCGCCGCAGCGACGCCCCTCATACCTCGGCGACACCGGGCGAGGGCCTTCAAACCAGGGCGAGGGAGCGGAGCGGGGCGATGGGCCCCGCCACTCAAACAATGTCAACCGATCTGCCGGAGTTGTTCGTCGATCGCGCGCAGCGCCTGCTCGAGCATCGCCCGGTGCGCGGGAGCGGACGACCGCTCGAGGTCGTCGAGCGTGCGGGCACGGGCAAGTTCGAGGGTATGCCGGCGTTGGAAGAGCGAGCGTTCCGCCGCGGACAGCGGCGCGGTCCGCTTGCGCGTCTCGCCGCGGGCGTCCTGCTGCTGCGCCTCGATCGACTTGCTCTCCCAGCCCCGAGCCATATCCGTCAGGATATCAGACAGGAACCAACGAACGTTGCGTGATCTGCAGGGCTGTTTCCCGGGCTGGAACGGCGTGGTGAGCGCCCGGCGAGCCGCCTGCGGTGCCAGCACAGGCTCGCGACAACGCGCCGAGGCGACAAAGAGGTGCGGGGGCGACAACTGGCGCGTCGCCCCCACAGTGATGCGTCGGCTTACCGCTTCGGTTGCGTCAGCGAGTAGAACCGCTCGAGGTGCATGCGGAACTGCGTCAGGCTGTCCCGGACCTGGGACGGGAGGCTCACGTTCGCGCTCGTGCTTCCCGCTTCCATGCCGGTCATGCCGCTCGTGCTCCCCGTCGTACCGCTGACGCCGGACCCGGTCGATGGCGCGTAAGAACTCTTCGGGATGTTCAATCGGTCGAGCTCACTCTCGATCGTGTTGAACTGTGCCTTCCAGTCCGTCGCGACGATGCCGCTTTCGCTGCTCGACGGAGGCATCATGGTGCCCGACGTGCCGGTCGAGGACGACGCGGATCCCGACTTGTTCTTGTAGTCGTTGTATAGGTCGTTGAACTGCGTTCTGATCTGCGAGACCTGTGACATGGCGACGCCGGTCAGATCGGACGTCGAGATGGAGTCGAGCGAGCGTGTGGCTTCGTCGAGATGAGACTGCGGTGAGTTCTCATTGGTCGAGCGGGACTGGCTCGACGGGTTCGCTTGTCCGGAGGTCGACTGGCCGGCCGGCGGGTACGTCTGCGCGGCGGCGATCATCGGCAGCGCAACGAGCGCGGCGGCGGCGATCGATGTTGTCCACACCTTGGCTATCTGGCTCATGCCTGTTCCTCCTCGGGATCGTTGCCGATTTCATCGTGCACCGACGTTCGTCATGACAGATGCGTCGAACTGAAGCGTTCCGGTGCAAGGTCCTGACGGGGGGATCCATCGAGCAAGCGGGGTGCCATGAGGCCGCGGGGAAACCCGCTCAGAAGGCCGCTGCGCGCGCGTCCGAGGTGCATGCGCCCGCTGCAGGCGTGGCAATCCTACACGGTGGAGGCGCGGAATCGACCAAGCGCGGCAGGAAGAACGACGTGCGGGGGAAGCGGGGTCGGGCGCGTCCCCGGCGCCTCCCCGCCTGGGCCGCCCGGACTCGTGGCGGGTCGCGATATACTCTCGCCGTGCCCGGCGACTTCCAGTCAGCCTACACGCGCGCTCTAGCCGCGCTTCAGCGCGGGCGCGGCGTCGAAGCGGTGCAGGCGCTGACACAGGCGATGCGCTCGCCCGGATTGCGGCGATCCGACGAGCTGGCCGTTCGCTGTGCGCTCGCCGAGGCGTGGTTGCTGCAGGACGACCTCGATCAGGCGAGCGCCGCGCTCGGCCGGCCGCCCGATGTGCTGCGGGAGCGAATCGAGCCGGGCCGCCTCTCGGCACTCTGGCGCCTGCACGCGCAGGTGGCCTTCGCCCGCGGCGACCAGTCGCGCGCCATCGCGCTGCTCGGCCGCGCGCTCAAGCAGGCGGAAGCGGCGCACGACTCGCGGGCGATCGGGCGCGTGCACTACGAGCTCGGGTTGTGCTACAAGCGGGTCGGCGAGAGCGCGATCGTCCGCGAACACATCACGCGCGCCTCCTCGGCCCTGCACGCCGCCGGCGATCGGCGTCATCTCGCGCTCACCCACTCACTGCTCGGCGTCACGCTCGCGCAGTCGGGACGCTTCGACGAGGCGATGGCGGCGCTGCGACAGGCCGAGCATCTCGCCACGCTCATCCAGGCCGACGACGTGCTGGCCATCGTGTGCGGCAACCAGGCGAACGTCGCGCTGATGCGCCACCGTCACGATCAGGCGCTGGCTCTCGCCGAGCGCAGCCTCAACCTCCACGAGAGAGCCGGGGCGCTGCACGGCCTGGCGGTGGCGCTGGCAACGCTCGGTCAGATCTGTGTCCGCCTGGGTCAGATCGAGCGCGCCGAGGATCTGCTGCATCGTGCGCTCGCCGTCCGCAGCCCCGTCCAGTTCCACGAAACGACCGGCGCCGTCTACGACACGCTCGCACAGATTCACCTGATGCGCGGCAACTACGAGGCGGCCGCGGAGTCGCTCGGCCAGGCGGCCGACGCGTATGGCGGGTTCGGAAGGAAGGCCGGCCGGTGGTACGAATGGTCGGTTCGCGTGGTCGGTGCACGGCTGGCCCTCGAGCGCGGCGACATCAACGCCGCCCTGGCGCAAGCCGAGGAAACGACGCGCCTGTCGGGCGCGCCGCCGGCGGACGTGCTGCAGGCGGAGCTGATCGCGTGTGAGGCGCTGCTCGCGGCGGGCCGTGAAAGCGAGGCCGAGGAGCGGGCGGCGTGCATGGCGCCCCGGCTCGTTCCGGCCGCCATGCCCGGCGCGTGGGGCGAGTTCCTGCGCCTTCGCGCGCGACTCGAGGTGCACGCCGGCCGCACCACCGAGGCGTACCACGATCTGTCGCAGAGCATCAGCGTGTTCGAAATGCTCGGCGAACGTCACCAGGCTGGCCTCTCGCACCTTGCGCTCGCCCGGCTGGTCGCGCGCGCGGGCGCCCGTTCACTGGCCAGCCGCCATGCCGCCAAGGCCGTCGAGATCTTCCAGGCGCTCGGCGCCGCTCCCGCGCTCGCCCAGGCGAGCAAGGTCGTCGAGCCCGCTCCCGCAACGGTGGCCGCCGAGTACCTCGGGTCGCCGCTGAACGCCGACGACGTCACCGTCAGGCGCCTGGTCGAAGCGGCCGTGCTGCCGGATCTGCTGGCGCGCGAAACGGTGGCCGCGCTGCTCGAGGCCGCGGATGGCGACGCGGCCGTCCTGTTCGTTCACACCAGCGGAGAGAACGTCCGCATGCTCGCGCATGCCGGCTGCGATGCCGAGGCGGCGCTCACGCTGACCAGGTCGGCACTCAGCGGATCTGCATACGGCGGCGGATCGATCGTCGTCGAAGCGCTAGGCTACGACCATGACGGGCCGCGCATGGCTGCCGTCACGGTGCCTCACCCGACGGGGCATCCGGAAGCACGGCGTCTGCGTCTGATCGCGACGGTCGCCGGGCAGGGATTCCAGCTGTGTGCCGCACGGGAACGGCGCGTGCAACCGGCGACCCCCGGCAGCGAGCGATCGCTCGAAGCGTTGATGCCCGGCTTCGTCTGCGCAAGCACCGCGATGGCTCGCGTCGTCGAGCAGATCCAGCGGCTGCAGGGCAACGACCTGACCATCCTCATCACGGGCGAGAGCGGCACGGGCAAGGAACTCGTGGCCCGCGCGATCCACATCGGTTCGGGGCGGGCGAACGGCATGTTCCTGCCCTACAACTGCACCACGACGACACGGGATCTGGCGGACAGCCAGCTCTTCGGGCACCGCCGCGGCAGTTTCACGGGTGCGGTGAACGATCAACCGGGCCTGGTGCGAACGGCTGCGGGTGGCACGTTGTTTCTCGACGAGATCGGCGACGTGCCGATTGAAGTGCAGCCGAAGCTGCTGCGGTTTCTCGAGGAAGGCGAGATCATGCCTGTGGGCGAGACGCGACCGCAGCGCGTGGACGTGCGCGTGATAGCCGCCACCAACGCCGATCTCGAGCAGCGCGTTGCCGAAGGCCGGTTTCGCGAGGATCTCTACTATCGGCTCGCGGTCATCCGCATCCACGTACCGCCGTTGCGCGAGCGCCGTGAAGAGATCCCGCACCTGTGCGCGCTGTTCCTGCGCGAAGTCTGCGAGCGCCTCGCCAAGCCGGGTGTGCAGCTCGGGTCCGAAACGCTGGAGCTCTTCTCGCAGTACTGGTGGCCCGGCAACGTGCGCCAGCTGCGCAATGAGATCCAGCGCGCCGTGGCAATGAGCGCGCCCGACACCACGGTGATGCCCGAGCAACTGTCGCCGGATCTCGCGGCGGCCCGCACCGGCACGGCCGTCGTCGGGCCGGGGCGCGACCACGCAGCTGCGACTCTGGCAGCGGCGGTCGAACGGCTCGAAAAAGACCTGATTCGCAGCGCCCTGGAACGCACCGCAGGCAACATCTCCGAGACCGCGCGCCAACTCGGTCTCACCCGGCGCGGCTTGTACTTGAAACTCAGGCGCCTGGGCCTCGACGCCCCGTCCGGCCAAGCGTAATCCACGCCTTCGGGGTCAGGTCTGAAACCGTCGGTTTTTTCACGGTTTCAGACCTGACCCCGAAGTGATGAAAATGGATACCAGGTAAGCAGTTAATTTGTCGTCTGCATACCAGGTATCCATTGCACAGTACGCAGTCTCTGCCACCCTCCACCCTCAACTGCTAGCAAACACAGGCGATAAATGGGGCCAGGCCCCAAGACATCGGACGGGGTGAGGGTGGTGTGGACCTTGATTGTCGTATGGCAGGACCAGCCCCCGTCAGGTGGGAACCGTGGATACGAACCTTCACTCGGTCAGCAAGGCTCAGAAGGTGACTTCGATGAAGGATCGGCGCGCGAGCGGTCGCCATAACGTGGGCGTGCCGGGACGCATCATCTGGCACGACAGCCGAGGCACGCCGCGTTTCAGCAGCGTCGTCACGCACGACGTGAGTGAACGCGCGACGTACGTGGAATGCCTGAGTGGCCCGCCGATCCCGCTCCACAGGCTCGTCTACCTGCAGCTCGATCGGACGATGCGCGAGTTCGACTTCCTGCCTGCTGCCCTCAAGCAGGGCAAGGTCCTCTCAGCCGTGTATCGCATTGGCACCGTGTCAAACGTCACCGGCCTGCCCGAGGGCTACGCGCTGCGGCTGCTGGTCGAGCCGCGGCCAAACCTGTTGGCCGCCGTGCCGGACATCGACTGCCAACGCGGCGACTCGCTCGCGCTGCCAGCCTGAAACGCGAGGTGTGGCTCCACAGGGGCGACTCCGGGGCCGGCACCGCACGTCGTCACAATCATCCGCAACCCCCATCTGCGTTCGCAAAATGCTAAGATAGGCGGTCGTATGGGCACGCCGGCGCGGCTGCCCCCCTTCAGACCGCGATTCGTTGTCCAGCCAAGCCGCCAGGGTTGCCGGAATCCCGGCAACCCTTACGCCCGCGCGTCTTCCGCTTCCGAAAACACCCGGAATTCCGGGAGATTCGCCGTCAGCACGGAGGTTGCTCCACTCAGCCCGGGACTTACGTGGCGCAAACCGTTGCGCTCTGCGTGCGTCCCGGCCCGCGTATGTCAATGCAGGCCCCAAGCTGAAGCGTGGGACCTGCGCCACCGGAGAAAGCACTCATATGACACGTCCTCGCATTACGATCGATGGCAACGAAGCCGTCGCCTCGGTGGCCCACCGGGTCAACGAAGTGGTCGCCATCTACCCGATCACGCCGTCGTCGAACATGGGCGAATGGGCGGATGAGTGGTCGGCGAAAGGCCGGAAGAACATCTGGGGCACCATCCCAACGGTCACCGAGATGCAATCGGAAGCCGGGGCCGCCGGTGCGGTTCACGGCGCGCTGCAGGCCGGCGCCCTGACGACGACGTTCACGGCGTCGCAGGGACTGCTGCTGATGATTCCCAACATGTTCAAGATTGCGGGCGAGTTGACCTCGTTCGCAATGCATGTTTCGGCCCGCGCCGTCGCGACGCACGCCCTGTCGATTTTCGGCGACCACTCCGACGTGATGGCCTGCCGGCAGACGGGCTTCGCGATGCTCGCCTCCGGTTCGGTGCAGGAAGCGCACGACTTCGCCTGCATCGCGCACGCCGCAACCCTGCAGGCGCGCGTGCCGTTCCTGCATTTCTTCGACGGCTTCCGCACCTCGCACGAGGTCGCGAAGATCGAGCAGCTGACCGACGACGACCTGCGCAGGATGATGGACGAGCAGCTGATTGCCGCTCATCGCCAGCGCGCGCTCAACCCCGAACACCCCGTCCTGCGCGGCACGGCGCAGAATCCCGACGCGTTCTTCCAGGCGCGCGAAGCGTGCAACGGCTTCTACGCGGCCGCGCCGGCAATCGTCCAGGAGACGATGAACAAGTTCGCGGCACTCGTCGGACGCCAGTACCACCTGTTCGACTACGTCGGCCACCCGCAAGCCGAGCGCGTCATCGTCGTCATGGGCTCCGGCGCCGACGTGACGCACGAACTGGTCGACTGGATGGTCGCGCGCGGCGAGCGAGTCGGCCTGCTCAAGGTCCGTCTCTACAGGCCGTTCTCGGTCGCGCATCTCATCGCCGCCCTGCCCGCCACGACGAAGCGGATCGCCGTGCTCGATCGGACGAAGGAACCGGGCGCCGTCGGCGAGCCGCTGTATCTCGACGTCGTGACCGCGCTGCGCGAGGCGGAGATCGAAGGCATCTCGTCGTTCCAGCAGATGCCCACCGTCATCGGCGGACGTTACGGCCTGTCGTCGAAGGAATACACGCCCGCGATGGCCAGGGCCGTCTACGACGAACTGGCCGGGGCGAAGCCGAAGAGCCACTTCACGGTCGGCATCCTCGACGACGTCACGCACCTTTCACTACCCGTCGATCCGGAGTTCGACATCGAGCCGGACGACGTCGTGCGCGCGGTGTTCTTCGGCCTCGGCGCCGACGGCACGGTGGGCGCGAACAAGAACTCGATCAAGATCATTGCCGAGGAGACCGACAACTACGGCAACGGCTACTTCGTGTACGACTCGAAGAAATCCGGCGCGGTCACCGTCTCGCACCTGCGCTTCGGGCCGCGGCCGTTGCGCTCCTCCTACCTGGTGCGGAAGGCGAACTTCGTCGCCTGCCACCAGTACGTGTTCCTCGATCGCTACGACGTGCTCGAGTACGCGCAGCCCGGCGCCGTCTTCCTGCTCAACAGCCCGTTCGGCCCGGACCAGGCGTTCGCGGAACTCCCCTGCGAGGTGCAGCAGCAGATCATCGAGAAGAAGCTGAAGTTCTACGTGATCGACGCCTACCAGGTCGCGAAGGAGACCGGGATGGGCACGCGCATCAACACGATCATGCAGACGTGCTTCTTCGCGATTTCCGGCGTGCTGCCGCGCGACGAGGCGATCGCGCAGATCAAGAAGGCGATCAAGAAGACCTACGGCAAGCGCGGCGAGGCGGTGGTGCAGCAGAACTTCGCCGCGGTCGACGGGACGCTCGCAAACCTCCACGAGGTGAAGGTGCCGGCCACGGCCGGCGTGCCCGCGGCCGTCGCCGCTGTCGCCGGCAACCCGCACGCGGCGACGCCCGGCGACGCCGCGACTGCCCGGACGCGCCCGCCGATCGTGTCGCCGGAAGCGCCCGACTTCGTCCAGCGCGTGACCGCGCTGATGCTGGCGAACAAGGGCGACCTGCTGCCGGTGAGCGCGTTCCCGGTGGACGGCACCTGGCCGACGGGCACCGCGCAATGGGAGAAGCGCAACATCGCGCTCGAGATTCCCGTCTGGGATTCCTCCATCTGCATCCAGTGCAACAAGTGCGCGCTGGTCTGCCCGCACGCCGCCATTCGCGCGAAGGTGTACGACCCGAAGGCGCTCGCCGGCGCCCCGGCGACCTTCAAGTCGATGGACTTCAAGGGCACCGAGTTCAAGGGGATGAAGTACACCATCCAGGTGGCCCCCGAGGACTGCACGGGGTGCACGTTGTGCGCGATGGTGTGTCCGGCGAAGGACAAGAGCAACCCGAAGCACAAGTCGCTGGATATGCAGCCGCAGCGTCCGCTGCGCGAGGCCGAGGCGGCCAACTACCGCTTCTTCCTCGACCTGGCCGACCCCGACCGCGCGAAGGTCAGGCCGGACGTCAAGGGCGTCCAGTTCTTCCAGCCGCTCTTCGAGTACTCGGGCGCGTGCGCGGCGTGCGGCGAAACGCCGTACGTGAAACTCGTCACGCAGCTGTTCGGCGATCGGCTGCTCATCGCCAACGCAACCGGCTGCTCGTCGATCTACGGCGGCAACCTGCCGACGGCGCCCTACACGGTGAACCGGGACGGCCGCGGCCCCGCGTGGTCCAACTCGCTGTTCGAGGACAACGCGGAATTCGGCTTCGGGATGCGGCTGGCGATCGACAAGCAGGCCGAACAGGCGCGGGAGATGCTGGTCGCGATGGCCGGCGTCATCGGCGAGCAGCTCGTCGACGGGCTGCTCAAGGCCGACCAGTCCAGCGAGGCGGGCATCGCCGCGCAGCGCGAGCGCGTCGCCGCGCTGAAGGCAAAGCTCGTCGCCCTGCACACCCCCGAGGCGGCATGGCTGCACAAGCTCGCCGATTACCTCGTCCGAAAGAGCGTCTGGGTCGTCGGCGGCGACGGCTGGGCGTACGACATCGGGTACGGCGGCCTCGACCACGTGATCGCGATGGGACGTGACGTCAACATCCTGGTCCTCGATACCGAGGTCTACTCCAACACCGGTGGCCAGCAGTCGAAGGCGACCCCGATCGGCGCCTCGGCGAAGTTCGCCATGGCGGGCAAGGCGATTCCCAAGAAGGACCTCGGGCTGATCGCCATGGCCTACGGCAGCGTCTACGTCGCGCACGTCGCGTTCGGCGCAAAAGACGCGCAGACCGTCAAGGCGCTCCTCGAGGCGGATTCCTACCACGGGCCATCGCTCGTGATCGCGTACAGCCATTGCATCGCGCACGGCTACGACCTGGCCTACGGCCTGGATCAGCAGAAACTGGCCGTCGACACCGGCTACTGGCCGCTCTACCGCTTCGACCCGCGCCGCCTGGACGCCGGCGAGAACCCGTTGATGCTCGACTCGGCCGCGCCGAAGGCGGAGGTGGCCAAGTACATGGCCAACGAGACGCGCTTCCGGGTCGTGCAGCAGCAGGACCCCGACCGGTATCGGCTGCTTCTCGGCCTCGAGCAGCGGGAGGTGACCGCACGCTTCAGCCTCTACGAGCAGCTCACGAAGCTGTCGGTTCCGAACCCCAAGTCCGGGACCGAGCGGCCGGCGGACAAGTAGGAGGAGTCGCATGGATCTCTCGACCAGCTATCTCGGCCTTCGCCTCTTCAACCCGTTCATGCCCGGCGCGTCGCCGATGGCCGATCACATGGACTGGGTCAAGCGGCTGGAAGACGCCGGTGCCGCCGCGATCGTCCTCCGCTCGCTGTTCGAAGAACAGATCACCCGCGAGCGGGAAGGGATGATCCACCACATGGAGATCACCGCCGACTCGTTCGCGGAGGCGGTCTCGTACTTTCCGCGCCCGGACGATTTTGCGTTCGGGCCCGACCAGTACCTGAACCAGGTGCGGAAGCTGAAGGAGGCGGTGAACCTTCCCGTCATCGCCTCGCTGAACGGGACGACGCCCGAGGGGTGGCTCGAGTACGCCAGGCAGATCCAGGAAGCCGGCGCCGACGCGCTGGAGCTGAACGTCTACTTCCTGGCAACGAACCCGGCGGAATCCGGTGTGGTCATCGAGAAACGGATCCTGGAAGTGACGCGCCTGGTGAAACAGAACGTCACCATCCCCGTGGCGGTCAAGCTGTCGCCGTTCCTCTCGTCGCTCTCGCACTTCGCGCAGCAACTGGACCTCATCGGGGCCGACGGTCTCGTGCTGTTCAACCGGTTCTACCAGCCCGACATCGACGTCGAGGCGCTCGAGGTGACGCCGGTCCTGCATCTCTCCGATTCCATGGAATTGGGGCTGCGGCTCCGCTGGCTGGCGATCCTCTCGGGCCACGTGCGCGCATCGCTGGCCGTGTCGGGTGGCGTGCACACCTCCGCCGACGTCATCAAGTCGGTGATGGCAGGCGCGCACGTCGTCCAGCTCGTCTCGGCGCTCATCGCGCAGGGCCCGCGCCATATCCGCACCCTGGTGCAGGAACTGACCGAGTGGATGGAGAAGCACGAATACGCGTCGCTCGAACAGATGCAGGCGAGCATGAGCCTGCAGCGGTGCCCCGACCCGGCCGCATTCGAGCGCGCGAACTACATGAAGGTGCTGCAGAGTCTCAAGGTGTGACGGGGACAGGCTTAGGGCTCAGGGCTCAAGGCTTTGGGCCTGACCGGGCTGACGGTGTCAAGCAGAGCCGTGGCGCGATGCGCCACGGCTTTCGTCTGTACGGCTGCAGGCCATGAGCCCGCCAATGCCATAAGAGGTGAGCCCTCACCTTCTCAGGTGCTGCGCGCGACGGACCGCGCCGTGTGCGCGCGCGCGAGCACCAGCAGCGCGATACCCGCCACCATCCCGCCGAGCGCGAACCACTGGGCGACGGTCAGGCCGAGTGCGACCCGAACGTTCACGCGAACGAACTCGATCAGGAAGCGCGTGAGAGAGACGAGGACCAGGTAACGGCCGAACAAATCGAGGTCGTTGACCCGTGAGCGCCGCCACCTCACCAGCAGCCACGTGAAGAAGAACAGCGCGATCGCTTCGTAGATCTGCGTCGGATGCACGCGCGCGAGCGTTGGCGGCAGCCCCTCGGGAAACGCGATGCCCCACGGCAGGTCCGTCGGACGCCCGTAGTCGTCGCCGACCAGGAAACACCCGATGCGGCCGACCGCCTGGCCGAGCGTGATCGCAGGCGCCGCCGCTGCCAGCATGCCCAGGATCGGCAGCCGTCTCCACCAGATGACGATGAGGCCGGCGACGAGCCCGCCTGCGAGGCCGCCGAACCAGCTCATGCCGCCGCGGCTGAGAAGGGTTTCGCCGAGGGGTTCACGAAAGTGCTCGAGGACGTAAAGCGCCTTTGCGCCCGCGAGGCCGCCGAGCACGCCGACCAGCGCCGCGTCGGTGCCCGCACCGACCTCCAGGTGCCGATGCGC
>Ga0315282_10011734_pt1 | contig 13514 bp, 14 predicted proteins | sample YL17G07_20_MG_FD_203693 | JGI IMG/M metagenome (GOLD analysis project Ga0315282, IMG submission 203693) | Sediment microbial communities from Yellowstone Lake, YNP, Wyoming, USA - YL17G07_20 | ecosystem: Environmental > Aquatic > Freshwater > Lake > Sediment | place: USA: Wyoming | collected... | reverse complement strand
GCCGCTGCGATCTCGTGGGTGACAATGTCGTCTGCCGTCCGCAGCACGGCTAAACCCTCCGGTGTGACCTCGCCGATGATGCGCACCGCCAGTCCGGGACCCGGGAAGGGTTGCCGGTACACGATGTGATCTGGCAGGCCTAACTCGCTGCCGATGCGCCGCACCTCGTCCTTGAACAGGTAACGCAGCGGTTCGATCAGGGTCAGTTGCATGTCGGCTGGCAGACCGCCCACATTGTGGTGCGTCTTGATCTTGGCGGCGGTCTGGGTGTCGGCGGCGCTGCTCTCGATCACGTCCGGGTAGAGCGTACCCTGCACCAGGAAATTGACCTGCCCCAACCTGCGGGCCTCGGCCTCAAAGACGCGAATGAACTCACGTCCGATGATGTGCCTTTTCTGCTCAGGGTCAGTGACGCCGCGCAGCGCGCTGAGAAAGCGCTCCGACGCATCGACGTGCAGCACGCGTAACCCCAGGTCGCGACGGAATACTTCCAGACAGCGCTCGGCCTCGCCGAGGCGCAGCAGACCGTGATCGACAAAGACGCACGTCAAGCGCTCGCCGATGGCCCTGAGCACCAGGCTGGCGGCCACGGTCGAGTCCACGCCACCCGAGAGGCCACAGACGGCCTGTCCCGCACCCACCTGCTGGCGGATGGCCGCGACGCTGTGAGAAATGAACGCAGCGGGCTGCCAAGTTCCGTGACAGCCACAGATGCGGTAGAGAAAGTTGCGCAGGATCTCGGTGCCGCGCGGGGTGTGGATCACTTCAGGGTGAAACTGCAGGCCGTAGATGTGACGCTCCTCGTCACCCATGGCCGCGACAGGGGCATTGTCGGTGCTGGCCAACCCACGAAACCCCGCCGGCAACGTCTGCACCTGGTCCCCGTGACTCATCCACACGCGTAGCGTGGTGGGCAGGCCCTGAAACAGTGGGTCGGACGGTTCGGCGACGGTCAGGTTGGCCGGCCCGTACTCGCGCTGTTGCGCCGCCTTGACCCGCCCGCCCAGTGCGTGTGCCAGCGCCTGCATACCATAGCAGATGCCCAGGATCGGTCTGTTCTGCTGCAGCAGATAGGGCGACAGGAGCGGCGCGTGGTCAGAGTACACGCTGGCTGGCCCGCCCGACAGGATGAACCCTATCGGTGCCAGACTCTCCACCACCTCTGGATCGGCATTGTGTGGCAAGAGCTGGCAGTAGACCCCACACTCGCGCACGCGGCGCGCAATGAGCTGAGTGTACTGCGAGCCAAAGTCCAGAATGACGATGGTTTCGTCCTCGATGGGCCGAGGTCTGGCGCTCATCTGTCTCACCTCACACTACGCGCCAAAGACAATGCGGCCATCATTCATGTCGGTGATGACGACCAGCGATTCAATCGGCACGCCGTACTGCGTTCCCAGGAACGCGCGCCCTCCCTCAAACGTCTTCTCAATGACTGTGCCGATGCCCACCAGGGTCGCGCCGCTTTGCTGGATCACGCGCGCCAGCGCGGCGATGGTCTGCCCGGTGGCCAAGAAATCGTCCACGATCAGCACGCGGTCCTGGGGACCGAGTACCTCTGGCGATACGAGCAGCTCTACCATGTGGCCCTTGGTGTGTGAGGGCGCGGTATCGCGGTAGACGTGCTCGGGCATGGTGATGGGTTTGCTCTTGCGAGCATAGATGACGGGCACGTTGAGGCATAGTGCGGTAGTCAGGGCCGGTGCGATGCCAGAAATCTCCGCCGTAAGCACCTTGCTGACCTGCGCCTGGACAAAGCGGCGGCCCAACTCGCGTCCCACGTTCATCATCAGGTTGGCATCCACCTGGTGATTGATAAAGCTGTCGACCTTGAGGATACCCCGGCCCAGGTTGCGGCCTTCGCGTGCGATGCGTTCCTGAAGTTCCTGCATAGCGTCTGGTTACCTCTTCATGTAGCAGACGACTGCCGCAGGCCGTTTGGGCCTGCCAGCGTTGCGCCCGGATGGCACATTATACAGTGACTTGATGCTGGGCGCAAACATCTGCGCTCGAGGTTGTCGACGAAGACTCCCGTGCGGCAGAGACCCTTCGCCTGCCCTGAGAGGCGGCTCAGGGTGAGAGGCGGGCGATGTTTTTCGACACCCCTGCGCATCTGGTTGGACACATGGCGCGTTCTCCGCTATAATGGGCCGAGATGGGCGTGCTATTCGTAGTGGCGACACCGATTGGAAACCTGGAAGACATCACCTTGCGCGCGCTGCGCGTGCTGCGCGAGGTGCAGCTTATTGCCGCCGAAGATACGCGAACCACGGCCAAGCTCCTGGCGCGCTACGATATTCACGCCCCAATGGTCAGTTTCTTTGAGCACAACGAGCTCGTCAAGCAGGGCGAAATCCTGCGAGACCTGGAGACAAAGGACGTGGCCTTGGTCTCAGAGGCTGGTATGCCGGCCATTTCCGACCCGGGCTACCGTTTGGTGCAGGCCGCCATCGCTGCGAATGTGCCGGTCGTCGTGGTGCCCGGCCCCTCTGCCATTCTGGCAGCTCTGGCCGTCTCGGGATTGCCCACCGACAGCTTTGTCTTCCTTGGTTTTCTGCCGCGACGACGCGTGGCCAGGCAGCAACTGTTGGCCTCCCTGGAGGTTGAACCGCGCACCATTGTGTGCTTCGAAGCCCCGCATCGCCTGCTGGACGCGCTGGCCGACATCCGGCAGGTCCTGGGCGACCGGCAGATTGTGCTGGCGTCGGACATGACCAAGATGTTCGAGGAGGTCTGGCGCGGCCCTGTCAGTGCTGGATGGGCGCACTATCAGCAGACGCCGCCGCGCGGGGAGTTCACGCTGGTGCTGGCGGGCGCGCCCGAACGCGGCGAGACGAGATGGGACGAGCTGCGTGTGCGCCAGGCGCTGCAGGAGCTGCTGGCCAGCGGCGTCAGTCGTCGGGACGCCTCGGCGCAGGTCGCCAAGAGCTCGCACTGGCCCAAACGCGACGTATACAGCCTGGCTGTGCAAGCAGCCGGTGACAATGCCACGCATGGAGGACAGAATGCCTGATCTGGACGCCCCTGCGAGCTGGTCTGCCAGGGACCCGCAGGGGATGCTGAAGCATGTGGCCGAGTTGCCACTACAGTGCGAGATAGCCTGGCAGGCGGCGCGGGAAGTAGACCTGCCGGATGAGTACAGGCAGGTGAATCAGATTGTCATCTTGGGCATGGGTGGTTCGGCCATCGGGGCGGACCTTCTCCGAACCGTGGTGGAGCGGGAGTGCACAGTCCCCATCAGCGTGCACCGCAATTATGGTCTGCCTGCGTTTGTGGATCGCTTCAGTCTGGTCATGGCCTGCAGCTACTCGGGCAACACCGAAGAAACGCTGACTGGGTTCGAGAGCGCCCTGCAGCGCCGCGCCAAACTGGTGGCCGTGACGACAGGCGGCGAGCTGGCTCGCCAGGCGCAATTGCATGGGGTGCCGCTCTATCGGTACGACTATCCGGCGCAGCCCCGCGCCGCACTGGGCTACTCGCTGATCCCCCTGCTCGAGTTTGTGCAGCGCCTGGGTTTTATCGGGGACAGGTCGGCCGACATGGCCGAGGCTGTGGCTGTGATGCGCGCCTGGCAGGCGGAGATCAAGGAGTCTGTCCCCAGCGCCACGAACGCGGCCAAGCAGTTGGCCCTCAAGCTCTACCAGAAGCTGCCAGTGGTATACGGCGCAGAGCACCTGAGCGAGGTGGCCCGGCGCTGGAAGGGGCAGTTCAACGAGAATGCCAAGTCGTGGGGCATCTATGACGTGCTGCCGGAACTCAACCACAACACGGTGGCGGGCTACGCCTTCCCCCAGGAGCTGCCCAGACTGGCGCACGTGGTTATGCTGACCTCAGCGCTGAACCACCCCCGCGTACGCGTGCGCTTTGACATTACGCGCGACCTGCTGGCCCAGCACGGCTTTGCCTGCGACACAGTAGAGGCGCGCGGCCACAGCCCCCTGGCGCAGATGCTCTCGACCGTGCACCTTGGTGACTATGTCAGCTACTATTTGTCGGTGCTCTACGACGTCGATCCGTGGACCATCGCGAGCATCCAGTTCGTCAAGGAACGTCTCCAACAAGCCTGGAACGCTCAAGCCACCTGAACTCGGGCGACCCAGGATGGCTTGATCTCCATTTCCGCTGCCACGAGGAGGTACAAATGGATTCGGGTATGGTGAGCAAGATCGAGAAGGCACGCCGCTACGCCGAAGAAAGGGGCCGTGTGCGCTTCGCGCAGTTTGAGGTGACCTTCAAGGGTGACAACAACACGCATACCGTGAGCTTCGACCACGGGACCTGGCAGTGTGGCTGCCGCTTTTTCGCGCAGCGCGGCGTGTGCAGCCACACGATGGCCATGGAGCGCATCCTGGCCGGCATGTTGCCCGACGAAAGCGCGTCCGCGTAGGCGGCGGTCTCAGGCCCGCAGTGGAAGCGGGCCGCCGAGCGTGCAGTCGTTGGTGTGCCCAGCGCGCTCAGTGAGATTCTCGCAAGCGATTGGAGCCAAACATGGAGATCGGTGTTGTCGGTGCAGGCATCACGGGCCTGACGGCGGCCTATGAGTTGAGCAAGGCCGGCCACAAGGTGACCGTCTTTGAGCAAGCGCGTCAAGCCGGCGGCCTGTGCGGGACGTTCAAGGACGAGCGCTGGGACTGGCCGCTGGAGAAGTTCTACCATCACCTCTTTGCTTCCGACGACGTGGTGCTCAACTTCGGCCGCGAGCTCGGCCTGGGCGACAAGGTGTTTTTCCCTCTACCCGTCACCGCCATCTGGCAGAACGGCACCATCAACGCCTTTGACAGCCCATTCGCCGTGCTGCGCTACCCCTACCTCTCCTTCATCGACAAAATGCGCGTGGGGCTGGTGACGCTGTACCTGCGCATCACCAACAACTGGCAGCCCATGGAAAGGGTGACAGCGCACGAATGGTTGCCGCGCTACATCGGAGAGCACGCCTACCATTCGCTATGGGAGCCGTTGCTGTCCAACAAGATGGGCCAGCACTACCGGCAGGTCAACATGGCTTGGTTCTGGGCCCGCATCCACAAACGCACCCAACGCCTGGGCTACTACGTCGGCGGCTACCAGACCCTCACCGACACGCTGGTAGACAAGGTGCAAGTCCAGGGAGCCAGCCTTCGCCTGAACACGCCCGTGCTAGAGGTCAAGGAAGCTGCGCCCAAGGTGGGGCTGCGCACAGCCGATCAAGATCTGACGTTCGCTGCTGTGCTAGTCACCACGTCGCCACAGGCCATGCTGCGCATCGCGCCCACTCTACCACGGGGCTATCTGGACCAGGTGGGCGGGCTGCGTTCGTTGGGGGCGATTGCGCTGGTTCTGGCGCTCGACCGGCCGCTCACCAAGGGTTTCTACTGGATCAATCTGCCGCAAGGCCAGTTCCCCTTCCTGGCCTTTGTCGAGCACACCAATTACCAGTCGCCCGAGCACTATGGCGGCGACCGCATCGTCTACCTAGGCGACTATCCCGAGGCCGACGCGCAACACATGAAGATGAGCAAGGAAGAGTTGCTGCAAGAGTTCCTGCCCAGCCTGGTCAAGTTCAATCCTGACTTTGACCCGTCCTGGGTGCGCAAGAGCTGGCTGTTCCGCGAGGAATACGCCCAGCCCATCGTCGGGCTGAATCACTCGCAGCGCATCCCGCCCATCCAGACACCCGTGCATGGCCTGTACTTTGCCAGCATGAGCCACGTCTACCCCTGGGACCGCGGCTCCAACTATGCCGTCGAGATGGGCCAGGAGTTGGCTCGCATGGTGCAAGAGGAGGGATGAACCACAGACTACGCAGATTCCGCAGACTACATCCATCCATCTCTGAAATCTGTGGATGAACTATCCGGCGGTGGTGGAGACGTGGCATCCAGACGGTTTGATCCGGTCGACAGCGTGCAGTTGAGACTGCTGGCCGGGCCAACGCCGGGACAACACATACGCGTGATTCTGGATGCCCAGGAGCTGTCACCCGCTCTGGTGCGCGGGCGCTTGCGCTGGCAGCATCCAGAGGCCACGGAACGTGAACTGCCGCTCCTGCTTCTGCAGGAGATCGAGCGTCCCAGCCATCGCTGGTGCCGACCCTGGCCTGTTCATCGGCATCTTGCCCACTGTGGAGTCCATCGCTGCGCCAGCATTGACGCCTTTGCTGGCACGGTGTGTGGCGTCACCCGGACGATCTACGACGTTAACATCGTGGTAGACCCCTCGAACGAACACATCCGGATCACCGACCTGCACACGGGGTAGAAAATCAAGCACGTCTCCGTCGCCTTTTGGGTCACCCAGATCTCATTCATCAACGGAGTAGCCAGCATCCGCGAGGCCGTGGGCGCGAATGTGATGGAGGTGGCGTGTGGCATGGGCAGCGACACGCGCATCGCCCCGGCTTTCCTATTGGCAGGCCTCGTCTATCTACCGCGACCACCCGAATCCCGCCAACACGGCTCACATGCTACCAACAGAGTCTACAAGCGAGTCGCGATTTGACATCCCAGCTTTTCATTGTATAATATGTGACTAACACATATAGATGACGTGGGTTTTTTGCTGGTGGAGGTCTGCAATGTGCGAACAACATCACGGGCACGCAGGCGGAGGACGCTGTTGTCCGCCGCGAGGTGGGATGCGCGGCTGGATCCAGGCTCGCCTGCTGTTGCTCCTGGTGCAGAAGCCGAGCCACGGCTACGAGCTGATGGAGCGGCTGGGACAAGATGAGGAGGCCCCCGAGGCAGACCCGGGCCTCTTGTACCGCACCCTGCGCCAGTTCGAGGAAGATGGGCTGGTGCGTTCGACGTGGGATACCGAACGTCCTGGACCTGCCCGACGGCTGTATGAGGTGACACCAGAAGGGGAAGAGTACCTTCATGCCTGGGCGGCAAACATCCGCCAAGCCCGCAAGGGACTGGATCGCTTTCTGGCCGAATATGGAGCTTGTTTCAAGGAGGAAGAAGGGAGGTGAGGCCGATGTGTGGACAGGGTGAGCATCACTTGAGTCACGCCGGCGACTGCGGCGGGGGCCATCCGCAGCAGGCCTGTTGCTGTGGAGAGGGCGGAAGAGAGCGTCGAATGGATTTCCAGCGGCGTTTCCGGACGCGTGAGGAGCGCATGGCCTGGCTGGAGGGGTACCTGGCAGAGCTGCAGGCCGAAGCCAAGGCGGTGGAAGAGCGCGTTGCTGAGATGAAAGCAGCGGGATGAGGACGCAACGACGAGCGACGTGTCTCAGAAGGAGGGATGGATGACCATCCAGATCGTTGAGATTGAGGAAGTGAAAGCCTTGCGGCCTGGCGGCGCGAGCGTAGCGCCAACGCTGCTGATGGACACCGACACGGTGCGCGCGCTGCTGCTGAACCTGGCGGCCGGCCAGTCGGTCGCGCCGTGCCAGATGCCCACCACCGTGTTGTACTATGTGATCGAAGGACAGGGACATCTGCGTGTCGAGGGTGAGCAGGCCGAACTTCACACTGGCTCCTTGGTCCTCGTGCCCGCCAAGGCCGTGCGCGTCATTTCCGCTGCTGAGCCGATGCGCGTGTTGGCGATTCAGAGGCAGTAACTGTACCGTGGAAACGAAAGGAAGAAACGGCATGTCCACAAAGTGGAAGGACTGTCGTTCAGTCCATTTGTGGCAGGCTTTGGCGCGCTGGCTCTCGATTTTGCTGGATAGTTCGGTTATCGCCGTGCCTGTCTTCGTGGGCGTGGCCTGGGCTGAGACCAGCGCGCTCCTGCCTGCCCTGGGCTGGGCGGCTTTGGCGCTGGCCTTTGCAGATGGCGTGCCGCTGGTTTATCTGACCCTGGGGCGGAGATTGGGCTGGGTCAGCGGATTTGACCTGCCGCGCCGCCAGGAACGTGCCCCCTTCATTGCTGTCAACCTGATCGGCAATGGCCTGGGCTACCTTTTGCTGCGCGCATGGAATGCCCCCGCAGCGGTTGGGGCGTTGTTGCTGGTCTACGTGGCGATGGGTGTCACGATGTTAACCATCTCTACCTTCTGGAAGATCAGCCTGCACGCTGGCGGCGTGGCAGGCTTTGCGGCTGCCCTGACCTGGCTCTTCGGTCCAGCCTGGGCACTGACCTTTCTGGCGATACCGTTGGTCGGCTGGGCGCGCGTGTTTCGGCGGCGACACACCTGGGCGCAGGTGGCAGTTGGCGGCATGGTGGGCGCATCCATTACATGGATAGTTCTGGCGGTGGCGCTGGGATAAGATGGTGCGGCATCTTCCCCGCCGCCGAACGTCAAATCCTGTTCGCAGACAGCATAGGGAGATGAACCGGTGGCAAGACAGATGCGCCGGTACAAGGCATAATGCGCAGAGACGCACAAGGGGAAATGAGCGCTTTTGTTCGGAGTGGTGGTGGTGACCGCGGCGCACTGCTGGCCGTCTTCGCGCACCCCGACGACGAGTCCTTCCGTTGCGGCGGCACGCTGGCCCTGCTGGCCCGCCGTGGGGTGCGCGTGCAGGTGCTATGCGCCACGCGCGGCGAGGCCGGGGTGCCCGGCATGGCACCGCAGCAAGCCGGCTTGATCCGCCAGGCCGAGTTAGAGTGCGCCTGCCGGGCGCTGGGCAGCGCGCCCCCGCTGTTCCTCGATCATCGCGATGGGGGCCTGTCACAGGTCGACGACGAGCAGGCGGTGGCCGAGATCGAGAGAGTGATACAGGGGCTACAGCCCCAGGTGCTGCTCACGTGGCCGCCGGACGGGCTTTCGGGCCATGCGGACCACGTGGCCGTCAGTCGCTGGACCGGGCTGGCCCGGGAGCATGCGGCGGCTCAGGGTGGGCGCGTGGCGCTGTATCACCTGGTTCTGCCGCAGTCCGTGGCCCAAGCCCTACAGATGCCCCACCTGCACGCCGTCCCGGACGAGCAAGTGACCTTGACTGTAGACGTGAGCTCCGTCTGGGAGCAGAAGCTGGCCGCCATCGCCTGTCATCGCACGCAAGCGGGGGCATCGCCCATCTTGACTGCCCCGGCCGAGCGGCAGCGCTTGTTTCTGGGCAAGGAGCACTTTCGGCGGGTAGTGGCGACGGAATGGTCGGACTTGTTAGTCGCGCTCCGGGAGGAGGATGGGAACGTAGGGAGGCATCAGCGTGCGCTGGCCTCGAAATCATAGGGATCAGGAGGGAAAGTGACATCCATTACTCGTTTGTGGCGTTTCGTAAGACCCTACCGTCGCATGGTCGTGGTGGGTCTGTTTCTGATGGTCATCGTCGCGGCGGTCGACCTGGCGCTGCCGCGTCTCTTGCAGAGCATCATCAACACGGGCATCCGGCAGCGTAACCTGAGTGCGGTGCTGAATGGCGCACTGATCATGATGGGCCTCACGCTGGTGAGCGCTGCCGCCACGGTCGGCAGCATGCTCTTTGCCGTGCGCATGTCGCAGAGGGCCAGCGCGGACATGCGCCACGAGCTTTTTGTCCATATTCAGTCGTTCTCCTTTGCCAACTATGACCAGCTTCAGACCGGCGAGCTGCTCACGCGTCTCACCAGCGACATCACGCAGGTGGCGCAGTTCTTGTGGATGACCATGCGGTCGTTTGTGCGTGCGCCGCTGATGGTCGTGGGGAGTTCGATCCTGTTGCTGCTGACAAACTGGCAGCTCGGCCTGCTGATGCTGACCCTTCTGCCCGCCACCCTGCTTCTCTTCCTGCTGTATGCCAAGCGTGCGCAGCCGCTGTTCATGGAACTACAGCGCAGGCTGGACCGGCTGAACACCATCTTGCAGGAGAATCTGAGCGGGGTGCGCGTGGTGAAGGCCTTTGTGCGCGCCGACTACGAGAACGAACATTTCGATAGCGCCAGCGTCGAGCTCAGGGAGCGCGCCATTCGCGTGGAGCGCATGCTGGCCTTCCTCTCACCCACACTGCGCCTGCTGGTCAACTTGGGCCTGGTCGCCGTGGTGTGGTTCGGCGGGGTACAGGTGGTGCAAGGCACGCTCAACCTGGGCCAGGTGGTGGCCCTCAGCAACTATGTGTGGTGGATGGTGTTTCCGCTGGTCGGCCTGAGTGCGAGCGCGGGCTTTATCTCTTCTGCGGACGCGTCGACGCGGCGCATCTTTGAAGTGCTGGATAGCCGCCCGGCTGTGGCCGACAACGGCCGCGCGGAGCTGCCCACCGCCGAACGCAGGCGGGTGGCTCTGGAGGATGTGGTGTTTGCGTACGGAGAGCAGGAGGAAGAGCCGGTACTGCAGGGAGTGAGTCTGGTGGCGGAGCCGGGGGAGACCGTGGCCCTGCTGGGAGCGACAGGTTCGGGCAAGAGCACGCTGATCAACCTCGTGCCGCGCTTCTACGACGTGACGGAAGGTCGGGTGACCTTGGACGGCGTCGATGTGCGCGACCTGCCCCTGGACACCTTGCGCTCGTGGCTGGGAGTGGTTCCCCAGGAGACGGTGCTCTTCTCCGGGACGATCCGCGACAACATTCGCTACGGGCGCCCCGATGCTTCGGATGCGGAGGTGCTGGCCGCGGCCCAGGCGGCCCAGGCGCACGACTTTGTCATGGGTTTCCCGGATGGCTATGACACATGGGTGGGCCAACGCGGGGCGAGTCTCTCCGGTGGCCAGAAGCAGCGCATCGCCATCGCGCGCGCGTTGCTGCTGCGGCCAGCCGTGCTCATCATGGACGACAGCACCAGTTCGGTGGACGTGGAGACGGAGGGCAGGATCCTGAGCGCGCTGGATCGCCTGATGGACGGCACCACGAGGCTCGTGGTGGCGCAACGCATCAGCGGCATCCTGAACGCTGATCGCATTGTGGTGCTCGACCGCGGCAGAATCGTGGCCAGCGGTACGCATCGCGAGTTGATGGCTTCCAGTCCGATCTACCAGGACATCTATCGGTCGCAGTTGGGCAACGGCGCCAACGATGAAGCAGGAGGGTTAGCTAATGACGGCAAGTCCGCGTAACCAAGCCGGCCAGGGCGGGGCAAGCACGGGGTCTCCGGCAGGGCCGCACCGCCCCGCGGAGACGGGGCGGCCGGGTGAAGGCCAGCCCGGCGTGCCGCAAGCCCCGGGCATGAGTCCAGGGCCGGCCATGATGCGATCGGCCGGCAGGCGCGTGGAAAAGGCGCGCAACCCGAAGGCAGTCCTGCGCCGGCTGGTAGACTATGTGCGGCCGGAAGGACTGAACCTGAGCGCGGTCATTTCCCTGGTGGTGCTGAACACCGGGTTGGATCTCTTGGGGCCCTATTTGCTGGGCGTGGCCATTGACCGCTACATCTCGCAGCGCGATCTGGCCGGCCTGGCGCACAACACCCTTGTGATGCTGGCCGCCTTTGCGCTGGGTTGGCTGGCGCAGTTTGGGCAGGGCTACACGGTGGCGGCGGTTACCCAGAATGTGCTGCGCAGCCTGCGCCGGGATCTGTTTGAGCATCTGCAGACGCTGTCGCTGGCTTTCTTCGATCGGCATCCGTCGGGCGAACTCATGAGCCGACTCACCAACGACATCGACGCGATCAACCGGGTGCTCTCGCAGAGCATCGTCGATCTGGTCGCCAGCCTGCTGACCCTGTTTGGCATCGCCATCGTCATGCTGCTCCTCAACGTGCGGCTGGGTCTGGGTGCGCTGGCCATCCTGCCTATCATGCTCTGGCTGACCGCCCGCCTGGGCAAGGGCACGCGACAGGGCTTCCAGCAGGTACAGGTCAACCTGGGCAAGCTGAATGCGGTGATGGAGGAGAACATCAGCGGGGCGCGCGTCGTGCAGGCCTTCCGACGCCAGACGGCGGTCGTGGCAGAGTTTGACCAGGCCAACACGGCCGCACGCGACGCCACCATCCGCGCGCAATCCGTGATGATGATCCTGCGTCCTCTGTTGATGGTGCTCAGCAACCTGGACATCGCGGTCATCGCGGGCCTGGGAGGCTGGCTGGCACTGCGGGGCATGGTCAGTGTGGGCGTCATTGCCACCTTTGTGCTCTATGCGCGCCGCTTCTTCGAGCCGCTCTTCACTCTGGCCGACCTGTACAACTCGATTCAATCGGCACTGGCCGGCGCCGAACGGGTTTTTGACATTCTGGACCAGCGACCGCAGGTGCGCGATAAACCCGACGCAGTGGCCCTGGATGCTATCCAAGGGCGGGTCGAGTTCGACCACGTCAGTTTTGGGTACGAGCCGAACGTGCCCGTGCTCAAAGACGTCAGCCTGGGGCTGGAGCCCGGGCAGGTCGTGGCCCTGGTGGGGCCCACGGGTGCAGGCAAGACGACCATCGTGAACCTGCTCACCCGCTTCTACGACATCCTTGAAGGCAGCGTCCGGATAGACGGGCATGAGATCCGCGATGTCCAACAGGACTCGCTGCGCCGCCAACTGGGCATTGTGCTGCAGGACAACTTTCTGTTCTCTGCCACGGCATTGGAGAACATCCGTTACGGCCGTCTGGATGCCACCGATGAGGAATGCGTGGCGGCGGCGCGCCTGGCCAACGCCGACCAGTTCATCCGGCGTTTGCCGGAAGGATACGAGACCCATCTCTCCGAACGCGCCAGCAACCTGAGCCAAGGGCAACGGCAGCTTTTGGCCATTGCCCGCGCCATCTTGGCCGACCCGCGCATCCTGATCCTGGACGAGGCCACCAGCAACGTCGACACGCGCACCGAGGTGCAACTGCAGCAGGCATTGCGCACCCTGATGGCGGGCCGCACGAGCTTTGTGATCGCGCATCGGCTGAGTACCATTCGCCATGCCGACCTGGTGCTGGTCATCGACGAGGGAAGGATCATCGAGCGCGGCACGCACGAGTCACTCATGGTGCAGAAGGGCTTCTACTATCGTCTCTACATGAGCCAATTCGTGCGTGCGGAGATGCTGCCCCAGAGTGCCCCATAGGCGCGTGAGGAACAGGGGGCACGCACATGACATGCATTGCCCTCGCCAGTGATGGGCGCTCTCTGCTGGCGGGCATTGCCCTTTCCGATGACACGGGTTGGCCTGGACGTCAGGATGAGTTTTGACAACCAATTGATCTGCCGGTATACTGGCATGTGCTGCATCGGCTTGGTCGACTGTGGCATGGACAGCTCTGGCCTGTTTGAGAGGGCCAGGGCTGTACTGTTGAACTAGGGTTGTGAGGCATGAGCAACATCTGCGTGATTGGCGTGGGCTACGTGGGGTTGGTGACGGGCGCCTGCCTGGCTGACCTGGGCAATCGGGTGGTGTGCCTGGACGTGGTCCAGGAGAAGATCGAGAAACTGAAGGAAGGCGTCCTGCCTATCTTTGAGCCTGGGCTGGAGGAGATCGTGCGCCGCAACGCCGAGGCCGGTCGACTAGAGTTCACCACTTCCTATGACGAAGGCCTGCGCGAGGCCGAGTTCGTCTACATCGCCGTGGGCACACCCTCGGGCAGCGAGGGTGAAGCCGACCTCTCCTACGTGGCCGCCTCGGCCGAGCAGGTGGCCCGACGCTTGGCGCAGCCGCTCATCCTTGTGAACAAGAGCACCGTGCCTATCGGCACCGGCGACTGGGTGGCCGACATCGTGCACGAGCACAGAGCCGATGACGTCGAGTTCGCCGTCGTGTCCAACCCCGAGTTCCTGC
>Ga0315282_10011733_pt1 | contig 13514 bp, 12 predicted proteins | sample YL17G07_20_MG_FD_203693 | JGI IMG/M metagenome (GOLD analysis project Ga0315282, IMG submission 203693) | Sediment microbial communities from Yellowstone Lake, YNP, Wyoming, USA - YL17G07_20 | ecosystem: Environmental > Aquatic > Freshwater > Lake > Sediment | place: USA: Wyoming | collected... | reverse complement strand
TTTTTTGCGTGGACCGCGCACGGAGATATATATGACGAGGGCGTATCGCCTCGCGTGAAGTACCTCTACTGTCCCAGGTGCAAGCAGTTGCATGTGAAGCCCTGGTTTGCCATCAGGAACAGGTGCCAGAACTGTTTCGGTGATGCGACCGCCATACAGATCCCCGCCAATTGGATGACATACTTGTCATACGCGCTGTATGTCCTGATCCCTGCGCTGATAGCGATCTACGTCACCGACCACGTCAAGAACTACCTCTATCTGGCCGTAGTCCTACTCTTCTTCATGATGATTGTTTCTTACGTGGACATCGGACGCGGTGAGAAATATGCAAAGGAACGGATAAAAGTCGCCAATACCGATGTCGATGCCTTCAAGAGACGCAAGTGGAGATGACCAGCATCACCAGATAGTCCGTCCCGTCGACATCGCGCATGTCCATGGAACTGGCAAACGCGTTCTTGGCATCTCCGTCGATATCCATTCCGATCGCTAGGACCTCCTCGGAGGTCTGGTCCAACACGACCAGCCGATGTTGGAGCGAGAGACCACATAGCCGCTCCAACGCATCGGAAAACTGCTGGTTCAGGGGTAGGAATGCCTTGACCGGCAAGCCCTCGAAAAGTCCGCGCACCTCGATGTTCAAGCACTCGCCGATCTGTTCGTTGCTTCTTATGACTGTACGCTCGCCGAGGTCGAGGATGATATCCGCCCCGACTGAAGCCCTGAGGAATACCTCCAGCAGGTTCGCAGGATCCCGGGTCGGTCTGATCTCTGCACTCTGGGGCGTTTCGAGGCCATAGGAGAGGAGCACGCTCGATACCAGGATCGCGGCCGAGAAGAACACTATCGCGTCGAGCGTCGCCAGCTGACCTTGACGATCTGCTCGGAGCTTACCAGACAACAACTCTCACCTCTAAAACCACGATGAGGCCATTGTCACCTAGGGCGTTGAGCAGTTCGCTCGCGTATCCCGTGGATTGAGGCGCGCTGCTTTCACCGCAAGAGATGTTGAACATGCATCCAAACGAAGGATGCAGCGAGAACACGGAGAGAGCGAAACTCCGACCGTCGCTCAACTGGCTCACCATGTCCGAGTAGTTGAACGCACATATGGAGGCAACGGTCGGCAGTACGTCTGGTCCGCAGGAGAAGAGCATCTCCGATGCGACGGAGTCGACTATCCGCTTGGCAACCACGTCGAGCTGCTCATCCATCCTGTCGGCGGTCATGCGTTCTGAAACGAATACGCTGGTCAGAACTAGTGCCACCACCCCTGAAAGGACGAACATGAGAACTGGCAGGTCTTCGAAGAACCCTGCCACGCCGGAGCGATCGGCCCTCATCGACCCGGACGTCCGTCACGACTCTTTCCTCACCCCAGATTACATGTAGCATACGGATGCCGGAATGCTACAAGAACGCTCACTGACTTTGCTCGGGTATGACACCGCGACGAGGACCCAGCAAGAAACTCGCTCCCACCATTGGTCCGGACTCGGGTTGTCCTCATGGTTACACGGAAGATGAGGGGCTCCAGCTGGAGATCGATTGTTCGCAATGCAATGGGGCTCATGACCTGAACAACAACAAGTGTCTCTCGGCCGTGCTCAACGTCCTTGCAGGAGGAGCACAGCCAGAGGCGATCATCCTCAAGAGATTCATGCACAAGAGGTATCGAGGAGAGGCTGTGGATGTCGCCTCGGCAGCCGCATCCGCGCTCGCTTCACTCAACCGAGCGATCATATCAGCGCCCCGCCCGTCAGACAGAAGATGTCGGACATGCGTCGCCAGTAAGGATCAACTGCTGACGACGATCAAGCGGTTGCTGCTGGATGATCCTTTGGAATACGTCTCCGATTCATCTGGGCTAGTCGCGCGGCTCAGGGACGGCATCTCGCATGTGAGCTGCGCCGATGCCGATTCCTGCCTTGAGGCTGCTCTGAAGGCCGCGGAGACACGGTCAGGGGCGAGAACATGACCCCCAGGGCACCTCCTCCCAAGATCATAACGGTGGGGTCCTCGGACATTTCCCCAGAGGCCGGGAGACCGATCTGCATCAGTATCAAACGGAGGAGCAATGTGGCGCGGGCGGCCAAAGTCGAGACGCGTCCATGCTTCGCATCGTCTTGGGTAGAAGAAGCCAGTCTCGACGAGCGCGATGTCATCACACGATACCAAGTCTCTGGCGTCGGTGTGAGCATCGCGTCGCCGCACAGCTCCAGCTGCGGAATGTACATCGTCGACCCACCGGAATACAAGCTCAACCCCATCCAGCTCCAAGCGCTGGCGGAGGCGATCGCCGCGGTGACGGACAGGATGCCAGGTGACCTGCATGTGAACTCCCTCGCGACGGTCCGGCCGTACATAAAAGCGAAGGGCAAGGACTTCCTGTACTCGAAACTGGCAGCAAAGACGGGGGCAGGCGCTCTCGGGAAGGACCTGGACAGAGAGGCGGACCGTCTCGCGGACGTCCTGTGCAAGTACACCGCGGGATATGGCATCCTGGAGACCCTCCTCGAGGACAAACTGATCCAGGACATCTACATCGATTCTCCCTCAGGCCAGACGCCCGTGCAGGTCGTCCTGAGGTCAGACGCTGTCCTAGGTGTCAGACAGAAGTGTCGGACGAATGTCTTCATTGGAAGGAGAGACCTTCAAGGGTTCGTTTCAAGGGTGAAGTTCGAGACCGGGCTACCCTTCTCGGAGGCGCATCCTGTCCTCGAGGCGGACATGAAGCGGCTCGGGGCCCGTGTCACGCTGGTCAGTCCGCCCTTGAGCGACAAGGGCATATCCTTGGCCGTCAGGAAGCATTCGCGTGGCATTTGGACGATGCCCATGCTGATCGGCAACGGATCGATTTCCCCTCTGCTCGCAAGCTTCCTGTGGGCATGCGTGATTGGCAGGAGGACAGTCCTCGTCGCGGGCAGCAGGGGGGCTGGGAAAACCACGCTCCTAGGAGCGATGATGCTTGAGTTCCCGAAGTCACAGAGGATCGTCCTCATAGAGGACACCCCCGAGATATCGGTCGACAGGATGCAGTCCCTTGGCTTCGACATCCAATCGCTCAGGTTCGACGGAAGTGGTGAAAGAGGGTCGGCTTCCGCCCAGGAGACCCTGCGCGTGAGTCTCAGGATGGGCGAGAGCGCGATCGTGATCGGAGAGGTAAGGGGGCAGGAGGCCCAGGTCCTCTACGAGAGCATGCGCGCGGGAAGCGCGGGATCCTCGGTGCTAGGAACGATCCACGGGAACTCCGCCAAAGGGGTCCTTGACAGGGCGGTGGAGGACCTGGGCGTCACGGAGAGGGCGTTCTCATCCACCGACATAGTCGTCGTGATCGGGCTGGTCAGGTCCCCTGATGGGACCAGGTTCTCCAGGCGGGTCGTCGAGGTGGCCGAGGTCAGACTGAACACCCAAGGGGTGCAACTGACCGGTCTTTTCGGGACCGAGCCAGGGTGCACTTGCGCGAAACCCACGAAGGAGTTCTCGGCGCAGTGCAAGACCGTCTCTGGAATTGCAGATGCGCTGGGCATGAGGCCGGAAGACATCGTCGACGTAATCAAGACGAGGGCCCACGCGGATCAACTGGCCTCCGAGCTCGGCGTTAGGAGGAATGGTCCATGGTCAGGCGGGGCGGACGAGTGGCGTGTGAGGTCGAACGAGGTGCTGACCCGGGCCATGTTCAATCCATCAGGTCCGGAGGCCGGGCTCAGGGAATGGAGGAGCTGGGTGGATGCGAACGAAGGCTAGCAGACAGCCGCATCAATCGTATGTCCCCCTCTGCAACGGGCTGAAGGCGTTCGCGGACAAGGTCGGATTAGCGGCAAGACATGCGAGCAAGGACATGGGTGGAAGAGAATCGGAGCTTCGCGCGTCCCAGGAGCTCGCGGGCATCGATGTCCCCTTCGAGACCTTGGTCGCGGCCGCGAAGGCTGCTCTGGTGGTCTCGTCGATGGTGCTCGTCCTGGTCGTGGCCATTCTGGTATTGTTCACCGGGACCCGTTTCATCATCCCGATGGCTTTCCTTCTGATCGTCCTCCCTCTCCTATCGAGGGAGGCCATCCTGGCCTATCCTCACAGTGCAGCGAGGAAGCGCGCCGCCAGCGTTCTGAAGGGGTCCCCTGAATCCGTCAGCTTGATGATAATGAGCCTGAGACACGAGCCCTCCCTCTCGAAGGCCATAAGATTCGCCGCAAGGAGGGAGAATGCGTATTCGAAGGAACTTCGGGAATGCATCTGGAGCGTGGTCATGGGCGTCCACTCGAGCTTCGAGGACTCGCTTCATGCGCTCGGGAGGAGATGGTCGAAGTACAGCGATGAACTGATGGACTCGTTGAACGCGATGGTGACCGCGTCATGCGAATCCACCGACGACGGGAAGAGAAGGGCCCTTGACAGGGCCAACATGGCGATGGTCTCCGGGACCAAGCGCAGGATCGAGGAATATGCCTTGTCGCTCTCAGCGCCCAGCATGATCATGTTCGGCCTGGGCATACTCCTTCCGCTCATGGTGGGTTCGTTCCTCCCGATGCTGTCGTGGAATCTCTGGACCATGGACAGCCCCGGGACGAGCAACTTGAATGCTGTCGACAGTTCCCAATCGACGTTCCAGACGATGTTCCTGATGAACATCCTGTTCCCATCCATCGCGGTGCTCGTTGCGATGAACGCGATCTCCCGGCATCCCTTGGAGACCGGGAACGGCGGTCAAGAGAAGCTCCCGAAAGATTACATGACATGGTTGGCGGTCGCCGTCGCGTCCACGGTTCTGGGCTGTCTGGCCATAGCACTTCTCACGAGTGGGCAATTCAAGTACGTCATGTTCTTGATCGTAGCGGTCAGTCCGATCTCCCTCTGGCTGATGAGAGGAAGGGCTTCAGGGACAGGCAGGGAAGTGGCGGGCGGACTTGAGGACGCCCTCTTCAAGACGGGATCGAGGATGCTTGATGGCGGGAATTTCGAGTCCGCACTGAATCACGCGAGCGACAATCTTGACAAGGCCTCTTCTGGACTGGTGCGGAGGCTCTCGTTCATGACCAATGCGATTGGCAAGGACTTTGACGAGGCCACGGACCTCGGGGCCATGTCCACCTCGGAATGGAACGCGATCGAGGGACTGAGGGTCGTGAAGGAGGCCGCTTCCAAGGACGAGCTGGCAGCGGGGATGCTAGCCATGGACCTCGCGACCTATCTGAGGGATCTGCGGGAGCTCGAGACGACACTGAGGAATCGCCTCAAACCCACCATATCGATGATGAAGATGACGGTCTACGCCCTCGGTCCCATCGTGCTAGGCGTGACCTACGCGATCTACCTTTCACTGACTTCGATGGTCGACAGCGGACCGGCAGGTGCACGGGCTGGGACCTTCTTCCTGGTGCTTGGCCTGTTCCTTGCGGAGACGGATGCCGTGGTCAGCTACTTCGTGTGGGGCATCGAAGGCAAGAGAGGGCGCGGCGAGCTGATGTATTCCATCGGCACGTGCATCCTCACTTCAGAACTGATCTACGCAGCGACTGCGACCCTGGCATCCTAGGCTCACTTGGCCTGCGCCCCGAGGATCTTCTCCGCGTTGCGCTCGAGAAGCGCTAGCTCCTTCGAATCGAAGGCCCGCGGGTCGACGGGGATGATTATCCTGCACTTGCTTTGCGCCACGTGGTCGTTCACCTGGTTGATGACCCTCAGGGCCTTGTTGAAATCGTTGTTCGAGACGAGGTACTCGAGCCCGTCGAGCAGAATCACCCCGCATGCGTTCTCCTCGATGAACTTGATGATCGTGTGCGTCAGGATTCCGAGGTTCGTAGGGGAGATGACGTCCTGCCCAGCGCGAGTCGCCAACCAGAAAATCGGCGTCTTCTCGAGCCCGTACTTCTGCTTTATCAGGTCAGGGTGTTGCCTGCTGATCGCGAGCCCTGTGACCTTGGCACAGGCCTCATCCTGAGTCGATAGGATGTTCACGAAGGCATCGAAGCTCAGGTCTGGCGGGCTTTCCTCAACGATGTAGCACTTGCCAGGTAGAAGGTCGTACTTCCTTGAGATTCCGAGGCCGTCCTCCCTCTGGCTGTCCTTGGGTTTCCTGGAGAACAGGCCCATCTAATCACTCCACATCGCCAAGACGGCCCCAAGAGCTATCTCGTTCGTCGGCTTGAGAAGGAAATCCTTCGCTCCGGAATCGAGGCTCTCGCGGATCATCTTCTTGTTGACGATGGAGCTCATGGCGATGACGACTGCCTTCGGGTCTATCTTGAGCATCTCCGAGGTGAGCTCGACACCTGACTTGCCTGGGAGGATCATGTCCACGAACGATATCTTCGGCCGCTCCTTTCGGAATACAGCGACGCCCTCATCGAAGTCTTGCGCCTCAGCCACGTCGTTGAATCCTACTCTGACAAGTAGCTCAATCATGACCTTCCTAAAGGCCTCCGAATCGTCGACGATGAGAACCTTCAACGCGATCTCCTGCCTTGGATTAACGCCCCCGGAGTATTTATCGTTGTTCCGGAGAGAATCTGGAATGATAATGGGAGGGAGATGGGCAGGCAATTAGTTTCCTGACGCAAGGCCCCTCCTCCAATAAGTTTTGGAGCACGGCGTCCAATCAAGGTTGCGTGCCATCATGGAAGGGACTTATATGCTACCCATCTCGGGAGTCTATGCGCTTCCTTCAGTGATAAATCCTTCCCCTACCAGCCGCTGATGGAGCTCACGTGCGCTTCTAAGGACAAACAATTATATACTGGAGTAAGGATTCTTTCTAAACCACTTTTAGCGCATCAGTTTTCACTGACGGTGTTAATTCATGACCGACGCTGAAGGAATCAAGAAGGGGACGACCACAATAGGCATGGTGTGCAAGGACGGAGTAGTCATGGCCACGGAGATGCGGGCCACGATGGGGACGCTCATTGCCCACAAGACGACACAGAAACTGTTCAAGATCGACGACAACCTCGGGCTCACAGTGGCGGGCGTGGTGGGCGACGCGCAGACGCTCGCCCGATACATAACCGCCGAGGTGGAGTTGTACAAGCTGAAGAGGAACCAGCAGATGACCGTACGGTCCGCCGCCACGCTCACATCCAACATCCTCGCTGGAAGCAGGTTCTATCCGTACTACGTCGGACTGATCCTCGGCGGGATAGACCGGGACGGGGGTCACGTTTACGCTCTTGACATGGTGGGCGGAGCGATACCTGACGATTACGTCACGACTGGATCTGGATCGCCGTACGTCTACGGCGTCCTCGAAGACCACTATGAAAAGGGCCTTTCGGTAAGTGATGGGCAGGACCTGGCGATAAGGGGCCTGCACGCAGCCATGAAGCGAGACGCCGCATCTGGTGACGGATACTCAGTCGCGTCCATCACCAAGGAAGGCTTCGTGCACCTCGACGAGAAGGACATACAGAAGCGATTGGCGAAAATGAAGCTATCCTGATTTCATCCAGGGATTCCAAAGGCATTTCGCCGCAAGACACAGACCAACTTAGACTTGACTTAGACACGACTTAGCTGAGTGAATGAATGGGCATAGAGAAGATTCTAGAAGACGCCAGGGAAGCTGTCAAGAAGACGATCCCTACGAACATAGAGGTAACCGATATCGATTTCGAAGGACCAGTCATAGTCATCTACACCAAGAACCTCGAGGAGTTCGCGCACAACAACGACCTCGTCCGGCAACTGGCCCAGAGCCTCAGGCGGAGGGTCGCCATCAGGCCGGACCCCAAGATGCTCGCGGAGACCGAGAACGCCGAGGAGCGGATCAGGAAGATAATACCCGACGAAGCGAAAATCACGAGCATCTATTTCGACGACGACACTGGCGAGGTGACGATAGAGGCGCTCTCGCCTGGCCTGGTCATAGGGAAGCACGGCGCTGTCCTGAATGAGATCAAGAAGGAGATCGGCTGGGCACCCAAGGTCGTGCGGGCGGCGCCGATACCGTCGAAGACCGTGAGCGACATCAGGAGCTACCTCAGGAAGATTCAGGAGGAGAGGAAGGAGTTCCTTAGGAAGGTGGGAAGACGCCTGATGCGCCAACGGCTCAACGAGGAGACCTGGCTCAGGATAACGGCCCTTGGCGGTTACAGAGAGGTCGGAAGAAGCGCCACACTCCTCATGACTCGCGAGAGCAAGATCTTGATCGACTGCGGCGTGGCCGTGTCCGCTGAGAACGGGGGCTCCACCCCTTACCTCAGCGCACCGGAGCTCCAGCCGATGGAATCGATCGATGCGGTCGTGATCACACATGCGCACCTCGACCACATGGGGCTCGTCCCAGTATTGTTCAAGTACGGTTATGACGGACCGATCTATTGCACCGCCCCCACGAGGGACATGGCGTCACTGCTTCAGCTGGACTTCATCAAGGTGGCGGTGGGCGAGGCGAAGAAGCCCCCGTACGAATCGGAGCACATAAGGGCCGCCGTCCTGCACACGATCCCGCTCAAGTATGGAGAGACCACGGACATATCGCCGGACGTCAGGCTGACATTGCAGAACGCAGGGCACATCCTGGGCTCGTCGATAGCGCACTTCCACGTGGGGGACGGGCTGTACAACATCGCGTTCACTGGTGACATGAAGTTCGAGAAGTCCTGGCTGTTCAACGCCTCCGTCAACAAATTCCCGAGGCTCGAGACACTCGTCATGGAATCGACCTACGGAGGCTACCATGACATGCAACCGAGCAGGCAGGACGCCTCCAATCAGCTCAAGGAGATCGTCCGCGCTGCGCTATCCCGTGGGGGCAAGATCCTCATCCCAGTCTTCGCAGTAGGAAGGTCACAGGAGCTCATGCTCGTCCTGGAGGATATGATGAGGAACCACCAGGTCCCGAAAGTACCCATCTATCTGGACGGTATGATCTGGGAAGCGACCGCCATCCACACAGCGTACCCGGAGTATCTGAACAGCCAGCTCAGGACCCAGATATTCCAGATGGGGGAGAACCCGTTCCTATCAGACATATTCAAACGAGTGGACAGCGGCGAGATGAGGGAGCGCATCTGCCACGACCCCGAACCATGCATCGTCCTAGCGACGAGCGGTATGATGAACGGCGGGCCGGTCCTCGAGTACTTCAAGAACTGGTGCGACAACGAGACGAGCACGCTCATCTTCGTCGGTTACCAGGGCGAGGGGACGATGGGCCGGAAGATACAGAAGGGATGGAGCGACATCTCGCTTCAGGAGAAGGGGAAACCGCTGACGCTCCACATGAAGATGGATGTCGAGACCGTCGATGGATTCTCAGGCCACTCCGACCGGAGACAGCTGGTCAACTACGTCAGCACCCTCGAACCCAGGCCAGAAAGGATAATAATCGGCCATGGGGAGGATTTCAAGTGCTCGGATCTCGCCAGCACGCTCTACAAGAAGTTCGGCATAGAGACGAGGGCGCCTCTGAACCTGGAGACCATCCGCCTGAAGTGAACTAGGCCCTGACCCGCATCTTCGCGTTCTTCTCGCCTATCAGCACCACCCTGCTGTCCTCCCTCTCACCCAGCAGCTCGAGGGAGAGCCTTTTCGCCAGTCTCGCTGAGAACTCGCGGATCGACGAGTGGGAGGGCATGTTGTCCATCGTCATCCGGGTCCTGGAGTCACCGACAAACACATATCCTTTAGGTTCGATAAAAATCGGGTCGGCGAGTTCGTCCAGACGGGCGTAGTCCTCCTCCCAGCCCATGTTCCAGTCCTTCACCAGCGTGTGCCTGATGACAGTCCTCGTGGACAACGAAGGCAGGAGCTCGAGGGTCTCCATCAGATTGCTCCACGCGCTGGGGAACTGAGGCACGCATAACCGCTTGAACAGGTCTTCGTTCGGCGCGGCGACTGTCACGTAGAGCTGGGTAGGCATGGTCGAGAGGTTCTCGATCGCCTTTGGGACAGACCCATTCGTGACGAGGAAAGTGGTCATCCCCCTCCTCTTGCACAGCCCTATGAACTCCCCCAGCTCGGGATACAGTGTCGGTTCGCCAGACAAAGAGATTGCGACCTGGTTAGGGCTCCTGGCCTCCTTCCATAGCTCGGGGACACATCGGGCATCGCCTTTGAACCCGGACACCAGCAGCCGCTGCTCCGCGAGGCACTTCTCCAACAGCTCCTCAGGTTCTGGATATCCCGATTGGTCGAAGCCCGTCATGCCGTGGAACCTCCAGCAGAACAAGCATTTGTAGTTGCAGACGTTGACCGCGGGCGTCATCTGGAGGCATCGGTGCGATTGGATCCCGTAGAACTCCTCCTTGTAGCATGGCCTCCCGTAGATGAGCTTCTGCCGCATCCAGTGACAAAGCTTCACCGCTCCGCTTTCGCCTACCAGCCGGTATTGCTGCCTCACCAGATGTTCTTTCACACTTGGATCCAAGGTTAAGACCCCTCAGAATTGTCCAAGACCGTCGCGCCTCCGCGATGATCCTGCATCTCCCTTTAGATCGGGCCTAGTAGCTTCATCGCCCTTGACTTGTGATACTACCTTCTGGACTATATCCGAATCGGGTTCTTCACCCAGAAGGAAAGCGATGTCGCCCTCGTCAAGGGCGAGGTCTCGGCTGAGTCTCACGAGAAGCTGGCTGTCGTTCTTGGCCAGTATCGACAGATAAGGCAACATCGATTCGTTGATCTCCCGCTTTGAGGTGTGGAGGAACTCAACCATCTTGCTTGTGATAGACTCCCGAGCGGCACGCGGCCCTCGCGATTTGGAAAGGAGTATGAAGTACCCTGGAAACCTGTAATTGTAGACGTTCGGTCGCGGACCGTGCCGTCTGGAGAGTGCGACCCCGCCGGTCATCAGCTCTTTGGCGTAGGACCAGAACGCGTAGTATTGGTGCCTATTCGTCCTCCCGAGGTAGATATCGGCTCGGGAAAGTGCGTCGAACGCCTCGGCCATATCCTCATGATGGGGCAACTCGGGCGGGATCGCTTCCTCGATCCATTTCTCCAGGTCAGGGGGGGTCTCGTCGAGGTCGAGGGTTGCGTCGCGAGCCTCTTTCAGGGTCCCGGCCCCGAACATCGCCCGGAGGGACTCATCCAGCTCCTTCTTCTGGTTCCTCTTGCCCATCGCTTGAGCGTCTTCCGCTTCTATGACCGTCTTCCCTTCCACCATCATCTGCAGGTCGTTTACAGCGGCCCGCATGTCGCCCCCAGAATTCTTGGCGATCTGATCGAGGATCGCCTCGGAAATCGTCACATGTTCCTGGTGGGCAATCGATGCCAAGGCCTTGACAACCGACCTCTGCTCCAGGCTCCTGAAAGTGATCTTCTCCGTCAGAGACTTGATCATCGATGCCTTCCTAGTCAGCTCGTAGTAGTCGTTCACTATCAGGATGATCGGTTGCCCAGACTCACGGATCGTCTCCACTATGGCTTTGGCTCCGCCATAGTCCTCGCGTCCGAACAGGTTATCTGCCTCGTCGAGTATGACCAGTTTCCTGTGGCCTTGATTCGACGAGAGGAACTCACCGGTCGGGGAGAAGGTTTGCCCCGCTGATCCCAAGCCGGCAACCTTCTTGATCGACGCGGCATTTCTGTGGTCTGAGGCATTCATCTCTATGGCATCCCAGCCCATGTCGCTGGCTAGAGCCAGCGCAGCGCTCGTCTTGCCCGTTCCAGGCTCGCCTTGCAGAGTCAATGCCTTGGTGCGGGGTGCGCCATTCTTCCATGACTCGCCCCAGCGTCTCATCTCAATTGCTGCTGCTTCATTGCCGATGATCTGCGACAGGGATTTCGGCCGATACTTCTCGGTCCACTCGTCCTGCATCAAGTAGCGAAAGCTCCGGCCGTGTATTATAGACTAATCCGGAAGTCCCGGAAGTCGGGAGAAAGTGCAAGCATCCGTCGTGAAAAGGATGCGCTTCAGCACTGAGAGATAAAAATTTAGTGAGAATTCATTTCGAGTTAATTAGTATACCATCTAGCTAAACCTCACTCCGACAGCACGAAGGAGCTCGTGTGAGTCGATGCGACAGGCGCCTCCACCTGTCCCTGCTCTACACCGTTCGTCTGCGAGACACCAGTCTCACCCATCCCAGGCAGTGGATGTTTGTAGTACTCCTCCTTCCTGTCGTCGATGTCCATCGTGAGATAGATGGCCGTGACCTCGATGCTGGAATGCCCAAGGTTCTGCTGGAGCGTGCGCAGATCGATGCCGGACTTCAGTGCCTGCACTGCATGAGTGTGTCTAAGAACGTGTGGATGCCTTTTGTCCTTATCCAGACCGGCGATTTCGCCGTATTTTTCCATGAGTCGCTCCACCTGGCGCCTGGACAGCGCTCCGCGTTTGTTTGACACGAACAAAGGATCCTTTCGGATCTTGCGCGTTCCAATGTAGTCGCGCAACATCGTCTTGGTCCAGCTGTTCACGAGGGGAACCTTCCTGCCTTCCTCGTGTCTCTTCGCCTTTTGTATCGTGATCTCGCCGGACTCGAGCTCCACGTCACCGATTGTCAAGGCTGTTAGCTCGCCGACCCTCATCCCTGTTTCGTAGAGAAGTTTGATTATGAGACGATCTCTCATCCGCTTTGGTGCCTCTAGCAGGGCTTTGAGCTCATCCTGCTTGAGATACTTTCGCATGGTCTATTCCCATCCCGCCAATCCGGACATCCTTCAGACGAATGTCCGACAAAGCATCGGTTTGTGTCTATATAAAAATGTCGCATTTTGACCCCAAGATGCCCTCCGCCCCCTCCCGACCTTGTTTCCATCGGAAAAAGCGGCAACAAATACCCTATTTGTCGCCGTTTTCTATTTGGAGCTATGTTCACGCCCTGTGTCCAGCCCTAGAAACGTGCTTAGCAAGTGCTAGGATGTAGCACGGTTCGCTCGAAATCCGGAAAAACACCTTGACTTCTTCTGCAAACTCCCGTTTTCGTGAGCTCCGATCACTCTTTGCCCCCTACGGGGGCAAGCTTCATAGGCCAACTATATCTCATAGATATACTTGTAAATCATATATCACGCTTTGATATATCTTTATTGACGAGATGAATAATACTGTCCGACAGAGGCTGACAGATAGACACGGAATAGCACGGCAGATGTAGCGTGCTGTGCTATAACATAGCATGTTATCCACACGATTCCGTGACATCCAGAGCAAGGCTGAGAAGGGAAGTGTTCGATCAATCGACCCACGGATTCCGGGTCTTCTCCAAGGGAGCCAGGCGTGACAAGAACGCATCCTCCACACCTCCGCTAAACGAGATCTAACGGAGCAGTTGGCCTAGCGAGAACTCGTTTGAGATGAATATCAGACATATACTAGTAATATCAAATGTAATTCAAAGTATAATAGAATAGCCTCTGGCTAAATAGAGAATGAAACGCATCAGCAAAAGTGCATATCGAGGGCAATTTCAGCCTCGTTCTTACCCCTCGATCTAACTACAGATTACGCAAGGAATTTTGTACTCAGGACCACCACGATTTATGCTGCGAAGATCATTCACATGGGCGTATATGATAGCAGAAATGAGCGAGTCTTCGGAGCTGGCAGCGTGCATGACAGAGCGAGC
>Ga0315282_10011732_pt1 | contig 13515 bp, 10 predicted proteins | sample YL17G07_20_MG_FD_203693 | JGI IMG/M metagenome (GOLD analysis project Ga0315282, IMG submission 203693) | Sediment microbial communities from Yellowstone Lake, YNP, Wyoming, USA - YL17G07_20 | ecosystem: Environmental > Aquatic > Freshwater > Lake > Sediment | place: USA: Wyoming | collected... | reverse complement strand
GGAGCGACTTGTTGATCCGGGACTTCACGGCCGGCTTGTTGATGCATTCCGAAAGCTGCGGGAAGCTCTGCCGGATGAGGTCGTACACCTTCTGGGGTCCGGACGCGCCCAGGGCCCGGATCTCCTCGTTCCGCGCGAGCGCCCACAGGATCACGTCATGGGCCTGGCTCCCGGCGCAGAGCACCGCTTCGCTCACGGCGCACGAGCCGGGGTGAAGCGACTCGGAGACCATCCAGTTGCACTCCTTGTCGAGCGGGAAGAGCACGGCCTCGATGTTCAGCCGGTTGAGAAGGCCGCTCGCCTCCAGCCGCCTCTCGAACGCGTAGCAGGCCGGACAGAGCGGGTCGATCACCTCGATGGCGGACATGCCCCCGGGCGAGCTGACGAACGGCACGCGGACGCCGTATTTGTCCTCGGGATGGCCGAGCTCCCCGCACTGCGACATCTCCTGCGAGTAATCGGGCCTGAGCGACAGGTAGAAGATCACGGGCAGACAGACGAACACGATCCCCTCGATGAAGTAGATCGCCCAGCGCCCCCACGGGATCGGAGCGCCGACGCGGGCCTCCCCCTCGTCCGGAGGGGCCTTCCAGGCCCGCCACAAGGCCATGACCGAGAACAGGAGCACGCCTGCCGAGCCGAGGTAGATCCCGATGCAGAGCTTGCAGACCGAGCCGATCACCGCGACCGCGATGATGAGGTACACGAGAGAGGTCAAGACCGGCAGCATGCTCGCCGCGACGAGGAAGATGAGCTCGTGCTTGTCGGCCCCCCGGGCGCCGAAGAGCACGTCGATCCCGCGGAACACGAGGTAGGCGAATACGCCGAAGGAGAGGAGCGCTATCGGGATGCCTCCCCACACGGCGATGCGGAAGATCGAGGAGTACGGGCTCATCAATGCCGCATAGCACCCGCTCTTGCCTGCAGCATCAGGCGCGCCGATCCCTGGAACAAATGAGCAGGTGATCGCATGCACCTGGCGATCGAGATGGGCGGCGAAGTCAAAGGTCGAGACCGCTGAGAATATCGCGCCCAGGAGAGCGAAAATGATGAAAAGAACTATGAAAATTCCGTTCTTAGGTTTTCCCACGTTTCACTCACCTCCCTTGAAAAGGGTTTATGGTAGACTAGTTTCCCAGGGGATGCGAAGTCAAGATTCTTGATGGCACGTATTTCAGTCGGAGTGTAATTGTCCGGATGCACTTTTGGAGCCGACCCCCAGGAGGAGGAGCGCTGCGGCAAGGGCGAGGCATGAGCCGGTGATGAACGCGATTGATGCGTTCCACTCATGCCAGACCAGGCCGAAGATCAGGCTGGCCGGCAATGCGGCAATGCCGATGGCGCCGTTGTAGAAACCGAACGCCGTGCCTCGCAGGTCCTCGGGCACGAGACGGGAGATCCACGACTTCTCGGCCGGCTCGGTGAGCCCGAAGTAGAGGCCGTAGACGAGGAACACGGCCACGAGCCCGGCCTCGGACCGGACCAGGGCAAAGGCGAGATACACGGCCGCGTACAGCACCCATCCGGCGAGGATCAGGCCCTTGGCGCCGAAGCGATCCGAGAGCCGGCCTCCCGAATAGGTCGATATCATCTTGACCCCGTGATGGAGCGACCAGAGCACGGCCACCATGCCTGCGCCGATGCCGACCTCGTTGAGGCGAAGCAGCAGAAAGGCGTCGGTCGAGTTGCCGAGCGTGAAGACCAGGATCGCGACAAGGAGCTTCCGGTAGTCCCTGCCCAGTATCGAGTACTTTTGCATCCAACGGGATGATATCGAGCTTGCCTCGCGATCAGGCACCTCTTGCTGCAGGCCTGCCAGGGGGGAGGTACCCCTCCAAGCTTTCGGGGCACCTCCCCCCGTCGCGGCCTGTACATTCCCTGATTGATCGGGTTTATCATTATCGTTCCGCGGCTCCTTCACGAACAGGATGATGATCACCACGACCACCGCGGCCGGGATCGCGGCCAGGAGAAACACCTGCCGCATCGTGACCGCAAAGAGAAGCGCGGCCGCGACCAGAGGCCCGACGACCGCGCCGGCGTGGTCCATGGCCCGATGCAGCCCGTACGCCCTGCCCCGGATCGAAGGATGAGTGACGTCCGCGATGAGCGCGTCGCGCGGAGAGGTTCTGAGCCCCTTGCCCACGCGATCGAAGAAACGAAGCACGAGAACCATGGGCCAGACTGACGCCAGGCCGATGAGAGGCCGGGCCATACTTGAAAGGCTGTATCCGCCCAGGATGAGGGGCTTGCGCCGACCCATCCGGTCGGACCAGACGCCCGATACGACCTTGAGGATGGACGCGGTCGACTCGGCCACCCCCTCGATGATGCCGAGCGACAGGGCCCCGGCGCCGAGCACGGTCGAGAGAAACACCGGGATGAGCGGATAGATCATCTCGCTCGAGAGGTCGGTGAAGAAGCTCACGAACCCGAGCGCGATGACGGCCCGGGGCAATGTCTTCAGGGTCGCGGCGTGCATCGGGTCATTTTGCGGGCTTGAGCGTATTGCAATCGAGGATCTTGGTCACCACGCCGATGTTGGTCGTCCACTTGGAGTTGTCCGGGATCGAGCCCCACTTGGCCTGATCGTACCTGCACTCGTTCTTGTTGCCCTGGGCGTCCAGGAACGTCACCGTGTAATCCTCCAGGTGCTTGCCCTCGCGCTCGCAGCCCAGGCACTGCCCCGTGGCCTTGAGCGTGAATGCGGGCCACGCGGGCGGCTTCGCCAGGCTGGTCCCCTCGTCCTTGACCGATCGGTCGACCCCCCAGCGGTTCACCTTGAAGCGGCATTTGTCGTCGTAGACCGGCTCGCTCCGGTACTTGGTCTTGCACTCCTGCTTCTCGGAGAAGGTGCCGTTCCCGCGGTCCACGCGCTTGGTGCGGCAGTCCTGGCCGTCCGCCACCTGCTTGTGCGAACGCACCTCGCGGCTCCTGGACACATCGAACGCTTCCGAGGGCATGGAATCGCACCAGGCCGAGTCGGTGCGCGTGGCAAAGGACTCGATCTGGATCTCGCGCGACCAGGCGTGGCCCGAAGCGGTGATGGTGATCGGCTTTTCCCAGGCGAAGAGGATCACGGCGACGATGAGGAGGACCACGGCGATTCCCAGGGCGATGAGGCATCCCCTGCCCTTCTTCTTCTTGGGCTTGTCCTTGGGCGCCTGCGGGCCGGGCTTGGCTCCCGGCGCTGCGGCCAGATCCTGCTTGGCGTCCTTCTCGGTCTCGGCCGCGAACGCCTGGCCCGGTGCCTGGACCTGGTCGCTCCGCTTCTGGACCTCTTTCGCGCCCTCGAGGGGCGATCCGCAGTTGGCGCAGTTGTTCGCCTTGGCGCTCATGGGAGCCTTGCACGCCGGGCAGAGCCGGTCCGCGCCGTAGTAGACGTGGTCCGCGACCGCGACCTTGTCCGCATCCGAGGGGAAGTAGCGCAGGCTGGGGTCCTGCTGCGCGCCGCAGTTCGGGCAGTGGCGGTGGGTCTTGCCGAGCAGCTTCTTCGTGCCGCAGTAGTGGCAGTCCCACAGCATCTCATACACGCCGAGTTCCTTTTCGCTCATGCATCACCTCGATAGGGGTTCTTGGTCTTTCATCATACCCTTTTTCAGCGATCCGCGGAACCGCTTTTCGGCCTTTCGCTCAGCCCGTCTCCTGCACTAGAGTGGTCCGCACCTGGAGGTGATCCATGGTCAAGCACATCCAAAGTCCCGTGAAGGTCCTGGCCGCGGGCAACAAGCCCAAGCTCATCGAGGAGCTCATCGGCAGGGTGAGCTCGGCCACCGAGTCGGTCAGCATTGCGCGAATGAAGAGCCCGTCCGGCTGGGTCGAGCCGGGCCAGACCCCGGAGTTCGACGAGTATACGGTGGTGCTCAACGGGGTGCTGCGCGTGACCACCCGTGAAGGCTCCATGGACGTGTGCGAAGGACAGGCGATCGCGGCGGCCAGGGGGGAATGGGTCCAGTACAGCACTCCCCATCCTGACGGAGCCGAGTACATCGCCGTTTGCCTTCCCGCGTTCTCCCCGTCCCTCGTGCACCGCGACGCGTAGGTATCGACGCGATTGGCCCGCGAAGGGAAGCTATCCGATAATCTCGTTCAGCCCTTCGATGACGAGGCTCAATTCCTCGGGCGATGCGTGGGCCAGCTTCTTGCCGATCCTCTCGGAAGCCAGGGTCCGGATCTGGCTGATCTTCACCCACGATCGTTTCGGCAGCTTGGGGGACCGGAGCTCGAGCGAAAGGGGGAAGCCCGCACGCTGGGCCTGGCTGGTGAGCGCCGCGGCGATGACCGTGCCGGAGCGCTCGTTGAAGACGTCATGGCTCAGGATGAGCACGGGCCTCAATCCCGCCTGCTCCCGGCCGCGGACCGGGTTGAGATCCGCCCACCGGATCTCGCCTCTCAGTATTCGGGCCATGCGTCCGCCTCCTCCGACATCCCCTCCTCGGCGAGGATCTTCTCGTACCGCGGGTCCAGTTTGGCGCACTCCCGCGCAAGCCTCGTCCCATCGAGACGCTTGAGCTTCTCGTCCACCGCCTCCTGGATGGCGCGGCTCCGGCTGCGGAAAACCTTTTCCCCCACCAGTTCGTCGAGCCGCTCCAGAAGCCCCCGGTCCATCGTGATGGCGATCTTGGCCGTGTTCATCGGGCACCTCCTGGTATGATGATATATCATACCGGTCTCCCCGTCAAACCCCTTCCCCCGTCGCCGGGTTCGGCGTACATTGGATTGCAACAGCGGTATGCATCGATGCGAAGGGGGTTGCTGATGAGATCTCGTCGCCGGTCGCTCGGTTGGGTTCCCGTCACGTTCCTGTGCTGTATCCTCATGTCATGCGCCAAAGGGAGCAGCAAGGAAGGTCCCATCTCAAAGGAGCCCGTGCGACCCAAATCGGCCGCCTCGTTCCAAAAAAATGGTAAAGAATCGTTCGATTCCCTGTTGCAGGAGTTGGTCGCAGTTGCTGATACAATTGATCCCAATGGCGGCATCTCTCGCGAAAAGCCGCTCATGGATCGTATCCTGTCCCACAAGGATCTGGATCTCGATAAAGTGTTTGCTCTCCTGCTCCACAAGTCCCCCGAAGTCAGGGATCTGGCCACCGTCACGTTGTTTCAACTCGACCAGATTCCGGAAAACCGGCTCGATATTCTCATCAAGTCCTACCAGTCAGGGAATTCTTCGAGCACCTATCTCATCGCCAAAATAAAAAGCCCCAGGGCCGTGGAGTTCCTGGTCAGGGAGTTCGAGAAGAAACCCGTCGAGAACGAACCTCTTGACATGGCCCTTATTTACTTGGGCGAGAAGTCGGTTCCCTATCTCGTCGGCTATTTCAAGTCATCCAAAGGCAACATGGTACTCTTAAATGACACCTTGCATATCTTCTCGGAGATCAGAAACAAGGCCTCATCCGCGGTCGGTCCGCTTCTCGCGATCGCTGCTGACCAGAGCCTGGACAAGGCGACCCGGGTCTTCGCCGTACGCTCCATAGGAGCCATTGGAACCGCCCAGCCCATGGAGCAGATGAAGCTCCAGAAGTTTCTGAACACCGGCGACCCCGAATTGCAACAAGTGGTTGAGGACGCGCTCATCAGCGTCAAGGCCAGCATCGGCGTGGATATCCTGGTCTCGAGGTTCGGAAAAGACTGGGACTGCGTCATCCTGCGGGATCTGGCTGAGATCGGGACCGTGGCCGCGAGCGCCGGCCCGGCCGTGGTCGCCATGCTCGACCGATCGGATAACCCTTTCAACGACGTCAAGGCATGCGCTGCAAGGACCCTTGGGTACATCGGGTACATGGGCGCCGTGGACAGGCTCATCCGCCTGCTGAACGACGATAAGGATTGGGAAGCCGCCTACGTGGCCGCGGATTCGCTGGGCTGGCTGCGGGCAACACAGGCCATCCCCGCGCTTGAAAAAGCATCCAGGATGTATTGGTACTATCCTGTGAGGCACAAGGCAGCAGAAGCTCTCGAACGTTTCAAACAGGGTGGAGCCAGGCCTTCAGAGGACGGAGGGCCAAGACGTTTCGCATGGGAATATTTATCCTACGAGTCTCCCGAAGAAACCCCGGATGAAGTCTTGAAGGAATGCAAGACCATGGTCAAGCAATCGCTCACGGTCGGGAGTGCGGTGGGCAAGGATGTACTGGAAAAAATGAGCTATCAGACCACCAACATCGGATATGTATCCAAAATAAAAGGAGGAATTAATCAGACCCCGATGACCGGTTATATGCCGAACATCGACCAGCTGGAAAAAGTCGAGGAGACCCGCACCCAGGTACCGAATATCGGAATCGTCGTGAAGGACGGATACATCGTCGCGTCCGATCGGAGACAGGGAGCTCCTGTGATCCAGTTCGTGGACCGGAAGGGAAATTCTTATAATATCTTCAATGGCTCTGCATATTCCATCGTCGATTCCAAGGTTCATGGGATTGTCGCCACGTGCGGACCTGGGGGCGAATTTTCACACGGAGGGACGCTCTTCAAGGTGTCCAAGAACAAGAGCAACCGTTGGGTGGCTGTGCCGTGGATCAGGCTTCCTGGTTCACCAGGTTATCCGAAATCAATGACCATTGTTAAAGATGGCATCATCGTGAAGACCACCAGTAGCATCAACGTGGAATTGCCGGGCGATCGGCCGATCAATGAGCGCTTCATCCGAAAGGACATCAACATCAATTTCGTCGTCAAGAAAGACGGTCATCCTGTGGAGTGCAAGTGACATGTTCCTGATGGAGAAAGGAGAACGGACATGAGAATGGCTATCGGCGTGGGGGTTCTGGGAATGCTGATCGCAGGGTGCGCGAGCGGCGCATCGGGAAACGGGAGCAGCCCTACGGCCAAGCCTGAGCCTGCTGCAACTGCTGCGCCTGCGTCAACGACATCGAGCCCACCCGTGATTGCGGCGGCCACGGAGCAGAAACAGCCCCAGTCCGGGACTGCTGCATCGCCTGCGGCTTGCGAGCCGTCGCGGGAGACGCTCCGGGGCCTTCTGGGCCGCGGACGGATCGAAGCGCCCAAGGAGCCGGCTAAGCTCAAGCTCGACCTTCCCGCAGGCATGGTGGAGTCTGCGCTCCCTGCGGCCGGGTCTGGTCCCTGCTCCGATGTCGGAGGGCTCGGTGCGCTTGCCGCTCCCGGACGCACGCTCAAGTCCTGCTGTGAGCGTGTGAAACAATGGCAAGCGGACCGGTTCATGACCGGCTGCCTGTTGGCAGCCGCGTGCACATACTCCGATGAATCCGGCCGCAAGGCCGCTATTCTCGACGAGCTCGCTCAGCTCGCGGCGCCGATCGACACGCCGTCCAAGGCGCTCGGCCTCGTGGCCCTGGTCTTTCCCGAGGTCCTGGACCCGTCGCGTTTTGCCGGTTCGGAGTCTCCGTTCGGATGGAAAGGGGTTCCGGCCGCGTCGTCTGCCTTCGAGGTGACGGCCGAAAAGGACGGTTTCCTGGTCAAGGCGCCGGCGTACCTCACATGCGGCTGCTCGCATCACCTGTTCCGTGTCTCGTTTTCCGTGTCCCGCACCGGCTGCGCCAGGCTGCTCGATCTTCCTCTCGATCCCCTGGCCTACAGTTCACAGCCCGTGTGCGTGGATTAAAGCAACAGGTCGGTCGGCATGCGCTTGCCGCGCTTCGCTCGGACGATGTCCTTCTTGCGCAGCCGGATGTGCCTCGGCGTCACCTCGACGATCTCGTCCTCGGCGATGAACGCGATGGCCTGCTCCAGGGTGAGGAGCTTGGCCGGGGTGAGGATGACGTTCTCGTCGCGGTTGGCGGCCCGGATGTTGGTGAGCTTCTTCTCCCGCGTGACGTTCACGTCGATGTCGTCGGGGCGCGCGCACTCGCCGATGATCATGCCCCGGTAGACCCGCGTGCCGGGCAGGATGAACAGCGTGCCGCGCGGCTGCAGGTGGAAGAGCGCGTAGGGGGTCGCCGGCCCCTCCCGGTCCGCGACGAGAGCGCCCGTGCGCCGCGACGCGATGGGCCCCTGCCATGGGATCCACCCGTCGAACAGGGTGTTCATGACCCCGGTCCCCCGCGTCTCGTTGAGGAACTCGGACAAGAAGCCGATGAGCCCGCGCGTGGGGATGCGGTACGTGATGCGCATGTGCTCGCCCTGCGGCTCCATGTTGAGGAGCCGCGCCTTCCTCGGCCCGAGCCGCTCCGAGACCAGCCCCACGTGCTCCTGCAGGCAGTCGATCAGCAGAAGCTCCATGGGCTCGTGCGGCTTCCCGTCGATCTCCCGGACCACCACCTCGGGCCGCGACAGCGAAAGCTCGTACCCCTCTCGGCGCATGGTCTCGACCAGGATGGAGAGCTGCAGCTCGCCGCGGCCCACGACCCGGAACGCGTCGGTGGCGCCGGTCTCCTCCACGCGGATGGCCACGTTGGCCATGGCCTCCTTGAGCAGCCGCTCGCGCACCTTGCGGCTGGTCACGAACTCGCCGTCCTCGCCTGAGAAGGGGGCGGTATTGACCCCGAAGGTCATGGCGAGCGTTGGCTCGTCGACGCGGATGCGCGGGAGCCTCTGCGGGTTCTCGGGCGAGGCGATGGTGTCGCCGATGAACGCGTCGGCAAGTCCGGCCACGGCCACGATGTCGCCCGAGCACGCCTGGTCGCACTCCACCCGCGCCAGCCCGTCGAACGCGTAGAGCCGCATGATGCGCCCCGGCTGCGACGATTCGCCCTCCCCCATGAGGAGCACGTTCTCGCCGGAGCGGATCGTGCCGGACCGGATGCGGCCGATGGCGAGCCGGCCCAGGTAGTCGTCGTAGCCCAGGTTGTTCACGTGCAGGGCGAGCGGCCCGTCGCGAAGGTCCTCGGGCGGCGGAACGCGCTCCAAAATCGCCTCGAACAGCGGCCTGAGGTCTTGCGAAGCGTCGCCGAGCTTGGCGTGGGCCACACCGTCGCGGCTCACGGTGTAGAGCACCGGGAACGCGATCTGGTCGTCCCCGGCGCCGAGCTCGATGAAAAGGTCGTAGATCGCGCTCAGGACCTCCTCGGGCCGGGCGTCCTTGCGGTCGATCTTGTTCACGGCCACGATGGCCGGCAGGCCCATGGCCAGCGCCTTGGCCAGCACGAACCGGGTCTGGGGCAGGGGTCCCTCGGCCGCGTCCACCAGCAGGAGCACGCCGTCGGCCATGGGCAGGGTGCGCTCCACCTCGCCGCCGAAGTCCGCGTGGCCGGGGGTGTCGAGGATGTTGATCTTGACCCCGCGGTAGGTCACGGAGGCGTTCTTGGCCATGATGGTGATGCCGCGCTCGCGCTCGAGGTCGATGTTGTCGAGCACGCGCTCCACGAGCACCGCGTTCTCGCGGAACACGCCGCTCTGGCGCAGCATGCCGTCCACGAGCGTGGTCTTGCCGTGATCCACGTGCGCGATGATCGCGATGTTCCGTATGTCCTCACGCCGCGAGGTCAATGGGTCCAGCTCCCGCGCGCCCGGTCGAGCCCCCGGACGCCGAAGCGCGCGGGCTTCTTGTGACCCATACGGGCCGCAGAGTCAATCCCCGTCTTCCACCGTGGGGCGGGGGGCACTGCACGACGCAGCCAAGGATTCCGCTTTGACGGGCTTGGATTCGCCGTATAATATATTCCAGTAGGTACATGAAAGAGAGGATGGAAATGAAACGAAAATTGTATTTCCCCATCGTTCTGGCCATGGTCTTGGGTCTTTCCGCGTTCGGATGCGGAGGTGGGAATGGGAAGAATGCCGAGGACAGTGGTCCTGGGGCCGACACCGGGGTCGGCCAGGATGCCGGAGAGGATGCTGCCGCGGATTCGGACGTCGATACGGATTCCGATACGGATACGGATACAGATGTCGATACGGATTCCGATACGGACACGGATTCCGACTCCGACACGGATACGGATGCCGATGCGGACGGCGGTCCGGATGCGGCGCAGGATGGAGGAGACGCGGACGCCGATGCCGATGCCGATGGAGATACGGATACGGACACTGATACGGACGTGGACACGGATGGCGATACGGATACGGATTCCGATGTCGACACGGACACGGATACTGATATCGATACGGATTCCGATACGGACACGGATTCCGACTCCGACACGGACACCGATGCGGATGCGGACGCCGACACGGATGTCGATGCCGACACGGATGCCGACACCGATGCGGACGCCGGCGCCGACTCGGGAACGGATGCCGGTGCGGATGCGAGCTTCATGGAGGAGTGCATGTCGCAGCCTCCGAATCAGGTCGGTGGATACTTTTCAGATTTGGATTGTGATATTTGTGAAACTACTCAGATTCTAGCAGAGAATTTCAGTGTTGCTACGTCAATGGAGATCACCAGTATGACTGTTTATGGTGGTTACTATCCCAGCAACACTCCTCTTGCGACCGATCTTTTCACCGTGGTCTTCCGGGATGAGGCTGATGGAGGTGTCCCGGGTGAGGTGGTCGGCACATACGGTCCGCTTGCAGGAACCAGAACAGACACCGGTATGAATCAGAGTGGCTCGGATGTGTATCAGCATGTGCTCGACCTTGCTCCATCCATGGTCCTGACCGGACCTGGAACCTTCTATGTTGAAGTGTACAATGATACGAGTGCCATTTCGGACGACTGGTTCTGGGAGACCGGGAATGTCGACGGCGCCATCGGTATCGCCGGATCATTCTACACTTTCACAGTGCCGGAAGCTCCGTGGGGCTCTGACTCCAGCCGCGATTTTTCGTTTGCCTTCGACTGTCTCAAACATACGATCATCGTGGCCGGAAGCGCGGACGATTACAACAACCGGTACATTACCGCGGCCTTGGACAACCTAGGGGTGTCCTATACGGTCGAGTCGACCATGTGGGCAACTCCCAAGGCTGCCACGATACTCATCATGAGCGAGGATGGAGATACGTACGATGGATTGGATTATCAAGCACACCTGGATGCCGGGTACCACGTGCTCATGATTGGCGGTTCACATTGGAATCCATATTACACCTGGATCCAGAATTATCTCAATGTAACTGCAGATTACACCTGGCACATGTCCGATGGCTGTACTCCCGACTGGACCAAAGACGCAGACAATGCATTCACGCAGTATCTTCCTGCTACCTACGAATTCAGCGACCAACAAATCTCCTACCACATGCTGCACTTTACCGCCGCTCAACCGGCTGGAACGACCTTGCTGGGTCACACGTGTCATGGATCGCCGGACAACTACATGTACGTGAGCCGGAAATACCCGAGTGGAGGTACATTCACATACATGGCTTTTGATTTAGGTGCAAGAACAGCAGGTAATACTTCGGCAGAGTTCGTGGAACCGTTCCTCAAGGGATACTTGGGGGCCATCTGATCAAACGCTGAGCTATCTACGATCTGTCTACGGATCGTTTCCGCTCGGCTCGGCAGGCTTGCCCGGCACGCCGGGCTGATTCTTCAGCTCGTTCATGCCGTCGTCGACCTTCTCGCCGAACGAGTTCAGCATCTCCTGGAGGTCGGTGTACGACACGTTGATCTGCGAGCCGGCGGCGCAGTCCTCGCGCTTCGACGTCACCACGACCATGGAGGCGGTCGCGGCATCCGGATCGTACGCTCCGGCGAGCTTGATGATGTCGCCGCCGGTGAGCGAGCATGTGGCGTTGTCCGCGGTCATGACGGTCATGGGCGTGTCGTCGACGAAGAGGTAGTTCGGCTGCTCCAGCGCATGCTCGAGCTCCACGGGCTGGCCCGCCTGGTACGACTTGGCCGTATCTTCCACCTCTGTCCGCAGCTGCGCCTTGACCGGCTCCGTGATCGGCGTGCCGCCGGCCTGCCGGCCCGCAGCGTAGCCGCGCTCGTACTCGTCCGCGAGCATCTCCGAGACGACGTAGTCGGTGACCCAGTAGGAAGGGCCGACGTAGTACGGGTACGGCGCCCAGTACCAGCCCCAGGCCGCGTACCAGGGGGCTCCCACCCAGACCCAGGTGTAGGGCCACGGGGCCGGGAAGGGAGCGAAGTAGAAGCCCCAGAACCAGGGATCGTAGCCCCAGTAGTGCCTGTAGCAGTCGTAGTCGTGGTGCCTCCAGTGGTGGTGTTCGTAGTAACGGGCGTCGTCGTGATGGCGATCGTAGTCGTGATGATGCTCATACTCGCGATGGTGCTCGCCGGTGTCGTCGCGGCGGCGCTCGACGAGGGCCTTGTTGTCGTGGACAACCACCCGCTGGGTGTAGATGTGCCCGCCGTGCGTCACGGTCGGTGATACCGTGAAAGGCTTGTTGTCGCGGACGACCATGGGCGGGGTGTGGGTCTGCCCGACGTGCGTCACGGTCGGTGATACCCTGAAAGTTTGATTGTCGCGGACGACCATGGGCTGGGTGTGGGTCTGCCCGACGTGCGTCACGGTCGGTGATACCCTCGGGGCCGATTGGTGCACGCTGGGACCGACGACAACGGGCTTGGGGCCTGGGCTCGGGCGAGGTGCCGCCGGGCTGGCATGGGCCGGGCTTGGGGCGACGCGCTGGACCTGGACAGGGTGAGGCGAGGGCGCCGGTGCCGGCGCCGGTGCCTGGGGCGCTGGCTTGGCCTTGCGCTTCTTCTGGCTGGACTGGGAATTGACGTTCTTGACCACTCGAGGGTTGCCGGCGGACGCGGACGGACCGCGGACGTTCATGTGCTGCGCCGTCGCGGCCCGGGACCACCCGAGAACGGCGATCGCGCAGACGACGAATACCGCGGTTCTCAGAGCTGACTTCATGACACATCTCCCTTATGTTTTGGACGTAAACCGCCTTCCCTGTATTCCCTCCCGGCTACTCCACAACTATAAACATACCACTTGTACGGTTTATTGCCACAAGGCCTTGTCACGGGCACCGCAGGGCGGGGCGGTCGCTATGAAAAAAGGTAACAAAATACCTTCCCCAAGCGTGGTCGACTTGCTCCGGGGATACTCGGAACCTTCATTTCTGCATGGTCCCTATGCTTCGGGATAGATTTTTATATCCCTCGAGGCACTCCGACCGTCTCCAGGCATATCCGGAAGTATCATTTCGGCATGGCCGTCACGCTCTGGGATGCTTCCGAGTATCAAAACCAGTCGTCGCTATGAAAAAAGGTAATAACTTTGTTACAAAATCCTTAGCCGGGGTGCCCAAACCGAAGAAGATCTTCTTCTCCACAGCAGCCCGATGGGTGAAAAGTGTGTACGGACTCTTCCGCGGGTCAAAAGGGTGTGTGGCACCTACGGCAGGGGGGCACCTACGGCAGGGGGGACTCACATTTCAAACTGTCCAGTTTTCGGGGAGCAGAGCCATCGAGCAATTAGCTGGAAATACTAATAAAAATGATACCTTGCACATCTGTAGTTCAGCCTCACATCGACTCCCTGTACGCCAGCGTCGTCTGTTTCTGCCTTGAATTCCCCTGTTCCCAGGTTAATCGAATACGGTTTTTCATACATGTTATGGCACCAGTATTTCCCATTATCACTGCCGAACATCTCTCTGCATCTTTCGCTCTGTGCGCAGGGCTTGCACTGCACTGGCTGAGGGCTCCTGCTTT
>Ga0315282_10011731_pt1 | contig 13515 bp, 12 predicted proteins | sample YL17G07_20_MG_FD_203693 | JGI IMG/M metagenome (GOLD analysis project Ga0315282, IMG submission 203693) | Sediment microbial communities from Yellowstone Lake, YNP, Wyoming, USA - YL17G07_20 | ecosystem: Environmental > Aquatic > Freshwater > Lake > Sediment | place: USA: Wyoming | collected... | reverse complement strand
CGATTTGCAGTTGCAAGTGCCAGAAAATTAGTTATCTCCGTTACAGGAGCTGCGAGTCTTCTTGACGCTGATTATGAAATTCAATTGGTTAGTTTTGATCCTCATAATGCTACCAGTTTAGGACTTAATAACCTTGATGCAGCAGTTTCCTCACGCTCTACTTATGCTGGCGGAGCGGTGGCAAGTGTAACAGGTGCGGTTGGTTCAGTGACAGCAGACGTGGGAATCACTCAGGCGGGAGCGGATAAGGTATGGTTATCGGCGGCAAGAACTCTAACGGCGTTTGCTCAGGCATTTAGCGACCAAACATGGAGTTCTGCCATAAGATCGCTGACCACATTTGGCACTTTAATTGTTGATATTTGGGGTTATTCTACACGCACTCTGACGGCCTTCTCGACTTCTCTCGCTCTTTCAATCTGGGACGTTCTTGAGACAGCTATCTTAACCGCAAGCTCGATTGGCCTCAAAGTCAAGACAAATCTCGATGCGGCGATAACTACTCGTTCATCTCATGCCGCCGCCGATATATGGGCAGTTGCGACCAGAGCATTGACAGATAAAGCAGATTTTGCTCTCTCAGCAGCGGGTATTCAAGCTATCTGGAATGCTTTGACTTCTGGAATGATCACGGCTGGAAGCATTGGCAAAAAATTGGCTGATTGGGTGGTGGGCACGATAGATACTTATACAGGCAATACCAAGCAAACTGGTGATGCTTTTGCCCGTCTTGGCGCCCCTGCCGGAGTTTCGGTAAGCGCTGACATTGCGGCAGTAAAATCAGATTCCGGGGCCATTCTCGCCGATACCGGAACAGATGGGGTTGTCGTGAATGCCGCTGGCCTTGCCGCTGATGCCGTGGATGAAATTCTCGATGAAGTCGTAGAGGGAACCATAACGGTGAGACAGGCGATTCGAATCTTGCTTTCAGGCATGGCTGGAAAATCAACCGGTGGCGGAACAGCCACATTGACATTTCGGGATGTGGCAGATTTAAAGGCCAGGATTACGGCCACGGTTGATGCCAATGGCAACAGAACAGCGATCACAAGGGACGGAACCTAATGGCTCTTCTAAAGCCTGGATATTGGCAATCCACTTATTGGCCATCAGCATATTGGCATGAAGATTACTGGCAGGATTATGCGCTCTCAAATCTTCAATATCCGATCAGACTTTTCAAGGCGCTGGCGGGTAGCGCTCGCATATTCATCGCCTTCAATGAGATAATTTTCAAGGCGCTAAAAAAAATGGATTTTAAGGCGAAACAATGATCAATGCCTCTTATGTAAAACAACCCTCGGAGATAGAGACGCTCAAGATCGATTGGAGCGATCGGATCAATAAACTCGGGGTTTCCGGTTATGCCATCGCTGGCGTGGAGGTCAAAATTTTTGACACGGCAGGCCTGGAAAAAACGATCGAGATGCTCGAAGGGACGGGTTCTTATTCCGGGACGGATGTAATTTTTACGGTCAAGGACGGAACGGATGGACTGGATTATTATGCTCGTATCCGCGTGACTCTGACCAAGGCAACTTATGTGATGTTATATCAAGAAGAAGACCTTTTAATCCAGGTTCGCCAAAAGGGTTCATAATTTATTAATGTAGCTCTTGGTTTAATAAATGGCTTATACTTACGCGCAATTCAAATCGAAAGTCTCTGAGATCGTCCAGGATGACGCCGCAAAACTTTTGACGACTGAGCGGGATAATTTCATCCAAGAGGCATTGCGGATGGTCTACTCCAAGCACCGGCCCCGCGAGGTAGTCAAAGATATTACCGGCGACGGAACTTATGATTATTCGATTGCAACCAATCTTACATCCTGGGTCAAAGGTTTTTCTATTATTATATCGATTGAGTATCCCGCGGACGAGAGAGAACCGGAATATATCGAAGAGGATGATTGGATCATTTATGAGAAAGAGGCAGGTCAGTATATCCGCTTTCTCTTCGACACGCCTCTTGCCACCGAGAAAATTCGGGTCATCTATACAGCCCTTCATATCCTTTCAGAAACTCAAAATACAATCCCCGAATCGGATCAGGATGCCGTCTGTAATCTCGCTGCAAGCCTCTGCTCGGGAGCTCTTGCTTCGGCCTATGCCGAGGCCTCGGATTCCACGATTACCGCCGATTCGGTGGATCATAAGAGCAAGAGCCAGGAATTTTCATCGAGGGCGAAGATCCAGAAACAGACTTATTTGAATCATATCGGCATCAAAGAAGGCGAAGTTCCTCCTGCGAGCGCCGTGAAAGATCTCGATGTCGATTATCCCTGGGGAGGAGATAGACTGACGCATCCAAAGAAATGGCGTTAAAGCGCATTATAAGTTAACGAATTGCGAGTTCGGGTTTAAAAACCGCAGCGCGAAACACGGAACACGAAACATGGAGCTAAAAGTTTCTATCTCAACCAAAGGCAAGATCTTCGAGGGTAAGGCGCCTGAGATTGCTCAGAAGGCGCTGGAAGATGCGATGTATGAAGCCGTGATGTTCCTTGAAGGCGAAGTGAAAATGAGGACTCCTATGGGAGTTTTCGGAACATCGGGAGGATTAATTTCAACGATTCACGGCGAAGTGATGGGCAAAGGTATGTCAGCCATAAAAGGGATTGTCGGTCATCAATCCATTTACGGCGATGTAATCGAAAAAGGCCGCCGAGCCGGAAAGACTTGGCCTCCGCAAGGCGCGCTTTTTAGATGGATTGAAGTAAAAATGGGAGTCCCGGAAGAGACAGCCAAGAGACTCGAATTTGTTATCCGCAGAAAAATTGGCAAAAAGGGATTCCCCGGCGCCGCAATGTTTGAGAATGCTCTTAAACAAGGCTGGTCAAAACTAAAAAAGATCTTCGATGACGCAGGATTTAATATTACAAGGAAATTAAACGAATGACGAAGGACGGAAAAAATCATGCCTGAAGCAACCATCCGCACAGCGATTTATAATATCCTCGGCGCCGTCGCGGATATCGGCAAGGTCTACGATTATGAGCGCTGGGCGGCGGACTGGACCGCATTCATCAATCTCTTTAAGACCACGATCGGCGCCGTCGATCAGATCCGGGGCTGGGAAATATCGAGAAGATCCGTTGGCGAGAAACAGGCCGTCATCAAAATAGGATCCCAGGCTCACGAGGATGATCATCTCTTTGTTATCAGGGGCTATATGGGCGTCAGCGATGCGAATGCCACGGAAAAAACTTTCAATGCTTTGATAGAAAGCATCCGGACGGCCTTTCGCGATAATCGAAATCTCAATGGCGCATGCGAGCGGCATGGCCGCATTCAGGCGCCGATTATAGAATTCAGGCTTTTCGGAGGAGCGCTCTGTCATTATGCGGAGCTAAACTTAACCGTTTATGAACGAATCTAAAAAACACGAATGTGGCGAATGAGAATCGCGAATATCACGAATGCTTTATTCGTTTAATTCGCGCCTTTTATTCGTGTTATTCGAAAAAAAGGAGGTGCGACGATGCAAGCACAAGGATCAGAAGCAAGATTGGTAATCGCCGAAGAGGTCGCGTTTAAGAGCGTTCCGGAAGTTGTCGTTGAAGATTGCGAGGACGTATGGAATGAATATGTTAGCGTCAATGTGACAGCCGCGCTCGATAACGTGGATTTTAAAGTCGGAGCTGGATCATGCAAATTGACAATGGCCGCCGCCGCAGGCGTGGAGATCCTCGCCTCGGAAGTGATCTCCGTTGCGAGCCTCGCCAATTATACCCATATTGTCGCCTGGATAAAATCGTCCATTGCTCTCGCCGCCAACGATCTTCAGCTTCTGCTTGATAATACGGCGCTCTGCGCATCGCCTCTTGAGACATTAAATCTTCCGGCCGTGCCGACGCCCAATGTTTGGACGCCAATTAAAATGACCTTGGCTAATCCGGCGACTGATCTCTCTCTTATTTCTATTGCTCTAAAACAGGCCGTAGACAAGGGAGTCTTCGTTTTAAATATTGACGATATCCGCGCCATCAAAGACGGCATGTATCTTCCATTCCTCACCGAGAGCTTCAGGCTGAGCCGAAACTTTACTCAATCCAATGTGATCCGGTCGTCAAGAAATCCCAATAAGCCCGCCAGAGGAAATCAGGAAGTGGCGGGCGATGTCTCCACAGAGCTCAATCCCTGGATAGGAAGACTTTTCAAGCATCTTCTTGGAAGCTATGCCCGGGCCGGCGCAGGCCCTTATACGCATACCTTCAAAATCGGCTCTCTTCCCACGGGCCTACAGTTCGAGAAACAGTTCACCGATATCGCCCAATATATCCGTTATAACGGCTGCAAGATTAATTCGCATAAGGCAACGATCAAGGCCGAAGGGCCTCTCGAGGGAAGTTTCAATATTATGGGAGCAAAAGAAACCGCGGCCGTATTGCCTCATGATGGAGCGCCCACGGATTTCGGCCATAATCCATTCGATGGATTTGAAGCTGCGATTAAGCAAGGAGGCGTTGCGCTCGGGGTTGCCACTGAAGCGACCTTCGATATCGTCAATAATCTCGATGGATCGATCTATGTGATCGGAGGGGCAGGCGAAAGGCATTCGATCCCTGCAGGCAAAGTAAAAGTCTCCGGGAAATTGACCGCTCTCTTCGAAGACATGACGCTCTATAATCTTGCCGTGGGCCATACCGAGACATCGCTTCAAATCATCCTGACCAAGGGCACGGGGGCCGGAACCGCAGGAAACGAGAAACTCACCTATAACTTTGATGAGATAGTTTTCAGGCCGCAAGCTCCAGTCATCGCCGGAGATAAAGGCATCATGGTTGATCTGGAATTCGAAGCCTATTACGACAATGATCCCGATGCAAGCGCCATCTGGATCGAGCTATTAAACGCGGAAGCGAATTTATAAAAGTAGGTCAGGGCTTAAGCCCTGAATTACATGAAGGAGGAGCAATGGGAAGAATTCTTGGACCCAATATCCGCAATGTCTTTAGCGTTCTCGATCCGGTCTCTGGAAAAGAGATCGATCTCTACTATCGAATGCCAACAACCTCCGAGCGAGTCGCCTATGAATCGGGAAAATGGGGCATGGATGAAAAAGGCGCCCTCGTCAATCGGGCAATCGAAGCGCGCCGGGAATATGGCCTTCTAATCCTCGAAGGGTTTAAAAAAGGCAGTTTCCATCTCTCGCAAAAAGACGGTTCTCTTAAAGATTTTTCATCCGATCCAGCCGATCCTGATTATATCGCTGACTGGAAAGATAAAATCAAAGAATTTGCCATCGATTTGATCGAGGTTTTGGCGCACAGAATATTTGACGCGCCGCCAGTCATCATGAATCAGGAGAATCAGGAAGACGAAAGAAAAAACTAATCGACGACATTCGGGCGATCCTCGGCCTGAATGTCTGCGACCAGGGGAGCAAAGAGCAATGCTGGAAATCATACAAAGGAAAATTATCGGAATTCAAAAACTTTTGCGCGCGATGCGGAAAAAAGAAAGGCCGAAAGATCAGCGATTGGACGCTTCATCTTCTCGATTTGAGAAGATTCACACTCGCAGGATATCCCTTTGAAAAAGATGATCTATCCTATGAGGAATGGATGGACTTAGGCATCGTGAATGAATTGCTAAAGAAATAATTCTTATGGTTCGAAATCCCCCTCTTTGGCCGCCGGCCCATAGGGCCTCTGGCCCGGAGGGCAAAGAGGGGTGAGGGGAGATTTTAAGAATACTTTCTATGCCAGAAAACAAAGTCCAAATCACGCTTGAGGCTGTCAATAAAACCAAAGAGGCGGTTGATCAAGCAAAATCAGGCGTTCAAGGTCTGGTCTCGGGTTTAAAAGCAAATTGGCTGCAAATCACTGCCGCTGGCGCGGCCATTTATGGCGTTATAAAAACCTTTGACGCTTTTATAAGCGCTGCTTCCGAAGCTGAACAAATCGAGTCCCGTATGGCCTTCCAGGTTGGGCAAGCCGGATATAAATTTCAAGAAATTAAGCCTTTTGTTGATGATTTTGCAGATTCAATCTTGAAGACGACCCGCTTTTCCGATGAAATGGCCCGCCAGGGACTCGGCCAGATGATGCAATATACGGCCGATGTAACACAGGCTATGCAGGGCGTTCGTCTTGCAATGGATATGTCGACACAATCGGGCCAGGATCTTGGTTCAACGGTCCGTTATGTCGGGATGGCCATGAACGGAAATGCCGAAATATTAGGCCGGTGGATCCCCGAGCTGAGAGATCTCGAAACAAAACTTGGCAAAGATGCCACAAATGCCGAAAAGGCGGCCTATGCCATAAAAATTCTGAATGAAAAATTCGGCGGCGCCGCTCAGACAGATTTAAAAACGTATGCCGGTCAGGTAGCCAATCTTAAAAACCAATATGACGAGCTCAAAGAATCTATTGGAAGAGTGATTATGAAAACCGGGGCTCCGCAAGGGGTTATTGGCGGGGCCAAATCAATCTTTGAAACCATTGATTATCTTCAAAGCGGCGGCTTAGAGGGATTATGGAAAAATTGGAATGCTCAAATCGAGGCGACAAGAAAGGCCTCTGAGCAAGCTCAGATTGCTACGGCAGCCAAAGCTTATGCTGACGATCTCGCCGATTGGAAAGCCAAACAGGATGAACGCCAGGCATTAAATTATCAATTTGCCATTCAGGAATGGACGCTCAAAAAAAATATGATGGCCGTCATCGACGGGCAGGAATTTATGGCCCTTGAAAAGGCAAAAAAGATCGGCGCAGATCTTAACCAGATCAGAACAGTATATCATAAAATCCGCATCGACCAGATTAAAAAAGAAAAAGAAGAAGAATTTGCCGCCATGTCATCCTTGGCGACTCTCTGGCAGGCTTATTATAATAATCGAATTTCAAAAGAAAATGAGATTATTGCGCTAATCAAAGGCCAAGGTATCGAGACGACTGTAGGCGCAAAATTCGAATTCGCAGGAGTCGAAGAGGAATTTCGCCGAATCTCTGAGAAGGCCAGCCTGTTTACCCAAGATGAATTTGAGAAAATGAAGGCCATCTATGTTGAAAAGCTGAAAGACATTCTTCCAGCGGCAGGCGGCGAATGGGAAGAGATATCAATTCCTACAGGCAGGGAGATCAGCGGCATCCACGCGAGAACCACCTATGAGACCGATTATCGCTGGCGCGAGGCCGCCATGACCGAAGAACAGCGCCGCATTGAGCAGATGCGCGAAGAATCCATGCGCCGGATCGAGGCGATGAGCAAAGGCGCCGAATTTGGAAAACCTTCGGAAATTTTAACCGCCTTCGATCAGACAAGGGCCAAAGCCTTAGAGCTTGAGCAGACACTTTTGAAAATAAGCGATCAAAAGCTTCAAATCGATTCATCAAAACTAATCGATGCAATAGGCAAGATCGATGAGACCAAAGGGAAATTGATCGATCTTATTAATGGGGATTATAAAATCAGGGTAGGCGTCGAGATCGTAGGAGAAGAATTGATCCAGAATATCGAAAATAAATTAGCGGATCGCTGGCGAGACGGACGCTCCGGACTCAAAAGTCCAATTGAAGGAGAGTAGAATCTTATTTCGCGCTCTGCGCTATGCGCTATGCGCTTTGCGAGGTGTTGAAAATGGATCCTGTAAAAAACTTTGCAAAGGTTACGGTATCCGGAGGATATAACGAATCGGCGGTTACAATCGTCCTATCGAGTGGCCACGGGGCGAAACTTCCTGATCCATCGACGGATGGCGCTTTTAATCTTGTCTGGTTTAATGCGACCGATTATGCCGATCCCTCTGATGATCCGAATATCGAGATCGTAAGATGCACCGCCCGAACGGTTGATACCCTTACCGTAACGAGAGGCCAGGAAGGCATTGCCTCCCAGACCCATAATATAAGCGGTAAAGTCTATAAAATGATTTTGTCTCTAACCAAAAAAATGGCTGATGATTTGGCGGGTCTTCATGGTTTAGCCATTGATTCAAGAGATTATACTTCAATTAATGCTGCGGTGGCTGCTATAGGATCGACTCAGACAACACTCTTGATTTCCGATGCTCAAATCCTAACAGCAAGTCTAACAATTCCATCTACTCTCAAATTAATCCCTCTAAAGGGCGGTTCCGTTGTCAAAGCCTCCACTTTTACTCTTACCATCAATGGCCAGTTTGAGGCTGGCCTCTATCAGGTTTTCTCTGGATTTTCGGCTGGAGATGTGACTTTTGGGGCTGGTTCAATTAAAGAAGTTCATCCTGAATGGTGGGGGGAGAATGCTAATCCTGGAATAACAGATATGCAACCCTCATTTACGAAAGCTGCGGCGTCTCTTGGGATTATGGGCGGAAAGATAATAGTGCCTTATGGAAAAGTTTTGATTGATACTGCTTTAACGATTCCTAAAAACGTTACTTTACAAGGGCCATATAATTTTGTGGGTTATCCAACAAATGCTGCTGGAACTGAGGCTTTATTGGGCAGCAAATCAGCAATAATAATTAATTCTTTAGTAACCATTACATTGGAATCTGCTGCTGGCATAGAGGGATGTCTTATTTATCGTAAAGATATGACCTTTCCCGCAAATGATGCTACCGCATTTGCTGGCACAGCCATTACCCTTGGACGGGATACCAGTTTTGTTAGAAATTGCATGATTTTGGGTTTTAATAAATTAATCTATGGAAGTTCTGCAAATGGAGTCTCTATCCATACTGTCTATGGCGATGGTCTAAATGGAATTGAGATTATTAATAGTAACGATGTTTCTCGTATCACAGATGTTCATTTATGGCCCTTTGTCACTTATTTCGGTACAACACCAAACCATAAACGAAGCGGAACAGGATTTAAGATTAATACAACCACTACTGGAGATTGGACAAAACTGAATCATTGTTTTGCCTTTGGATATTATGTAGGATTTGATCTTATAAATGTTACTGCTTGTTCCTTGATTTCATGCGGGGCGGACCAAGTTGCTGGGCATACTAACTCAGTAGGATTCCAAATTAGTGGATCATCCACTTTGATTTCTTTGATTGGTTGTCAGGCTGGGGGAGAAGATTTTGCTGGTTACTATTTTAATCATACAGGAAATCATGTTCAACTTATTGGATGTCAATCTTGGGCAAGTACAAATTTTGGAGTGGCAATTGGCAATACTGGAAATTCAATCATTCTCGGGGGTTATATTAATGGTGCTTCAAGCGGAATTTATATTAACAATGCGACTCCAACTATTATTATAGATGGAGTTAGATTCAATACAATCTCAAATGCTCCAATTGTTTTTGCGGTAGCAAATCCAAATGTCATTATAGGGAAAAATGATTATACCAATTTTTCTGGCAATCCAGTAAGCGGCTCAACATTGAGGGATGTTGCTTCCGCCGCAACCATAACACTTCCAAGTAACGGAGATATTTTTAATATCACTGGTACAACCGCCATAACTTCGGTGACACCGCTTTGGGCAGGCAAAATAATTACATTAAAATTTGCTGATATTTTAACTTTTACTGATGGATTAAATTTAAAACTTGCAGGGAATTTTGTCACTTCGGCTGACGATACAATTAGTCTCATTTGTGATGGAACGAATTGGTATGAAATTGGAAGAAGTGTGAATTAAAATGAATTTTTGTGAAGGTTGTAAGAACTTTGATGAAGAAGATTGCGGGGGAGATATCGAAGTTTTTGAGTGGGATTATAAAGAGATAATATGGGAATTTATTGAAAAGGAAATCTAAAAAAGAGGCTAATAATATATGCCATATGGTTCTTTCCCTTATGCAAGTTATCCCCTTGGGGGGCTCGAATCGCTCCAAACCTCTGAGATTTTTAGCCAACAAATCAGGATCTATTATAAGAATATTCTGGAAGAAGCGACCATAACCGTCACCTCCGAAAATACATCTTATCCAAAATATCGTCTCTATGATCGGAACATTGGTTTGCTCTTTAAAGGCAATTCCACTCCCTCGCAGTTTTTAATCGATATCGATCAGGGATCTCATCTTTATCAAAATCAGATCAATAAAATCATCATTCCATCTGGTCATAACTTCTCAGGAAAGGTCGTGAGGCTCTATTATTCGGAAGATGGCATTAACTATGAACAATTTCGGGCATGGACTATGCCCTCGGGCAGATTCGCTGATGATTTCCCTCTCACCGAAAAAAGATATTGGAGATTCGGGATCGATAATCCTGCAAGTCCGCCCGAGCTTTCGGAGCTTTGGCTCGGTAAAGGCTATGCCTTTCAAATCAATCCCATCATTGGCGCAGACGAGAAATGGCGGCGAAACATTTTCACCGAAGAGCTCGAATCCGGAGTCGATACAGAAGTTAAGCGAAGCGAGAGGAAAAGAGTCAGAATATTTGATTTAAGGGAAATAAGACAAGAGCAGAAAATCGATTTTGAAACATGGGATGCGCTCTGCGAGGGAATCAAACCCTTCTGGGTCAAGGATCATGGCGGAACCCTGATTTATATGAAAATGCTAAACGATTTAGAATTCAAATACGATGGGGAAGATCCCGACCCATATTATTCTTGTCATTTGGAGTTAAGAGAAGTCCTGGGCGTGACCACATAGTGTTATTTGGATTTGTTGGGTTTATATGGCCAAAACTCTAAATTCCAATCAAGCGCAGAAAATCGACAGCCCAAATGTCTATCCGATCTATTTTGTTCATATCTTTTTGACCGGAGAAACTCTCTATTTCAGCGATCGTAACTTAAAATATAACGGCCATGATTATGAAGCTTATCTCTATAATCTGCCGGATCTTGCCTCCCAGATCGAGCGTTTTGGCGGATATCTCAACTTTAATGGCCAACTCAAATTCATAAACCAACGTTTCAGAACATACGATTATCTTTCCCAATTTTTTGATGCTAATCCCATTACCCGACGCGAGATGGAGCTCTATGTCCTTTATCACAAAACCGGTGAAACTTACGGTAGCGATGTCTCGACAAAATTAATGAGAGCTGCCTTTGGTCAATTGATCGAAGAAAAGGAAATAGCTTTCTCTTATGAGCTTTTCTCCATCCTTTATACACTCGATTCCAAAAAACTCTTCACACAGATTAATCGCGCTAATTGGCCGAGCGCCGCGCCCCAGGCCATTGGGCAATATGAGAATCAGGTCATTGGAAACCTTAAAAATATTCCATGCCAATGCATCGATATTGGAGCGATCACAACGCTGGCCGCCGATTTGGCAGCCGGCGCAACTGAAGTCTATTTAAGCGATCCAGATTATCCAATTCCGTTTCCCTTTTCAGGTCGAATTCAAATAGGTTTTAATTATATTGATTATACCGGAAAAGATTCAGCCAATAAGAAATTGACAGGCTGCATCTGGAAAGTCCCAACCCATGACTGGAAGCGGGGCGAGCCTCTCTGGGAGGTGCGATCAACCTATAAATATTTGGCGCAGGGAGCTAAATCGAAAGCAATCTCAAATGTCTACGTGGCAGGAGTAAAAGTCGCCGATGCGGATCGGACAATAAATCTCGATGATGGAGGAAAGACAACTATCGCCTTTGCTTCGCGCGCCCTTTTAAAAAATCAGGGCTCGCATACTCATGGAGCGAAAACAGTTAAGGAATTTCATCCCACAGGTGGAAGCTTTATCTACGATTCTGGGATGGCTGCAAGCGGGGTTGCCGGAAATCTTTATGATCTCGATGATACCACTAAATGTCATATAGGTCTTACAGGGACAACGGATGCAGAAAAAAACGCTGATTTTACCGTCACATTTCCCGTTTATGAAGGTGTAACGCCTGATGCCGTCTATGTATGTATGAAAAATGGTTGGACTCTCGGAGCTCTCTGCAATGAATCCTGGAAATTAACAGTGCCAGAAATAATTACGATTGGCCCAAATGGAATTCTTGGCACAAATATTAGGATCAAACTTAGTGGAACATCCGTGCCAGCCACTGTGACCTGCCGGGCGCATACCGATCAAGGATCTCCTACCTTTCCATGTCAACTTATAGTAGATGATTTCGAAATGTGGCTTGAACTCGAATTTAAAGATCTTCCTTCCAGCGGCGAGAGCGCGGCCTGGCAGACTTTAGCACCGCTTGTAACTTGCGATATTGAAGGCCACAAAGATGATGCTTCCGGAACTTATACCGGAGTCGCCAATGCTTTGATCGAAAACCCTGCGGATGTGAGAAAATATATTTTAATTGCCTTATTAGGAAGATCGGCCTCGGATATCGGTTCATCATTCGGAGATATGAGAACGATCTACAATAATAGATCCGCTCCTTACAAATTAGCGATGAATTTGCCCAAAGTGGGTTTAACTTTATCTGAGATTTTCAAACGCATCGATGAGCAAACGCGTTCACAAATGAGAGAAGACGGCGGAAAATTTGAGCTCAGTTTCCATCCAGGCCCAAATGGAGTCTATGGAAATGATGTTTTGCCTGTCAATGGAATTGGAATTACAGCAAGTAGCGAATATGGAACCAATTATGATCATAATTCCTGTGATGATAATCTTGGCACTGTCTGGAATTCCGCTCCTGATAGTTTGCCCGCCTGGGTAAAATGGGATGCTGGAGCGGGAATAACCAAAACAATAAGAAAACTTACGATTAAGGCGCAAGCATATTCGCCAACGGGTCATTATAGGATTAAAGATTTTCTACTCCAAGGATCAAATGATAACATCAATTGGAAGGAGCTTTATATCGGCCAACATCCCGATGATGGAGATCTCCATTCTTATGCCTTTTATAATTCTAATTCATATAGATACCATCGATTATATATTTCAAGCGTTTGGACGCCCGAAACTTATCATCAAGTTGGCATCATAGAATGGGAATTGATGGAAATGAGCTGGTCAGCGCCTTCTGAACCAACACCGGTGATGGAAATTGATAAAACGATCTTCGTGGGCGAGCCCCTATTCCAAATGACGCCATCGGTAGAAATTAAAAATCTTCTCAGGGCTCTTTTCGATCTCGATTATGGCGATAATGGCGATAGAAAAAAATTTGGAGATTACTTCGGGCAGATCGAGATCTCTGATTCTACCTCGATCACAAAATATGGCGAACTGCCCGAAGAAATCACATTCCCTGCTGTCCGCGATGGAGGCATGGTTGAAGATGTTTTGAGATGGAAACTCGCCCAGAAAAAAGATGAAATATTGGAAATAGATCTCGTCTGTAAATGGTTTGTCAGGAAACTCGAGCGTAATGATTATTTTTTATTAAGGCATGAGCTTCACGACAATACTTTATGGTGCATCTTAGAGATTGGAGAAATTCCAGGCAAACAGCAATTTAGAATCCACGCCATTCAATATATAGGGTTCTAAGTGATTTTTTGTTGTCATTGAGTTAAAAAAACAGGTTTAAAACGACCTGTGAAATAGATTCACAAGCTTTTCACAAGCAGATTAGAAAATTCTAATTTCTGATCCTGCGTTTTTTTGTTCCCCGAAAATTTGGTTTACATAATAAAAATCCAAAACCCCATGACACAAAATCCAAAACCCGCTGTCAAACTATACGG
>Ga0315282_10011730_pt1 | contig 13517 bp, 12 predicted proteins | sample YL17G07_20_MG_FD_203693 | JGI IMG/M metagenome (GOLD analysis project Ga0315282, IMG submission 203693) | Sediment microbial communities from Yellowstone Lake, YNP, Wyoming, USA - YL17G07_20 | ecosystem: Environmental > Aquatic > Freshwater > Lake > Sediment | place: USA: Wyoming | collected... | reverse complement strand
TTTATTCCCGAGGGCCCGCCCCCCGTGCCGAAGCGATGACTTACGCCGCAGAGAAGGAAACTGCCTAATCTGAGAGAAATGCCCTAGGTTTTCCATTTATATCCGATAATTCAGGAGGTGGCGGAAAATATCTCTGCTGTTGCAACCACTGTTGCTCGACTGCCATGGGGAGCAATGTCAGCGATTACTGGTCTTCTGTTAAGACATCTACCCGAGGACGCGCCCGAAGGCGAGCACGCCAGGCAGAGGCTGGCCGGGCTGACAGGCAGGTGACTTGCTGGTCGGCGAGGTGGCCACATCCGTCCTGTTTAAAGGCCCATTTCCCTAAAACCTGAGCAGTCCGGATATCACTTTCCACTCGGGGCGAAAGCAACTCTCCAACATTTCATTTTCCCGTCCGCCTGCCGCTTCATGACGATCAGGAAATTATTGGCCAGGGCCGTGACCGTTCCGTCCTTGAGTGTGGTTTTTCCCGTTGCCAGGCCGTAGAGAACGACCACGTCACCGGCAAGGTCAGCGCCATCGTACAAATGGGAAAATTCCGATTTTCCCATCGCCAGCACGCCGGCATAGAATTCCTTGACCGCCTGTTTCCCCTTGATCAGCGGAAGCCCCGGCGTGAGGGCAACGGCATCGTCCGCCATGTTGCTCAAAATTCCCTCAAGGTTTCCGGCTTTGGCATATTGCTCATGGGATGTGATGACAGACTTGGCTTCCTGAATCGGGTCACGGGTGGCATATCCCGCAAATACGAGCAAACAGCCCAGGGTTGTAATAAAAAGAGATTTCTTGAGAATCCTTATAAAACCCTCCTCCTTGATAATTTGCTAATCGAACGATAAGCCTAAACAATCAGCATGTCAAGGCGCCTTAAAATAATCGGGCCCGGCTTCAACCAGCAGGAGCGTGACCTACTCGGAGACTCACGACGGCGGAGGCTTCTCGGCCACGTATGTCAGTTTCAAAAACGACTGAACCATTTTTAGCGATTTTGTCCTCAATTTGTCCACACGGATTTTGAGGAGTGGTCTGCCTTTTTCGTACTTGACTCTTACAATGTTTCTTGTTACCCTTGACCCAACCCGCAAAAGCATACAGGTTGGGGAGACACATGGGCTCTTCAAATGGGGAACAGGCTCCTTCCAAGGAACCGCATTCCTTCATCCGCACATTCCTTACTAAACTCAGAAAACGGCACATCATCGAGACCTTTGCTGCCTTCATCGCCGGCGGCTGGTTGTTTTTGGAGTTTGTCGACAGGATCCTAATTGCCCACTATGGGCTTAATAAGAAATGGCTTGACGTGGCTTTCTTCACGCTCCTCGGCGCTCTCATCAGCACGTTGCTCTGGCGATGGTTTTCTGGCCGTGAGGCGCCGAGAAAGTTCAAGCTGGAACTTGTCTTAATACCTCTGGTCGTCTTGATCACGGTTCTCCTGGATATCAACCTCCTCCTGCACCTGAAGGGACCCGAACCTGAGACCATCCCCACCTCCAAATGGAAAAACTCGATAGCCGTCCTTCCCTTCGTTGATATGAGCCCCCAGAAGGATCAAGAGTACTTTTGCGACGGGATGACCGAAGAAATCATTAATCGGCTGAGCAATATCAAGGAGCTCAAGGTCCCGGCAAGGACGTCCGTTTTTACGTTCAAGGGAAAAGCTGAAGATGTACGTGAAATCGGCAGGAAGCTAGATGTCCGGACAGTGCTCGAAGGGAGTATCCGGAAAGAAGACAGTCAACTCCGGATTACAGTTCAGCTGGTTAACGCCTCGGATAGCTTTCATATCTGGTCGGAAACGTTCGACAAAGAGCTGACCAAGGTCTTCGCCATCCAGGATGAGATCGCCCTGACGATCGCCGATAAACTGAAACTTACGCTGCTGGGCGATGAAAAAGCGCAGCTTGTGAAGCGGCCCCTTGATAATGTTTCAGCCTATGAATTCTTTCTCAAAGCCAGTTATGAAGCAGCTCGTTCTAGAGAAGACTCATTAGATCGAGCCGTCCAATATCTTCAGAATGGCATTGATCTCATCGGAGATAACGCCCTCCTTTATACCGGGATGGCACATGCCTATTTCCAATATGTCAATATAGGAGCCAAGCAGGAAGATTATATTGCGAAAGCTGAAGACTATGCGAAGAAAGCCTTAGCCCTGGAACCCGATTTCCCCAAAGCCAACGTTCTTCTTGGAATGATCTATTCAACCTATCGGCAAAGCTATCGCGAGGGGATTCGGTACTGCAAAAAGGCATTGTCCGTCAATCCCAACGAACCAGTTGCTTTGGGCCAGATGGCATTTACGTATCAACGCGTCGGAAAGCCCTCGGAGGCCGCTCTCTACATGGATAGAGTTAGGAAAGTGGATCCGCTGAACCCGAGAAACGATTTGTTGCAGGCATATTATTATCTTTGTAAAGGTCAATACCTGCTTTCTCTCGAGCCTATGAAGAAATTCTATCAATCACGTTCCGAAAGTCCAATGGCTCAATTTGTCTATACAATATCCCTTGCCTATAACAATAATCTTGACGAGGCTTTTTCCATCATCGACCGGAGTGCGAAGGCGACACCAAATCATGCGATGACCAAAATCGGGCTTTTGCTGAAATATGGTTTGCTGAAAAACAAAGAAAGAGCATTCCAAGAAATGACTCCCGATTTCCTAAAAACATGCCGGCGGGATTGTGAATGGTCATATTATGTCGCGGATGCGTTGTCTCTGCTCGACGCAAAGACAGAAGCCCTGGATTGGCTGGAGAACGCGGTCAGTCGTGGCTTCATCAATTACTCCCTGCTCGCAGAGAAGGATCCATGGCTTGCCAACATCCGCAACGAGCCGCGCTTCAAGAAGCTCATGGAGCGGGTAAAGTACGAATGGGAGCATTTTGAGGTGTGAGGATGCCGGGAGGAGGACGGCGGGTGCTGATGGGGAACTTGATTTCCTGCGTTTGCCTTGGATAGGAAAAGATAATCATGGATAGAAAATCAATCAGCCGCAGGCATTTCATGAAATCTTCGTTTGCCGGCATGGCAGGATTCATTTGTCTTTCTTCCAGGGGAAATAAACAGGATAAAAACCTAGAGGAGAGAAAAGTTATTTACCGTACCCTTGGAAAGACCGGAATCAAAGTTCCGGTGATTGGGATGGGAATGCTTCTTCCCGGTAGTGCGGATCTTATGCGGGCAGCTCTCGATGCCGGTATCACTCACTTCGACACCACAGCCGGTTATCCGCAGCAATCGCTTAACGAGGAATTGATCGGGAAAGTCCTTATGGGACGGCCCCGCGAATCCTATATCTTTGGCCCAAAGATTCACCTTCCCAGAAATCAGATAACGGGTCTTTATGGGAAAGAAGCAACGGAGGAAGAATTTCTCAAGAAACTGGAAACGAGCCTTAAACGCTTAAAAATGGACTATGTGGACATTCTCTACCATCATGATGTTTGGCGAAGGGAATCGGCCTTCTATGAGCCGGTCATGGAAGCCATGGAAAAGGCAAAGAAGGAGGGGAAAACCCGATTTCTCGGCCTCACCACCCACAGGAATGTGCAGGAGGCGGTGCAAGCTGCCGCTGATTCAAAATTTTATGAAGTCATCATGGCAGCTTACAATTTCAAACAGAAAGGTCATCTGCAAATCAGGGAAGCCATCGCCAACGCTGCCAATGCCGGCCTGGGGGTTGTGGCGATAAAGGTTATAAGAGGGGAACTGGAAGAAGGCCATCAACCTGTAAACCCAAGGGTGTCGCTAAAATGGGTCCTGCAGGATTCCAATGTCCATGCCACTGTCCCTGGATTCAGTACCTATGAGGAAATGAACATCGACCTCTCGGTCATGGAAGACCTAGCCCTAACTGACGCCGAAAAGGAAGACTTGAAAAGGGCCGCCTCTGTCCCTGGTTTGGACTGCCAGGGTTGCGGCCAGTGTTTGAAAAAATGCTCCGCCAAGCTCCCTATTCCTGACTTGATGCGTGCTTATATGTACGCTTACGGCTATCGTCAACCGGCCCTCGCCCGAAGCCTTATGGCATCGTTGGATCTTCCCAATCACGTTTGCGAAGATTGCTCCTCGTGCCCTGTCAGATGTCTGAATAAGTGGAACATTATGGGAAAGATTCGTGACATCGTCCATCTCAGGGATGTGCCTTCAGAGTTTTTTGCATAAAGGAGCTAATCTTTAGCTGCGCCACCCCTTTTCTTTTGACGGTATTCAATTGACTAAGCCCGTATTCCTTGCTAATCTTGGCCCATACAAGATAAAAGGGGTCGGCCGTGGCCATCAAGTGTCCGAAATGTCAATCTGAGAATCCCGAGACAAAGCAGTTCTGTGCTGATTGTGGAACACAACTCCCCTCAACCCACGACATCGCCTTCACAGAAACCCTGGAGGCACCCATAAAACAACTCGCGACAGGTTCCATCTTCGCCGGGCGGTACCAGATCATCGAGGAGCTCGGCGAAGGGGGGATGGCACGAGTCTACAGAGTACTCGACAAAAAACTGAACGAAGAAGTCGCCCTGAAGCTGATCAAGCCCGAGATTGCCCTGGACAAGAGGACGAAAGAGAGGTTCAGCAATGAGCTCAAGCTGGCCCGGAAGATCGGCCACAGGAATATCGGACGGATGTTTGACCTTGGGGAAGAGAAGGGGACGCATTTCATAACGATGGAGTATGTGCCGGGGGAGAACCTCAGGAGCATGATCCGGATGAGCGGGCAGTTGGGAGTGGGGACGGCGGTCTCCATGGCCAAGCAGATCTGTGAGGGGCTTGAGGAAGCGCATCGGCTGGGTGTTGTGCATCGGGACTTAAAACCCTCGAACATCATGGTTGACCGGGAGGGGACTGTTCGGATCATGGATTTCGGGATTGCCCGTTCGCTCAAGGGGAAAGGGATCACAGGCGCGGGTGTCATGATCGGGACTCCGGAGTACATGTCGCCGGAGCAGGTCGACGGAAAAGAAGCCGACCGGCGCTCGGATATCTATTCGCTGGGAATCATCCTTTTCGAAATGCTGACCGGACATCTTCCCTTCGAGGGCGATACTCCCTTGAGCGTCGCCGTGAAGCAAAAAAGTGAACCTCCGCCCGATCCTAAGAGTCTGAACGCCCAAATCCCGGACGAGCTCGACCGCATCATCCTCAAATGCCTGGAGAAGCCGAAAGAGAAAAGGTATCAACTCGTGGACGAGGTCCTGGCGGATCTGTCCAGGATCGAGAAGGACCTCCCGACGACATCGCAGCCGCTGCCGATTCGGAGGCCTCTCACGTCGAGGCAGATCACGGTCCAATTCAGCCTGAAAAAAGTCCTGTGGCCTGTTGTTGCTTTGATTGCCGTGGTCATCGTCGGCTTCGCCATTTGGAGAGTTCTTCCTCATAAGGCAGGGCTTAAGCGTTCGATTGCCGTTATCGGATTCAAGAACCAGACCGGTGACAAGAACCTTGATTACCTCCAGGAGGCCATCCCCAACCTCCTCATCACCAGCCTTGAACAGTCGGGGCATTTCCAGGTGACCTCATGGGAGCGTCTGAAAGACCTTCTCCGCCAATCGGGCAAGGAGGCCACGGCCGTTGGCGACGAAGAGGCGGGGTTCGAGGTTTGCCGGAAGGAAGGCGTCGAGGCTATCGTCCTCGGAAGCTACATCAAGGCAGGCGAGACCTTTGCCACAAACATCAAGGTCCTGGACTCGACCACAAAACATCTTCTCAAGACCGCATCATGTAAAGGTGACGGCGTCTCGAGCGTTCTGAAGACGCAAATCGACGAGATCAGCCGCACGATATCGCGCGGGCTTGGCCCCGTCATCGCCAAAATCGAAATCGCTCAGCCGAAGATTGCCGACCTGACCACGGGCTCGATGGAGGCTTATAACTATTTCCTGCGGGGCCGCGATGACTACGAGAAGTTCTACTACGCGGACGCCCGCAGATTCCTGGAGAAGGCCGTTACTCTCGACCCGACGTTTGCGGTCGCTTATCTTTTGTTGGGCAAGGTCGCGGGCGAACTGTTCGACACCAAAGCCCAAACCGAGGCCTATGAGATGGCCAAGAAATATTCCGAAAAAGCGACCGAGAAAGAGCGGCTTTATATCGAAGCCGGGTACGCCAGCGCAGTCGAACGTAATCCAGAAAGAAGATTACGCATTTTGCTGGAATTGACCAAAAAATATCCCCAGGAAAAACAGTTTCATTTTGATCTCGGGTTTGTTTACGATGGCCGAAGGAAATATCCGGAAGCCATAGAAGAATACGAGAAAGCTTTAGCGCTCGACCCGAATTTTGGGTTTGTCATCAACCAAGCCGGCTATGTTTACGCCCAAATCGGAGATTTTGAAAAAGCCATTCAATACTTCGAGCGCTACGCCGCCATAAACCCGGGCCAGGCCAACCCCATAGATTCCATCGCCGAACTCTATTTCCGCCTGGGGAGGTTTGATGAGGCCAAGGCAAAATATCAAGAGGCCTTGGAGATCAGACCCGATTTTTCAAGTTCTCGCGGCCTCGCTTACATTTTCGCGCTGGAGGAGAATTACGGAGAGACCAGGCATTGGCTGGAAGAGTTCAACAAGAGGGCGCCGACGCCCGCCGAAAAAATGGAAGGATATTGGCTGACGGCCTATTTCGACTATTTTCTCGGCCGGTGGGACGATAGCCTGTCTGAATATTCGGCCCTTAAAGAACAAGCTAAAAAAGTCGGCGCCGATTTTATGGTGGCGGTGACAGATCGGATAACTGGCCTTCTATATACCGACAAGGGCGAGTTCGACCTGGCGCGCCAGGTCTTCCAAGGATACTTCGATTATTTTATGAAGCGAAATCCTGCCTATCGCTCTACAAATACGGCCGAGATGAGCTTCGTTTTGGGCTGGCTGGACCTTAAAGAGGGACATTTGGACGCTGCCAAGGCTAAACTCAAGGAGATCGAGGCTCTCCTTCCCAGCGTGGAACCTGCCTCACAAGAAACCATGACCACGTTTTTCCGACTCCTGAACGCTGATGTCCTTCTCGCCGATAACCTGCCGGAGAAAGCAATCGAGGCAGGCCAAAAAATCATCCCAGAGAATTTCCTGAATATGACGACGTCGGGTCTCGTCCAATACAATACTCCCTTCCTCAAGGACGTCCTGGCCAGGGCCTACTGGAAAAAAGGAGACCTCGATAAAGCCATCGCTGAATATGGGCGGCTCACGACCATCGAGCCGAAAAACCAGATCCGCTACCTTATCCATCCGCTCTATCATTACCGACTGGGCCGGGTGTATGAGGAGAAGGGTGATAAAGCGAGAGCCGCCGGCCAATACGAAAAATTCCTCGAATATTGGAAAGACGCCGACCCCGGCCTGCCTGAAGTCGCGGATGCCAGGAAGCGGCTGGCCGGGCTGAAAGGCGCTTGACTTGCTGATTTGGCTGGGCGGTGCCTGTATGACCGGTTGACAATGAGTACTATCAGCGCTAGCAGAAGGAGCATAAGCCAAAGGAATCACTAATGTAGTGAACGGGTCCAAATTCTTGACAGAGGGGGTTCAATAGTCTTATCTTAAGATCAAACATAATCTATTTGGAGGAGGGGAATCCAAATGGCAAAATCTTTAGGGCCTATCAGGCTTCTTCTTTGGATTGGTATCGTCCTGTCCTTACTCTGGTTCCTGCTATTTTGCTTCGGATCGGCAAAACTTCTTGCAGCCTTATCTTTTTATGAAGCTCCGGGATTTATGCTCCGACTGTATGGTATTTTCCCGTTGAGTTGGGCTATTTTATTCTTCTTTGCGCTAAAGGATGTTCAAAAGAACGTTGTTGTCGTAAATGGTGCAATAATCACAGGAGCCTTGGTGATTATTTCCATTGTGGCTTACCACTTCGTCTTTAAGACAACAGGTTTGTTCCACTGGATTAGCGCAGTCGTCATGCTCGTCTATTCTGTGCTGCTTTTTCTATACAAGCCAAAAGTCGCGGGGCAAACAAAACCTTCCGGAACTGCATAATCAGATCTTTTTAGGATTAAAGAAAAAGACCTAAACAGGTCTCAGTGATTAAAGATTTTGAGCATTTCTTTAAGCATGCCGGCGTCAAAAAGTTGAAGATAGGCGTTCGCATTATTCCGCTTCCAACAGCCCCGGTCCATGAACTCATAGCCGAAATTTCTCTTGACGCTGACGACTTCGGCCTGCCCGAAGTCGCGGACGCCAAGCAGAGGCTGGCGGGGCTGACTGGCACTCCGGAAACGCCCTACGGCTTCATACCGCCGTCCACCCACTGCCTGAATTTTTCTATGTCCTGGGCGCTCCAGGGGCCATCGCAGGGCATATCTTTTGCGGAGAGGCGCCCATAGATGTCCTTGGCCCGCTTCTTCACGTCCTCGTATGAGGAAAGGTCGACACCCAACGGTTTCATATCATTGATATCACCGGAGCGAAAAAGCGGCAGGATGTCTGCGGCAAAGCTGATGACGGCCATGTCTTTCTCCTTGGCTGTTTGAGTTAGTAGCCGGTAAAATCGTCAGTGCGAATCGAATCTTCCGGGACCTCGACCTGCCTGACAAGGGTCTTGAACGCCTTGACCGCCTCCGGAGATCCGCTGAGCCAGAAAAGTGACTTAGCCGGTTCGGCCACGTATCGACGAATCAGCGCTTCTGTCAACACTCCGCGCTCTCCCCTCCAGCCCTCGTTCAGATCTTCTACCACGCTGGCATAGGAAAAAGTCGGGATTTGCCGAGCGATCTCCGCCAATTCGCGGCGGAAGATGATGTCGGCCGGAGAACGGCTGAGGTGAAGCATCTGGGCATTGATGGGCGTCTTCGTGTCCGCCGCGTTCCGCAGGATCGAACGGTAGGGAGTCACGCCGATCCCGCCGGCGATAAAGATGTGGCGGCGAGTCTCTCCCCGCGGCAGAACAAAACTTCCCTCGGCCGCGTCCACGGAAAGCTCATAACCATAAGGGGCCTGGCGAAGGGTTTCTTTAAAGCCGCTGCCGCGCAGCCGGGTTGTGAACATGATGACCCCCTTCTCGGTCGGCGAACTGGATATCGTAAAATGCCTTCGCTTCCCCCGTTCGTCGGGAAAAGCCAGCTCGTCCAATTCATAAAACGTGTACTGTCCGGGAAGATATTCAAACGGCTGCCCGCCCAGATCAAAAATAAATGACATTCCGTCGGCGGATTCGGGACGGCGTTCCTTCAATCGCACGCGCATCGGATAATCCTCCTTATTTTTGCGGCGAGGAACTCCCCGCCAAAGCCAAAAAACGACTCCGTTTCCATTTGCCGGGGTACAAGCTAAAAGTAACATATGAATATGCGCTGGTCAATGTCCTTCATGGTTTGGCCTTCGCGGCGACGTTCGTCCTTTCGTTGACACCAATCATGGGCCGCGGGTATATTATTCAGGTGATGGGAAGATCCGATTTTTTTCTCTGATGGGAGGTATGTCATGTGGAGTCTGGCAAATGTTGGGCTCTTGATTCTGCGACTTGCCGTCGGGCTGATCTTCGTCGCTCACGGCTCCCAAAAACTTTTCGGTTGGTTCGGGGGGAAGGGAATCTCAGGCCAAACTGGTCTCATGAAAATGCTGGGAGCACGCCCGGCTCGCCTGTTCGCGCTCATCAGCGGCGGCGGCGAGTTCTTCGGGGGACTCGGAGTCGCTGCCGGCCTGCTCACGCCTCTCGCTGCCGCGGGAATCCTGGGCTCGATGATTGTCGCCATCGTCAAAGTCCACTGGGCCAAGGGGTTCTGGAATTCTGGCGGCGGCGTAGAGTTCCCTTTGATCTTGGCGGTAACCTCATTCGTGATAGGCCTCGTCGGTCCGGGAACATATTCTCTCGATTATGCCTTTCGTCTGGGGCTTCCCGAGCCTTTGACCTATATCATCGTGCTCGCGGCCATGGTGCTTGTGGTCATGTATATCATGGCTGGACCGGCACCAAAGAGGCGGACTTAAACTCATAGACACTGAGCCTGCGTCTTACGGTGGCCTCTGCCGTTTTCTTGCACGTTCCTTGACGCTCGTCTTTCGCCAAAGCTATACTATTATTATTAGATGGCTAGCTCTTATCCCGAACTATAGATTAACAGCGTTTTTGACCCGAGGGAGGCGAACATGCGCAGCTTTGCCGGAATTCAGCGGCACGCCGTCGCGTTCGTTTTCCTGAGCGGGGTGATCATTGCCCTGGGTGCGTTCCCGGCCGCAGGAGTATATTTTGAAGTTTCGACCGCTCCGCTCAATCTCCGCCTGACCGGGCTCTATTCCGACTTCGCTGCCCGGACGATCGATCCCCGAAACCTCTCTTATTCTCCGCAGTACCCCCTCTGGTCAGACGGCGCGGCGAAACGGCGCTGGATTTTCATCCCGCCGGGGATGTCCATCGACGCCTCTGATCCGGACGTATGGGTGTTCCCCGTAGGCACGAAGGTCTGGAAAGAATTCTCGTTCCATGGGCGACGCGTCGAGACTCGCCTCATCGAATCGCTCGGCGGCGAGTGGAGGTTCGCTGCCTACGCTTGGAATGCGGATGAAAGTGATGCGACCCTGGCTCCGAAGGAAGGTTTGAGGGACGTGACTGAGATCCAGCCGGGGATAAGGCACAATATCCCAGGGGTCCTCGACTGCAAGGCCTGCCACGTCAACCGGCAGACGGAGATCCTCGGGTTCAGCGCGCTGCAACTCTCACCGGATCGCGACCCGAACGCCCCCCACGCTGAACCGTTTGGCCCCGGCATGGTCAACCTCGAAACGCTCATCCATCGAAGGCTCATTCGAAATTACCCCAGAGAATGGGGCGAACGGCCGCTCCGTATTAACGCCCCCAGCCCGACCGCGCGCGCCGCTCTCGGCTATCTTCATGCCAACTGTGGGAATTGCCACAATAAGTATGGAACCCTGGACGCGCTCAACCTTCTCTTGCGGCACGTCGTCGCGCCGAATGCGTCCGTCGAGCCTGCGCTCGAGACGGCTGTCAATAAGCAGGGCCGCTTCCGGATACCGGGCCTGGCGCCGGGCGATACCTATCTCATCCGACCTGGCGATCCGGCGCACAGTGCCGTCCTCTATCGCATGTCCACGCGCAATCCCTACCGCCAGATGCCGGCCCTCGGGACAAAGATCGCCGATGCGGATGCCGTGAGTCTGATCCAGCGTTGGATCCAAGAAGACCTAAGCGATCACAAAATCAATTGAACAAGGAGAACCCATGAAACCTACAAAGGCGAAATTCGCAGTCCTGGCAGCACTTGCCTGTGTGGCAGGTGCCTGGGTCATTGCGGCTGCGGCGGCGCCCCAGGCGTCCAAGGAGGCGCAGCGCGGCGAATACCTCGTGACAGGCTCCGGCTGTGGCGACTGCCACACTCCCTTCAAGATGGGGCAGTCAGGTCCAGAGCCGGATCAGGCCCGTCTCCTCTCCGGGCATCCTGAGGCTCTGGTGATGCCCGCTGCTCCCAAACTGCCCGCCGGCCCCTGGCTGGGGACTTTCGCGGCGACCATGACCGCCTGGGCCGGGCCGTGGGGAGTCAGTTTCACCGCCAACCTTACTTCCGATGCGGAAACAGGCCTCGGCAAATGGACTTCTCAAACCTTCATTGACACAATGCGTTCTGGCCGCATCATGGGAAGGGGGCGGCAGATCCTGCCGCCCATGCCCTACGGCGCCCTCGGGCACTTGACGGACGACGATCTCAAGGCTATCTTCGCCTATCTGCAGTCGATTCCCCGACTGAGCAACCATGTGCCCGACCCCATTGCGCCTCAGGATGCGGGCTCGAAATGAACAACTGTCCCTGAGCAGGACCCGCGGCCTTTTTTTTGAAACACAAAAGATGAATCCCGAAGCGATACGGTCTCACATTCCTGGGCGGCGCCGGCTCGAATACAAATGGATCGCTCTGAGCGTCACCACGATCGGCGCTCTCATGGCGGCGATCGACGGAACGATCGTCATTCTCGCCCTGCCGGAGATGATGGTCAACCTTCACGCCGAGCTGATCCAGATGATTTGGGTCATCATGGGGTACATCCTAGTCAGCACCGTGTTCCTACTCACGTTCGGACGAGTCGCAGACATGTTCGGCCGCGTCCGCATGTACAATTTCGGCTTTGTGGTCTTCACTGCCGGCTCGCTGCTCTGCGGCCTGTCCCAGAACGCTATCCACCTAATTCTGTCGCGGCTCGTCCAGGGCGCGGGCGCGGCGATGATGATCGTCAACAGCATGGCCATCCTGACCGAGGTCTTCCCGCCCAACGAGCGCGGCCGGGCTCTCGGCATCAACGCCATCACTTGGTCTTTCGGAGGAGTCTTCGGTCCAATCCTAGGCGGCTTCATTCTCACGGTGGCGAACTGGCGCTGGATCTTTTTCATCAACGTGCCAATCGGAATCGCCGGCGCGATCTGGGGCTTCAGGGTTTTGAAAGAGACTTCACGGCGCAGGTCCAACGAGAAATTCGATCCCTTTGACGCAGCCATCTTCAGCTTCGGGCTGATGGCGTTGTTAATTGCCTTGACCCTCGGTATCGAGTACAGTTGGACGTCATGGCCCATCCTGAGCCTCTTCGGCGTGTCGGCGATCGCTCTCTCCGCATTCTTCCTGTGGGAACGACGCGCCGCGAACCCGGCCCTCGACCTCTCCCTCTTCAAGAATCGCGTTTACACTTTCTCGGTCATCTCGGCCATGATTCAGGGCCTGGCCCTTTTCTCGGTCAATTTTCTGATCGTCTTCTATCTCCAGAGCGTGCGCGGCTATAATCCGCTGAAGGCGGCCCTGCTGCTCGTCCCCATGCCGATCGTCAATTCCCTGATAGCGCCCGTGGGCGGATGGATCGCGGACCGCATCGGAGCCCGCGGGCCCGCCACGGTGGGGCTTCTCGTCCAGGGAGTCGCGGTAGCCTGGTTGACCAGGCTGTCGCCCGCGACGCCGTACTTGCAGATCGCTTGCGGGCTCGCCCTGATGGGGCTCGGAGGGGGGCTTTTTTATCCTTCGAACACCAGCGCCGCGATGAACGCATCGCCGATCCATCGCATCGGAGTCGCCTCGGCCGCGCTGGCGACTTTGCGCCAAGCTGGAATGGTGATTGGTTTTGCCTTGTCGCTGGCGGTCGCTGCGGCGAGCCTGCCACGGGAAGTCATGATGCAGATTTTTGTCGGAAAGGATGTGACCCTGGGATCACAGACGATGCAGGAGTTCGTTATTGGGATGCGCAGCGCCTTTGGGCTATCGATCGCACTCTGTCTTATCGCGGCCGGCTTTTCGATGGTCCGGGGAAAGGAGGACCGCCGCAGGCAGGGCTTTGTTCACCCACCGGGAGAATGAGCAACGTCAAGAGAGGTGTCTTACGAAATTCGAATTGCATAAATCAGGGCAAAGGAGCACAATAGCAACTTAAGAATGGATAGGCTGAAATCTCCCGGACTCCGCAAGTGGATCAAGATAGGGCTCATCCTGATCTTTTGGCTGGTCACGGCCTGGCTCCTCTACCCGCTCGTGGTCCTCGACACCGTCAATCTGATCAATGCCAAAGCCTATCTTTATCGAT
>Ga0315282_10011729_pt1 | contig 13518 bp, 9 predicted proteins | sample YL17G07_20_MG_FD_203693 | JGI IMG/M metagenome (GOLD analysis project Ga0315282, IMG submission 203693) | Sediment microbial communities from Yellowstone Lake, YNP, Wyoming, USA - YL17G07_20 | ecosystem: Environmental > Aquatic > Freshwater > Lake > Sediment | place: USA: Wyoming | collected... | reverse complement strand
CATCGCCGCCGAGGTAGGTGTCTCCCGCGGTGCTGATGACCTCGAACACCCCCTCGCTTATTTCCAGAATCGAGATGTCAAAAGTTCCTCCGCCCAGGTCGAAGACCGCGATGGTCTGGTCCAGCTTTTTGCCGTAGCCATACGCGAGCGCGGCTGCGGTCGGCTCGTTGATGATGCGGAGCACCTCCAGGCCCGCTATTTTGCCCGCGTCCTTGGTGGCCTGGCGCTGGTTGTCGTTGAAATAGGCCGGAACCGTGATCACGGCCTCGCCAACCTTCTCCCCCAGATATTCCTCGGCCACGCCCCGCATTTCCTGGAGCACAAACGAGCTTACCTCCGGAAGGCTGAATTCCTGGTCCCCCACCTTCACCCGCACATCGTTGTGAGGGCCTTCCTCAATATCATACGGATACATGACCTTGGCCTTTTTCACTTCCGGGGAATCATAGCGCCTGCCAATCAGGCGCTTGGCCGCGGAAACCGTGTTCTTGGGGTTGGCAATCATCTGCCTTTTGGCCAGATGCCCGACCAGCATTCTCCCGGTCTCGTCAAAGGCCACCACCGAGGGAGTGGTGCGGTATCCCCCCTTGTTGGAAATGACCCTGGCCTGGCCGTCTTCCACCACGGCCACACATGAATAGGTCGTGCCCAAATCTATGCCGATTGGTTTGCCCATTCTTTTCCTCCTCCGCTCTTACCTCAAGGCTTTCAATTCCTTTTGAGCCTCTTTGTGCTTGGAGTCCAATTCCAGGACTTTTTGGAATTGCACCTCCGCGGCCCGCTTCTGTCCCAGGCCCTTGTAAGCCAGGCCCAGAAGATAATAATATTCAGGGTTCTTGGCGTCTGTTTCCAGAAGCTCGAGCAGCATCCCCCTTCCCTTTTCGAAATTACTTAAGTATTTTATCATAACTCGAGCCTGGCTGGCAATATATTGCTTATTTCCCGGGTCTTCCCGCAGCGACTCGGCATAGCACTTGGTCGCCTTCTGGTATTCCCCGTGCTCTTCCGCAGCCCGGCCTTCCTCAAAAACCAGCTCCGCCGCGGCTGACTTTTCGAGCCGGTCAATCCGCGCCAACTCCTCCTGGTATTTCCTTCCGCCGGTCGGGTCGAGCTGGATGGCCAGCTTGAGATTGACCCTCGCAGACTTGAAATTCTTCTTCTTTACCTCATCCAGCGCCAGATGGTAGAGCCGCTCGGTTTTTTGCAGATGCTCCTGCAACGGGGTGTCCTTCACGCTTGCGAACATGCGCTTCAGCTTTTCCTCCTTAGCCTTCCCCCGGTCCTCGGTCAGGCCCAGTTTCAATTTCGGGCCGGAATATACTTTCCTCGTTACCTCGAGCTTCAGCTCCTCGCCCGCGCTCTCCACTCCCTTTTCCGCAAGCCGGGCCGCATAAGCCTTGCGGGTTTCATCATCGGCCAGCACCTGGTATGCGATATTGACCTGCTTGAACACCTCCTGGAGCTTGCGCCGGAATCCCGGGCTGCCCTTGCGGAAGTAATGGTCGGGGTGGAAAATTTTTGCCATCTTGCGATAGGCTTTTTTGATTTCCTCCACGCTCGCGCTTCTTGCCACCCCGAGCAGCGAGTAATAATCGGTCCGGTCAATAACATTGAGCAGCTTATCGACAAAATCCTCGAATTCCTTCCCGGTCGGAACGGCCTTGAGGTTGACCACCAGCCGCACCGCTCCCTGGGAGGCGGCCTTGGCCTCGGGCTTGGCCGCAGGCGCTGCCCGGGACTGGTGAAGCATAATCACTTTTTTATCCACCAGGCCCTGAATCAATTTGAGCGCCTGTTCCCGGGCCATCCCGGTCATGGTCACCAGGTGCCGCACCCGGACCTGGCCGTCAATCCGGCTTAGCAAAAAACCTTCCTCCGGAGTGATGTTCAGGGTTTTGATATCCAGCCCCTCGCACAAGAGCGGGAGCGCTTCCAGGGAAATGTTGGGCGAGGAGTTCATGGGTTGTTTCCTGCGATGAAAAATTCCAGGATGGCTTTCTGGCAATGCAGCCGGTTTTCCGCCTGGGTGAAGATCAGGCTCGCGTAGTTTTCCAGCACCTGCCCGGTTATTTCCTCGCCGCGATGCGCGGGCAGGCAGTGCATGACCAGAGTAGGCTTGCCGACTGCGGCCAGGAGTTTTTTGTTGATCTGGAATCCGCGGAATTCTGAAATTTTTTCATTCGCGCCTGATTCCTGTCCCATGCTCACCCAGACATCGGTGTAAAGCACATCCGCGGCCCTGGCCGCGCTTTTTGGATTGTGGAAATGCTTGAGCTTAACCTCTCCGGCCTTGGCCGCGGCTTTCAAGACCCTGGGTTCAGGCTCGTATCCCTTGGGCGAGGCCAGGCGCAGCTCAAAGCCGAGCAGGGCCGAGGCGCCCACCCAGGAGTTGAAGACATTGTTCGGGTCGCCGATGTAGGCGAGCTTCATCTTTTCGATTTTGAGTCCGGCCTCCCGGAGGGTGAACAGGTCGGAGAGCACCTGGCAGGGATGATAGAGGTCGCTCAAGGCGTTAATTACCGGCACGGAGGCGAAGCGGGCGAATTCCTTAAGCTGCTGGTGGCTGTCGTTTCTGATAATCACGCCGTCCACATAGCGGCTCATGACCCGGGCCGTGTCCCGAATCGGCTCTCCGCGCGAGAGCTGCATCTGGTCCGGGCTCATGAAAATGGACTGGCCGCCCAGCTGGTAGATTCCGGCCTCAAAGCTTATCCGGGTGCGGGTGGACCGCTTCTCGAAAATCATGGCCAGGGTTTTGCCCGCGAGCGGCAGGAGAGCCTGGCCCTGCTTCTGGCTCCGCTTGAGCTGCTCGCTGCGGTCAAGCAGGCGGCAAAGCTCGTCTCGGCTCAAGTCCAGGAGGTTGAGCAAATCCCGTTTCATTGCTAATTCACTTCCGCATCAAACTTCCGGAGAGTATTATCCAGGCAAAATATGAGTTTGTCAATTTCTTGAGGGGTAACAATCAATGGCGGAACAAACCTCAAGATTTTGCCCTGGGTGAGATTGATGAGGAATCCCTTGCGCCGCATCTCATCGATGACCCTTTCGCCTCGGTCAATGGCCAGCTCCGCTCCGAGCATGAGTCCGACCCCGCGCACCTGCTTGATGGCGGGATGATTTTTCTTAAGCGCCTTAAGCTGTTTGAGGAAATATTTGCCGGTTTTTTGGGCGCGCTCGGGCCATTTTTCGCGGAGCAATATTTTGACGGTTTCGAGGGCGGCGGTCGAGGCGAGGAAATTGCCGCCAAAGGTGCTGGCGTGTGAGCCCGGGGTCAAGACCCGGCCCACCTCTTCCCGGGCGAGCATGGCGCCGATGGGGAACCCGTTGCCGAGGGCCTTGGCCAGGGTGATGATGTCGGGCCTGACTTTGGCGAACTGGTATCCGAAGAGCGTTCCCAGCCGTCCCATTCCGGTCTGGACCTCATCGAGAATGAGGAGCAGGTTGTTGCGGTCGCAGAGTTTGCGCACGGCCTGGAAATATCCCGGAGGCGCGATATTGATTCCTCCCTCGGCCTGGACCACTTCCAAAATCACCGCGCAGGTTCGCCGGCTCACGGCCTTCTTGAGCTGGCGGATGTTTCCGAATTCCACGAACTTGAAGCCGGGAAGCATCGGCTCAAATCCTTTTTTGAACCTGTCCTGGCCGGTGGCGCTCAAGCCTCCGAAGCTCCTTCCGTGGAAGGAATTTTGGGCCGCGATGATTTCATAGCCGCGTCCGCTCACTTCCTTGCCGTATTTGCGCGCGAGCTTGAGCGCGGCCTCCACCGCCTCGGTCCCGGAATTGCAGAAAAACGCCCGGTCCAGCGCGCTGTTCTTGACCAGGAGTTCGGCCAGCCTGGTCTGGGGCAGGATGTGATAGAGGTTGGAGGCGTGGAGGATGGTCTTTGCCTGCCGGCAGAGCGCGCCGGCTATGCGCGGGTGGGAGTGTCCGAGGTTGACCACCGCGATACCGGCGACAAAGTCCAGGTAAGAGTTTCCCTCCGAGTCCCAGACCTTCATTCCCTTGCCAGCCACGAGCGCGATGGGCTGGCGCCGGTAATTGGGGGTGAGGAATTGTCCGGCCTTTTTCATAAAATTTTTCATGCGAGCGCCTAGAGATAAATTTCGGTTCCAAAGCCCTTGTCAGTCAGGATTTCCAGCAAAAGCGAGTGCGGGACACGGCCGTCGATAATGTGCGCCTTGACCACGCCCGAGCGCAGGGCCTCCAGGCAGCAGTTGACCTTGGGAATCATGCCTCCGGAGATGGCTCCCTGCCTGATCATCTCGCTCGCCTGTCCGGCGTGGAGCGAGCTTAAAAAATTACCCTGCAAGTCCTTGACGCCCTCGACATCGGTGAGCAGGATGAGTTTTTCCGCGCGCAGTTCCGCGGCAATGGCTCCTGCGGCCATGTCCGCGTTGAGGTTGTAAATTTTCCCCTGCTCGTCCACGCCGATGGGGGCAATGACCGGGATGACCCCGCTTTTGGCCAGCTCGAGAATCAGGCTGGTATCAATTTGTGCCACCTCTCCCACCGCGCCCAGCTTGCCGTCCATAACCGGCCGCGCCAGAATCATCATCCCGTCCTTGCCCGCGAGGCCCACGGCCTTGCCCCCGACCAGGTTGATGCGCATGACCATCTCGCGGTTGAGCTGGCCGGCCAGGACCATCTCCACCACCTCCATGGTCTTCTCGTCAGTCACGCGCAGGCCGTTCACCTTCCTGGTCTCAACTCCGAGCCGGTCCAGCATGCGGTCCAGCTGCGGGCCGCCGCCGTGAACCACCACCGGCTCCATGCCCACGGTCTTGAGCAGGAGGAGGTCGCGCGCGCAGTCGTCAAGCAGGGGCGGGTTTTCAAAAATCTTTCCGCCCAGCTTGACCACCATCAGCTTGCCGCGAAAGCGCTGGATGTAAGGCAGAGCCTCCACTAAAAGCTTGGCGCGTTCCAGGGCCTTTTCCATCTGCTATCCCTTTTTCTTGAGCAAAGCCAGTTCCTTGTTCCTCAATTCCAGCTCCTCGTTCGCCCGGCGCAGCATCTGGTTCGCCAGGATGGTTTCCTCCACGCTGCGCTCGATGCGGCGGTAAAGCTCGATGTTGCGGAGGGCAATGCCCACGGACCTGGCCACCTCTTCCAGGTTCGCGCCGTCCTGCTTCTTGAACGGCCGCTTCAGGTTGTTCGCAAGCCGAATCACGCCGATGGCCTGGTCGCCAACCTTGACCGGGCTGGCCAGGTAATTTTTTATCTCGCCGGCCTTGACCCCTTCCTTTTCCGCGGCAAAATCCTTGTGCTCCTGGGGGCGGTTGATGACAAAAGTTTTCTTCTCCGCGGCCACCCTGCCGGTCAGGCTCTCGCCCCAGCGGAGGCGATGCTTGAGCTTCTGCTCCTTGTTCCCATCCCAGCCGACCTGGAAGGCCAGTTCCCCGGTCATTTCGTCCTTCAGGAATATGGCGGCCAGGGACACTTCCATCATCTCCTGGCATTTTTTCAGGATCTGGGTGAGAAGCAGCTTGGGGTCGCGCTCTTCGAGCAGGATTTTTTCCAGCTCGGCCAGGAGTTCCAGGCTCTTTTTCTCGCGCCCGAGCTGGTTGATGGCCTGGAGGTACTGGAGGGTGAGGGCGACCTGGCAGGAAAAAGTTTTGAGCAGCATAAGGTCGTCCTCGCTGAATTCGGCGCCGTCGTTCTTGTCGTTGGCGTTGATGGTTCCGATGACCTCCCCGGCCACGAACAGCGGGGCAATGACAAAGGAGTTGGTCTTATACAGCTTGGAATAGTCGGAGGCCTGGAAGCGCTCGTCGCTGTTGACATCCTTGACCAGGAGCGCCTTTTTGTTTTCGAGCACCCAACCGGACACGCCTTTTTTCGGCTCCCGGGTCTCGGTTTTGACCTGGCTTTTGCTCCAGCCCTTGCTGACCGCGACCTTGAGCTTGTTCTCCTTGGGGTCGCGCAGCATGATGCTGACGCGGTCGCAGGAGAGCACCTGGGAGACCAGGTCCATGGTGGTATCGAGAATCTGAAAGGCGTCCGCGACCTCGGTCAGGTCCAGCTTGGCTCCGAAGGACTGGGCGAGCCGGCTGGCCCCGGCTTCCAGCGAGGAAAGCTTGGCCAGCTTCTGCTCTCGCTCCTTGATGAGCTGGAACCGCTCCAGGGCCTGGCCGATGATGTGGGTGAGTTCCTGGGGCGAGATGGGCTTGGTCAGGTAGTCAAAGGCCCCGCGGCGGAGCGCGGAAAGAATCATCTTCTTGTCCTCGTAGGCGCTAAGCATGATTACCGGCATCTCCGCATACTGGCTCTTGATCTTGAAGAGCACGGCCAGGCCGTCCATGCTTCCGGGAAGCACGATGTCCACCAGGGCCACATCCGGAGGGTCCTGGCGGATGAGTTCCAGGCCCTCGCGGGCGTTGGACGCGGTGAACACCTTGTGCCCCTCTTTTTCGAGCGTGTCGCGGACAATTTCGCGGTAGAAAAGCTCATCGTCTATGACCAGTATTTTTGCCATGTTATTCCCCCTTGCCAATTATGCCAGATTTTCGGGCGAGGGCAAAGGCCGGGCCGCTTCAGAGGATATATCTGCTCAAATCCTCGTCCTTCAAGATGGGCGTGAGCTTGTTCCGAACATAGGCGCTGTCAATGACCACTCTCGCGCCGGCCATATCCGGGGCGTCAAAGGAGATGTCTTCCAGCAATTTTTCCATCACCGTGTGCAGCCTTCGCGCGCCGATGTTTTCCGCGCGCTGGTTGATGCTCTCGGCGATTTTTGCTATCTCCTCAATGGCGTCCTCGCGGATGTCCAGCTCGATGTTTTCCGCGGCGAGCAGGGCTTTATACTGCTTGACCAGGGCGTTTTCCGGGTCTTTCAGGATCCTGACAAAATCCTCGCGGGTCAGGGGCTTAAGCTCCACCCGGATGGGGAAGCGGCCCTGGAGTTCGGGAATCAGGTCCGAGGGCTTGGTCATGGTGAAGGCTCCCGCGGCGATGAAAAGAATATGGTCGGTGTGCACCATGCCGTGCTTGGTGACCACGGTGGAGCCTTCGACGATGGGAAGGATGTCGCGCTGGACTCCCTCCCGGCTCACATCCGGGCCGGCCCCGGAGTGATGTCCCGCGATCTTGTCCATCTCGTCAATGAAAATGATGCCGGATTCCTGCGCGCGCTGCAGGGCGTCCTGGGTCACATTTTCCATATCAATCAGCTTTTGCGCTTCCACGGAAACCAGGAGCTCCCGCGCATCCTTGACCTTCACCCGCCTCCGCTTGGGCCCGCCCTGCATCAGCCTCCCGAACATGTCTCCCAGGTTCAAGCCCATCTCCTCCACGCCCTGCGGACTGATGATCTGGGCCACGGGCATGGAGGCCCGGGACTGGACCTCAACCTCAACCTCCTCGTCATCCAGTTTGCCGCTGGTGAGCCCGACCAGGATTTCGCGGTCAGTCTCCATCCCGTAGCGAAGAAGGATCTCATCCTTTCTCCGGAGAAGCTGCTCGAAAATCGCGCGCTCCGCCTCTTTCCGCGCCCGCTCCTCCACCCGGCGCTTGGCCTCGTCCTGCACCAGCTTGACCGCAAGCTCCACCAGGTCCCGGACCATGCTCTCCACATCGCGGCCCACATAACCGACCTCGGTGTACTTGGTGGCCTCCACTTTGAGGAACGGCGCTTCGGCCAGGCGGGACAGCCTCCTGGCAATTTCAGTCTTGCCCACGCCGGTCGGGCCGATCATGATGATGTTCTTGGGCGTTATCTCGTCGCGAAGCTCGCTCGGCACCATGCGCCTCCGCCAGCGGTTGCGGAGCGCTATGGCCACCGCGCGCTTGGCGTCCTCCTGGCTGATAATGTATTTGTCCAGCTCCTCCACGATCTGGCGCGGGGTGTAATTTTTCATCCCAGCTCCTCAAACACAAACTCGCTGTTGGTGAAAATGCACATCTCCGAGGCGATTTTCATGGACGCCTCGGCAATCTCCCGCGCGGACAGATTGGTCGTGCGCAGGAGCGCCTTGGCTGATGCCTCGGCGTAGGCGCCGCCCGAGCCGATGGCAATCACTCCCTCGTCCGGCTCCACCACATCGCCGGTGCCGGAGACCAGGAATGACGACTCCCGGTCCGCGACCAGCATCAGCGCCTCGAGCCTTCGCAGCATCCGGTCCGTGCGCCAGTCCTTGGCCAGTTCCACCACCGCGCGCCGGAGGCTGCCTCCGTGCGTTTCCAGCTTCTGCTCCAGCCGCTCGTAGAGCGTGAGCGCGTCCGCGGTGGCGCCCGCGAACCCGGTGATGATGCGGTCTGAAAAAAGCCTCCGCACCTTCTTCGCGTGATGCTTGAGCACCTGGTTGCCCACCGTGACCTGGCCGTCGCCGGCAATCACCACCTTCTGGTCGCGCCTGACCATAAGGATGGTGGTGCCTTTGATGGCGTCAGGATTTTTTGGCCCGGGGATGTGCGTCATCGTATGCCTCCATGATTTCTTTCAGGCCCGCGTGCGTGTATTTTTGGGTGGTGCTCAAGCTTTCGTGTCCGAGCAGTTCCTGGATGCTGCGGATGCCCATCCCGCTGTCCAGGAGATGCGTGGCAAAGCTGTGCCGCAAGGTATGCGGAGTCGCGGGCTTCAAAATATTGCTCCTTTTCAGATGCTTCTTGAGCAAAAGCTCAACGCTCTGGCGGGAGAGGCGCCTTCCGCGCTCGTTCAAAAACAGCGCTGCCGCGGCGTCCTGGCTCAAGACCCGGGGATGAAAATTCGGCCTGACCGCGAGATATTCCTTGAGCCGCTGCGCCGCGGTGTCGTTGAACGGCACCACCCGTTCTTTGGAACCCTTGCCCAGCACGCGCGCCAGCCGCTGCTTAAGGTCCACATCAGCGATGTTCAATCCGCAAAGCTCGCTCACGCGCAGGCCGCTGGCGTAAAACAGTTCGAGAACCGCACGGTCGCGGATGCCCTCTTTGCTTTTGGCGTCCGGGGTGTCAAGCAGCGCGAAGACCTCGTCCGCGCTTAAAACCCTCGGAACCTTCTTTTCCTTGTTCGGACTGCGAACCAGCCGCGCGGGATTATGGCCGACCTTGCCGCTCTTCACCAGGTATTCGAAAAAGCTCCGCACCGAGGCCAGGTGCCGCTCGATGGACACCGGGGTCAGGCCCTGGTAAAGAAGATTGAGCCAGGCGCGAACCGCGCTGCGGCCGATTTTCCCGAGCGGTATTTTTTCCTCCGAAGAGAGCGCAAAATAGTCGCGCAGAAATTCCGCAAACTCCTTCAGGTCAGACCCATACCCCTCTACCGTGGCCGGAGAATAATTCTTCTCCCGCGCCAGGTAAAAAAGAAACTTTTCCTCCCATTGCTCCAGGTCCGCCATCAAAGTTTGATATTACAAAAATCAGCCCGCCTTTTCAACCCGAGCATCAATCCCCGAAATTCCACCTTCGCCGCAAACTCACAAACAGCGCAAAGAAAAATTTGGGGATCTGAAATCTGCAATTTGAGATTCAGCGCAAAGCCCTGACCTGCAAGCGAAGCAGCTTGTCCGCCATAGTCTCGAGCTTGCCGAGGGACGAAGACTGGAAGTCCCGCTTTCGGCGGGATGCGTGCGGGCTTGCCCGCGATTCTTTTCTTGCCCCCCAAAGGCCGCATAAAAATTCTAATCACCAAGACAAAAAAATCTGTCCAAGAATTGTTCAAACTGTTAAGTCTTAAGTCAAGCTCTGACCCCAAAATCTAAAACAAATCCAGTTGGCTGGAGCGAGGCTTGGGGGCGAAAGGTTCGGGCTTGAGCTTGTCCAGAAGCTCCTGCCGGATGCGGAGCAGGAATCGACTCGGCTTGGTTTCAGACACTGCTCCGCGCAGGGCGCGCTTTTTGGCGCGGGTGAGATAGACCAGACTTTTGGCGCGGGTGAGCGCGACATAAAACAATCTTTGCTCCTCGTCTATCTCCGCCTCGCTCCGCGCTGAAATGTGCGGGATAAGCCCTTCCTCGCAGCCGGCGACGAAAACCGCTTCGAACTCAAGCCCCTTGGCCGCGTGGATGGTTAGGAGGGAAACGCGGTCGGCATCGGGGTTGTAAAAATCCTGGCTCACGGCCAGGGTCAGTATCTCCAGGACCTGGTCCGGGGTTCTGGCACCGGCGTGTTGAGACTTGCGCCTGACCAGGTCGAGGGCGTGCTCCTTGACCATGGCTTTTTCCGCGGTCTCTCCCTCACTGGCCTCGGCGATGGAGAACGCGCGGTCGCAGATTTCCAGGCCGCTTAACTCCCGGGATTTGTCCAGGAGATGAAGCAGGTTTTTCGCGCGCTCGTCCGGCGCTTTCTGCTCCAGCCATTTCCGGAGCTGCTTCGGGTTGGCGGGAAAATTTTTCTGCCCGAAAATTTCTCCGAGCGCAAGGCGCAAGGCCAGGGGGCCTGGCTCTTCGGAAGCAATTCGCAGGGCGCTGATTCCGGCCTTGAAAAATCTGCTCTGGAGCGGCGACTCGGAAAGCAGGCTGTAGGGAATTCCGCTGCGGGAGAAGGCCTCAACCAAAGCCCAGGCCTGGGAGCTTGCGCGGAAAAGCACCGCAAGCTCCGCGAAGGCGAGCGGTTTGCGCTCCGCGGCCTCGGCCACCCGCGCGCTGTCAAACGAGAAGAAGCCTGTGCCTCCGATGAGCTTCTCGATTTGGTGGACGATGAATTCCGCCTCGGCGCGCTCCGAGGCCAGCTCGATGAGCTGGAGCTTTGAGCCGTGAATTCCCGAGGCGAGCGGGACGCGGCCTTCGATGGCGAGCGCGTCTGCGGAGGCTCTTAGAATCTGCTCGCTGGACCGGAAGCTTTTTTGGAGGGTGATGATTTTCGCCTCTGGAAAATCCTGCATAAACCTGGCGAAGAACTGCGGGCTGGCGCCACGGAACCCGTAAATGGCCTGGTCGGGGTCGCCGATTACGGCCAGGTTCGCGCTTTGGCCGGCGAGGAGTTTCACCATCTGGTATTGCGCGAAGTCGAGGTCCTGGTATTCATCCACGAAAATCCAGCGGAATTTATTGGTCAGCGCGGAATTTTTTTGCGCGAGCATTTCCGCGGCTTGGAAAATGAGGTCGTCAAAGTCCAGGCAATTCTCCTGGGCAAGCCGCGCCTGGTAGCGCTGGTAGATGGCCGGGAGCCAGTCGGGGCAGTCGGCATTTTTTCCCAGCTGGTCCGGGCTTTGGAGGAGCATTTTGGCCTGGCGGATGAGATGGCCGGCTTTTTTGATCTTGGATGCGGAGATTTCCGGGGAGAACTCCTTGAGCAGCGAATTTCGGGCGTGCTCGTCAATGATGAAAAGTTTTACGCCTTCCGGCGCATTGGCGCGGAGCAGTTTCCAAGCCAGGCTGTGGAAGGTGCCGGTGAAAATCCGGGAGGCTTTTTCTCCGAGCAGATTTTCCAGCCTTGCACGCATCTCTTCCCCGGCATGGTTCGTGAAAGTGAGCGCGAGGATTTCCGAAGGCTCGGCCTGGCCGTTTAAAACCAGGCGCGCGATCCGGCGGGTGAGGGTCAGGGTTTTGCCCGTGCCCGGCCCGGCCTGAATCAGAAGCGCCCTGCCCCGAAAGGCAATTGCCTCCTCCTGGCGAGGCTCAAGCCCGGAAGGGGACCCGGATTTTTGAGAAGCGGCTGCGGGAAAAAGCATCTCCTCCAGGAAAGGAGCCGCGCTGACCTCTTCCGGCTCCGGCTGGTTGTCGTCTGATTTTTCAGCTCGCGGCGTCTTCGCGGGTTCCGGCTCGGGGAAAAATCCGTTTTGACCTTTGCGCAATTTTTTCAGCTCGGCCTCTTCAAAAACCTTGACCACGCCGTACTCTCCGTCAAATCCGGGCGCGACCATGACCTTTCCGGAGCGCATCCTGCTGACCGCGGTTGCGAGCAGGGTAAATTCCCTGGCGATTTCTTTTTCCGGGAGCTCCATCAGGATATCGAGTTCGGACCCGAGTTTTCTGACCATTCGGAAGTATTCCTGCTCGACCTTTTTGCTCTGGCTCCCGGTTTGCAAGATTTGCGCAAGCAGTTCGGCAAGCGGGACCAGGCTCGTGAACCCGGGCGCGCGTTCGGGTTTCTGCGGCTGGTCCCGGTCGGCAAGCGCGTCCACCCGGTTCATCACGCCCACGGTCACAGGCTTGCCGCATTGAGGGCAGATGCCCTGGTATTTCTTGGTCTCCTTGGGCGAGAGCCTGACCCCGCACTTGCGGTGCCCGTCAAAATGATACTTGCCTTCCTCGGGGAAAAATTCGATGGTGCCGAGGAATCCCTTTTTCGGGTCGCGGAGCGCGGCGGTCATTTGATTGTAATCCATCTCACAATTGAAGAGATTGGCCTCGCGCGCGAGGTTCTTGGGGGAATGGGCGTCGGAGTTTGACACGAGAGAAAAGCGGTCGAGGCTGGAGAGCCTCCAGTTCATGGCCGGGTCCGAGCTTAGGCCGGTTTCGAGCGCGAAGATTTCTTGGGTCAAATCCTCGAAGCATTCTTCGATGGCGTCAAACCCGCTCATGGACCCGAAGAGGGAGAACCAGGGGGTCCAGATGTGGGCCGGGATGAGGACCGCGCCTTTTCCGGCTTCAAGAATTATCTCGAGCAGATTTTTGCTGTCGATACCGAGGATGGGCCTTCCGTCCGAGTTCAGGTTCCCGATGCGGGAAAGCTTTTTTGTGAGCGCTTCCGCGGATTCAATTCCGGGCGCGAGGATGAGGTGATGGAGCTTTCGCACCGCGCCCTGCTTTTTATAGATGCAGCTTAGCTCCGCGCTGAACAGGAACCGCACCGGCCGGGCCGCTCCGGGCAGAACCCGGTCCTTGAGCCTGAATTGGTCCTTGAGTTTGTAAAGTCCAGGCTCGGCCGACTCGAGCTTTTCCCTCAACTCCTCCATCCACTTCGGATGCGTGAAATCGCCGGTGCCCACGATGGACAGGCCCTTTATCCTGGCCCAGTAATCAATCTCCTCGGGACACAGCTCCCTGCTGGTGGCGCGCGAAAAGCGGGAGTGGATATGGAAGTCGGCGATAAATTTCATGGGCTTGAACAAATTCTATTAGCTAGCCGCGAGAAGTCAATGGCTATCGGGGAATAATTGGGAATAATTGGGAATAATTGGGGTCAGGTCTCTACTTGAGACTTAAGGGTTTTCGGGAATAATTGGGGTCAGGTCTCTACTTGAGACTTAAGGGTTTTCAGTTTCAATCGCAGGATTTTATTTTTGGCAATTGCCATTTTAAATTTTCTAATGCCAATCGAAATAGCTTTGGTGCCCACCTCCAATTTTTGTGCGGTCTGGGTTGCGGTCATGCCACAATTCTCCACCAAATGGTAATAAGCCGCAAGTTTTGCGGGGAAGTTGCGGCGCTTGCGCATCAGGTCATTCGGGCGGACACGGAATAGATAGGCAACCTTGCTTATTTCCTTTTCAGGATCAACCGGCGAGCGTGTTGATGACGAATATTGAGTGACCTCTTTAAGATTTCCACGCGGGCGATATTTTTTTGCCAGTTCTTCCAATTTTTCTCGGGCGCCTAAAATGATTCCATGTTTCACCTGTTCAATAAATTCTGGATTGGTTTCAGCGAGAGCCAAACACTC
>Ga0315282_10011728_pt1 | contig 13518 bp, 9 predicted proteins | sample YL17G07_20_MG_FD_203693 | JGI IMG/M metagenome (GOLD analysis project Ga0315282, IMG submission 203693) | Sediment microbial communities from Yellowstone Lake, YNP, Wyoming, USA - YL17G07_20 | ecosystem: Environmental > Aquatic > Freshwater > Lake > Sediment | place: USA: Wyoming | collected... | reverse complement strand
AGGAGGTCAGCACCGTACTCGTTCGCAACGAACAAGCGAGAATCTACCACTGGCACGCACGCACGGGCCAGTTCCCGCCACGCCTTCATCCCGGCGGTTCAGGATAAATCGGTGACAGTAGAACTAGTGCCGACGTGAATGATCTGACTGAGGTCGCGATAGCCAAACTATGGGAAGGAAAACGACCCTTCGTGCCCCCGGATGAAGCGGACACAAGTTTCAATGATGATTTCATTGCCTTCAAGAGTTACACAGACAAGGTGGATCCTTTCCCTGCGTGCGTCTCCTTTCGATACGAGGAGAATGCAAGTAAGGCCCGGCGGGGTTTTATTCTGCGTCAGGGCGATGCGAGCGCAGAAAGAGAGATCGTAGAGCCCCACTTTTTCCCCGGTGACAAGGACTGCAGCGGCGTTCACACTCTCTTGGGCCAACTCATTGTAGCCCCGAATCCTTTTGCCGATCATACTGCAGGGAAGAAGTGGCTCATCATACTCAATGGCATCAGCGGACCTGCTACGTTCGGCATCGCACAAATGTTGACGGGTGCGATCTATTCGGAACTCACGGTCAACAGGCTCTTCGGGAATGCCTCGGATCAAGGCGTTACACGGATACGCGATTGGCTTGTCCGGAACGGGCACGATGATGCTGTTCGATCAGATGCAAAGGGCAACGTAACTTTCAACATTGATTATGGGAGCATGTCCGAGAAACGGATTGAGGAGTTGAACTCTTCAGTTGGCGGTGGAGGAGTGAGCGCAATGATTTCTGTTGCGGTCTACTATCCCGAACGACGGCTCTTTCACGACGAGCGTAAGATTGTCACATGGAGTTTCAAAGAGGTCGTTGGTGCCGGCGGCAAGGTGGTCAGCAATCCCCGCAGACTTGATGCTTGACAACCCGCCCCCCGCAAGATGATACTGCCGGGCCGTTCTGCCAGCAACTATGGCTCGGAACACGGCGCCCGTACAAAGAGTGCTTATGTCGTCTCTCCCTGTGAGTCCTCCGAGCCAACTCTCACGCGTACCTGACTTCCACCTGGAGCGCGTGCCCGAACCACTTCTCGGCGTCCTGACAATAGGCGGCGACGTTCGTTTTGAAGAAGGGGAGCTTCTGCGCCTGGATCTTACCGATCACATAGTAGCCGACCGCCATTATTGCGGCGTGGCCAGCGTTCGACGGCAGGGGGATATGGAGTCTTCGCTGCGGCGTGCCCCACCAGTTGTTCTCCACCCCAAAGGAGATGAAGAGTTCCGTGTCATATGGGACGAGTGTTGTCGCGTGCATGGCCTGTGCTCTCGTGAAGACGTCTCTGGCGACCCGCCTGCCGAAAAGCTCGACGAACTTGGTGCTCAGCATGGGGCGAATCAGGTCGAGCGGCTCGGGCACGAGGAGGTAGTAGGCATCAAAGCTGCCGACGGGCGTACCGAACTCGCGCACGGCGGGATCGACGACTTTCCTGATGTGCTCGAGGATGGCTTTCGGGTCCTCCCGCGTCTTTGAGAGGATCATCCCCATGTACGTCGAGGTGTTGTACGTATACGGCTCAGGGTTCCACGGGAACTCAATCATCTCATCGACATCCTTTTTCGCCTCCGCCTTCTTGTTGCAGGTCAAAAGCAGAATCGGGATGGTTTTGCCCCGCGAGCGAAGGAATTCTGCTATGATCGGCGCGTGCTTGCCGCCGGAGGCGGACACGATCACAACGGCATCGAGATTCGGGACCACCTCCAGGCTGATCTTGTAGGTGCTCTCATCGGCGAACACGGCGTCGGTGTCGGCAAACATGATCCTGCCGGTGGCGGCCGCGTTTCCGCTGCCTACGACCAGCGGATGCGCAAAGCGACTGAAGTCAGGCTTCGGCAGCCTCGTTCTCGGACTGGCAAAAAGCTCAAGGGCATTTACGACGCACTGGTCCAGATCGATCAGTTTCTTGGGGTCAACGTTGCTCATCGAATCTCCCTTCTGAATTTGCTATTTTCGATTTACGATTTACAATTGATGATGATAAACGGTCAATCGTAAATCGTAAATGGCAAATCATAGATCCGGAGGATTTGTCCGATGGAATCTACGGAGTTATTCAAGGAAGCCGTGTTGTGGGATTCGGCAGAGGGCCGGCGGGTCCGCTGCCATTTGTGCAATTTCCGATGCCTGATCGCCGAGGGCAGGCTCGGGCACTGCCACGTGCGAAAGAATATCGGCGGCAAGCTCTACTCGCTGAATTACGGCAAGATTTGTGCGGCGAACCCGGACCCGATCGAAAAGAAACCGTTGTACCATTTTCAGCCGGGCAGCCGGAGCTTCTCCATCGCCGCCGTCGGCTGCAATTTCCGGTGTGAGTTCTGCCAGAACTGGCAGATCAGCCAGGCGGCTCTTGAGACCGGGCGGATCGATGGCGAGGATACTGCCCCAGAGCAGATCGTTGCGGCGGCGCTGCGGACGGGATGCAAAAGCATCGCCTATACGTATACGGAGCCGACAATCTTCATGGAGTTCTGCAACGATTGCGCTCGGCCGGCCAAAGAGAAGGGGCTTGCCAACGTCTTCGTCAGCAACGGCTACATGACGCGCGAGGCGATTGATTTTGCCGCTGATTGGCTCGACGCGATCAACGTGGACCTCAAGGCGTTCACCGATGACTATTACCGGAAGCTATGCGGCTCGCGGCTGCAGCCGGTGATGGATTCCATCGCCTATATCACCAAGCAGACGAAGATCTGGATCGAGATCACGACGCTGCTTCTGCCCGGCCAGAATGACTCCGAGGAGGAGTTGAAGAAACTGGCCGACTGGCTGGTGGCCGAGGCCGGTCCCGATGTCCCCTGGCACGTCAGCCGCTTCTACCCGCAGTACAAGTACACGGATTCCGTCCCGACACCCCTGGAGTCGATGCAGCGGGCGGAGGCAATCGGCAAGGCCGCCGGCCTGCACTACGTGTATCTCGGCAACGTGCCCGGCACAAAATCCGAGAACACATACTGCTACAACTGCGGCCGGATCCTGGTCGAGCGGCAGGGCTACTGGATCGTCGCGAATCACATTACAGATTCCAAGTGTCCCCAGTGCGGCATGCGGATCGCAGGCGCCGGGTGGTGAGTGGGCATGAGAATCGTCGCAGACGCCAATATCCCGTTCGTTCGCGAGTGTTTCTCGCCGGCGGGCGACGTGGAGGTCCTGAGCGGGCGTGACATCACGCCGGCAGTAGTCGCGAAGGCGGACGCCTTGCTCGTCCGCAGCATTACGCCGGTCAACGAGAAGCTGCTCGCGGGCAGTCGCGTGCGTTTCGTCGCCACGGCGACTATCGGATTCGATCACGTGGACCGGTCGTACCTCGAACGGAACAATATCGGGTTTGCCTCCGCCCCCGGCTCGAACGCCAATTCCGCCGCTGAGTACATCATCGCCGCATTGCTGGAACTAGCGTGGGGACACGGCCTGCGTCTGGAGGGCATGTCCATCGGCGTCATCGGAGTGGGCAACGTGGGCAGCCGGGTCGTCCGCAAGTGCGAGGCCCTGGGCATGCGCGTGCTGCAGAACGATCCGCCGCTTCAGCGTCAGACCGGCGACTCCAAGTACGTGCCTCTCGATGCCTTGTATGACTGCGATTTCATCACGCTGCACACGCCGCTGTCGCACGAGGGCATGGATAAGACCTTTCACCTCGCTGGCGACGCGTTCTTCTCCTCGCTCAAGCAGGGGGCGATATTCCTGAATGCCTCGCGCGGGGCCGTCACCGATACGCAGGCCCTGAAGGCGGCCCTGCGAGCCGGTCGTCTGCGGGCGGCCGTGCTCGATGTCTGGGAGGGCGAGCCGTGCATCGATACAGAGCTGCTGGCGGTGGTCGATCTCGGCACGCCGCACATCGCCGGCTACTCCTACGACGGCAAGATCGCAGGAACGATCATGATCTATCAGGCTTTCTGCAACTACTTCGGCCTGCCCGTGAAGTTGGATGCCGGTGACTTCCTGCCTCCGCCGGAAGTGCCGCGACTGGAAATGCATATTGGAGGCGCCACAGAGGAGGAGCTGCTCGCCCGCGCCGTGGAGCAGGTCTACAGCATACGCTGCGACGACCGGGACCTGCGGCAGGTTGTGGACCAGCCGCGGGAGAATCAGGGCCGTTTCTTCGACTCACTGCGGACGAATTATCCGATTCGCCGGGAGTTCCACAACACAATGGTCGTGCTGGACCCCGGCCGAGAGTCGCTGGCTCGCAAGCTGAAGGGCATTGGGTTCAATGTGGAAGGAGACACGTAGCATGGCGGCGAATAAAGATGCCATCTTCCAGTGGCCGAAGGGTCGCCTGGATTTTTCATCAGGCTGCCTGATCATGGGCATTCTGAACGTCACGCCGGACTCATTCAGCGACGGCGGGCAATTTCTCGATTTCCACGCGGCGGTCGAGCACGGTTTGGAGATGGTGAGCCAGGGTGCCGCCATCATCGATATCGGCGGCGAATCGACCCGGCCGGGCTCAAAGCCGGTCGGTCCGGCCGAGCAGATCGGACGCGTTGTCCCCGTTATCAAGGCATTGGCGGCTGGCGCGAATGTCCCCATCAGCATTGACGCGCACGACCCGGAGGTTGCCCGGGCCGCACTGGAGGCAGGGGCCTCCATTATCAACGACATCACGGCGCTGGCCGATGACCGGGTGGCGGAGCTGGTCGCCGAGCAGCAGGTCCCAGTCGTCCTGATGCACATGCAGGGGACGCCGGCCACCATGCAGGTCGAGCCCCGCTATCAGGACGTGGTGACGGAGGTCCGCGATTTCCTCCTCCACCGTGTCATAAAGGCCGTGAGCCTCGGCATTGCGAAGGAGCGCATCTTCATCGATCCGGGCATCGGATTCGGGAAGCTGCCGCATCACAATTTGCTTCTTCTGAAGCATCTCGACGCGCTGACAGCCACCGGCTATCGGGTCCTGGTCGGCCCGAGCCGCAAGGCGTTCATCGGAAAGATCACCGGCCGGGACCGACCCGCCGAGCGCATCTTTGGAACCGCGGCAGCGGTCGCTCTGTGCGCCGCCGCAGGCGCCTCCATCGTCCGCGTGCACGACGTCCCAGAGATGCTCGACGTCGTGAAAGTGACCCAGGCGATCTGCCAGGCGTGACAGAGAATCTCGCCTGCAAAGGGGCTGTCGATCCTCAGATGACCAACCTGACTTCCCGGGTGGCATCGTCAAGCGCAGCTTGGCGATGGTTCCTATGACTGCTCAAGAAGACCATCGCCAAGGCCTTCGGCCTTGACGATGCCACCCGGCATAGGACCTAGGGCTCAATTGCCTCCGCCCGGCTTGATGACCCGGATGTCATCGATGTAGACCGTACCTGCGCCGCCGGCCTTGGGGCTCTTCGGATTCCCGATGCCGATGCCCATCTTCTTGACCTTTGTGACATTGACACCGGCGGCAGTGAGGTCCGCCAGCGGAATCGGCCACTGCTGCCAGTCGGCCAGCGTCAGGGCGCTCGGATCCGGATGAGTGATCACCGCCGTATGGTTGCCACTGTCCGTGACGGAAATATACAGCGCCTCAGGGCTCGGTGAGGCTGTCGTGACTGTGCCCCCTTTGAAATACAGGACCAGGGTATTGACCCCATTGACGGTCCAGTCCTGGGGCGAAGTCCAGGTCCGCTGTGCCTCTGAATAGTACGGCTTATCCACGTTGTTATAGCCCAGCGGCATGGCCTGCCGCCCGCTGTGCACAGTCAGCAGCTCGACCCATGGCGCCTCGTCCGTCCCAACGAGAGCCCCGGAGCCGTTGCCGTCCAGTCCGGGCTCGGGCAGTGTGTATCCGCCGCCATCGATCCAGACTTGGAAGATGCGCTGGAAATTCGCCCAATCGTCCGTGTAGGCTTCGAAGTCGTCCACGACGATGAAATTGGCCGTAGTGAAAGTCCATACGGAGCCCTTCCACGGGCCTTCCGGGTTCGTAGCGTTGACCTCATCGATCCGCCAGTAGTAGGTCTTGTTCCACTCGAGGGTCCCCGGGTCGAACGTGGCGGCGTCGAGCGCCTGCCGGCCGCGGTAGATATCCGTCGTCGTTGTGTTCGCGTCGGCGACGGCGTTGGCATCCTCACCGAAGTACACGTCGTGCAAAGCGGCCATGTCCCCGGGAGTCCACCGAAGAATCGTTGTCTGCGGTACATCTACGGCACCACTGGGCGGGTAGGGACTCCTGGCCCTTACCGGCAGTGAGAATGCACCTTGTGGAATGACCTGCTTTGGCTGATATGGACTCAGCCAGGATGGGCTGTTCCAGTACAGTATCGCACGCGCATCGCCGGTATTCTCATAGAACTCCATTGTTATGCTGTATTTCTGCCCTGCGGCAAGATCAATGGTTCCGATCCATTCAACACCTGACTGTTGTCCCCATTTATCAAAGAGCAGTTTGTCATTTACCCACAGACGCACCCAGTCATCGCAGTTGGTGGTGAAGGTCCAGGTCGAGGTGAACGGTACCTCGAACTCGCCGGTCCATCTAGCAGAGAAGTCGTCGGCAGGGACTTTCGGATCCGGTGTACCAGCGCCCCAGTTGAAGTTGATTCCGGGGTCTTTGCGGGTCAGTACAAGAGTTTTAAAATCCCCCTTGTAATATTGTCCTTTGACGCCGCTGTCAGAACGCATCGTTGTAAAGCGCCAGACATTGCCCTTATGCGTCGTTGAGCCGTCGAACTCGTCGACCCTCCAGTAATACACCTTCTCGAATCCAAGGGCGCCGGCAGGGTCGTACGTTGCCTGTGCCTGGGGCAGCCCGCCGGTGGCATTATTCACATCCGCAAAGTTGTCACCGAAGTATACATGGTGGAAGACCGTGTGGGACCCCGGGCTCCAGGTAAGGCTGGCATTGGGGTCAACCCATTTGGCGCCATCAGACGGGTTGGGATTCCAGGCCGTCGCGGGACGAAGCAAAAAGCTCCAGACATCGCCCTTCCACGGACTGTTGGGATTGGCCGTATCCACCCCGTCGATCCGCCAGTAATATGTCTTGCCCCAGACAAGATCAGTGACAGTAAGCCGGGCCTCAGTCTGGTTGCCCTTGAACGTATCACCGGTGCCATTGTTCACATCATCAAAGTTCTCGCCGAAGTACACATCACTGGAGACCGCGTTAGCCCCTGGCAGCCACAAAAGGTCCGCCCCCGGGGTCTCGACCTCCGCGCCATTTGCCGGCTTGGGATGAGAGGCCTTTTCTGAGGGTAAAGCCTCGGACTCAAGCAGAGCATTTACCTCGTCCTTCGACAGTGCCCGGGTGAACAGATAGAGCTCGTCCATCAGGCCGGTGAACGGCCTGGCGTTGTCGATATTGTATCCCACGCGAGCCCCCGTCCCCCAGTCGGCTATCTTCTGACCGGGAGTTACATCGATCTTCGCACACACTTCCCCGTTGATATATAGGATCGCTTTGCCGGTCACACTGTCGTAGGTCCCTGCATAGTGGAGCCATTCGTTCCACCCGTGTTTCCCTACGCCGTTCAGATTGAAGATCGTGACAGAGCCCGGGCCGCGGAGCAGCCATCGAAAGGTGCCGTCATTATTGATCTGAGGATGAACAACCCACGTGTTGTCAGAGGCTCTGCAACTGATGATCGCATGTTCCTGACCTGTCTGTCGATTTTTGCACCAGGCGGCGAGCGTAATCGCAGACTTGGGAATATCCGCGGCGGGATAATGCGGGCTGTCCAGGTCGAGATAACTGTAGCCCGCCGGTCCCCATATTCCCAGGAATTCGGCAGCTCCATACCACTTGATGCCGCTCGGAGCTCCGGAGACGTCGCCGCAGACTGTGCCATTGTGGCCTTTCCCCGATTCGTCGGGGACGATTGCGCCGACGTTCTCATAGGAGTAGTAGATGACCAGATTCGGGTCCCTGGGAATCTCGGCAGAAGCGCTGTTCGCCAGACCCAGTACAAAAACAAAAGAAGCTAAATAAACTAATTTCCTGCACATAGTAGTCCTCCGTTCAAAAAAGTCCGCGTAACAACTCGCATGCTTGGCTACACACCAAGAGCAGAAAACGGAGCACGGAATGCAGAATCCAGAACGATCTTCAATTCTAAACGCTGACTCCGGGCTTTTCCGTTTCGTACACTCTTTAGGATTCGATTCCGCCTCCTTCCTTCAAGAGAGAACCAGACGAGCCTGTTCTGCAGGACGCGATCCATGTGGATCGGCGTCTTGCTCTGTCCCCGAGTCGGATCATCACGCGGTCCCTGCCTGATGGCGACCCGGATAATATTGGCCTCCTTCTGCGTGCCCGCGTCGGTTTGCAGGAGCAGCGATGGTGTGTCACTCTCGACGCGTCAAAGGCACTGCGCAAGTCAAAGAGCGAGATGAATGTATATGCCTCTGAATGTTACTTATACAGTGATGCGCTCGCGCTGGCAAGAGAAATTTCCCCAAAACCGGCTCCCCCGGGCACGATTTTGTCGAGGAGGCCCCGGGATTGCGGATTTACCCGCTGGCGGGGACGCGTAAGTCCCTGCCAAACAAGGATTTGGGCCCGGTAGGATTCGAACCTACGACCAAGTGGTTATGAGCCACCTGCTCTGCCGCTGAGCTACGAGCCCACTGTTCCCGTGCCAAGGGAATCGCATGTCATTGCCGTAAGTCTACAGTTTGAAGGGGATTACCGCAAATCTTTTTGGATCGCCAGGGCGTTGACTGGCGTGCCGGATTCGCCTATATACAAGGCATGACTCGATCCGAATTGGTATTTCGCATCGCCCTCGGGGGCATGGTTCTCTGCGTGGTAATGGGCTCGGCGTGCGGCGGTCCGGGCGACTCGGCCGGACCGCCGCGCAACCCCGCCGTGCGATGGACCCGGGTCGAGCTCATCGATCACTACTCCTTCCGGGGCGACGTGCTGGAAGATACGAACCTCAGCGGCATCGCGTGCCTCTCGGACAAGAGCTGCCTGATCGGCGCTGATGAGGGGCGGGCGGTACAGCTCGTCGAATTGTCCCGGGCGGCAAAGACGCTGAAGGTTGTCCGGACAGTTCAACTCCTGCGGTCGGGCAAGGAGATCGACATTGAGGCGATCGCCGCCGAAGGCGACTCTTACTACATCATCGGCTCGCACGGCATATCCAAGAAGCAGGGGGAGCAGCAGGAGAACCGGTTCAGGATCTTCCGGCTGAAGGTGAGTCGTGAGACGGGCGAGCCGGCCGGGGTCACGATGGCGAGCCTTTCGGAGGTCCTGCGATCCGACCCGGTCCTGGGTGAGCACTTTCAAATGCCTCTCCAACAGAGCGGCATCAATATCGAAGGCCTGGCCGTGCGGGACGGCCGGCTGTTCGTCGGTTTTCGCAATCCCAGTGTGGGCGGCTACGCTTTCGTGCTGGAGATCGCCGCCGAGGACGTCTTCGCCAGCAAGGCCCGACCCAAGTACACGCTTCACGAGCTTCAACTCGGCGAGGGACTCGGCATCCGCGAGATCGTCGCCGCCGAGACCGGATTCCTCATCATCGCAGGCAATGCCGGCTCTGAGCCTTCCGAGAAGTACACTGAGGCCGAGAACTACGCGAAAGACCGCGACTTCTCCCTGGTCTTCTGGGATGGCAAGGGCCAGGACACCTACAGGATCGGCTCAATCCCGAGCACGCCGGGCAAGGCCGAGGCAATGACGATCCTGGAGCAGTCGCCGGATCACGTGACCGTCCTGATCCTCTTCGACGGCCCCAAGCAGGGCCAACCCTCCGTCTATCGCATCTCCTGAGACACGTCCGCCTTTCTTCACAAGATCATTCTCTCCTGCAAAATATGTGTTTCCACGTGTGGACAAGGCTGGGTACGCGGCCTACGTAGTTGTACGTAATTTGAGGCGAGGCGAGAAAATTTGAGAATCTTTCGTGATTCTTGAGAATTCCATCCACATCGGGGGGGGCAAACGCCTACACAGAGAACGGATCGAGTGTCCCGGTAGGCAGTGCCGGAGAGGCTGGAGAGTGGATGCGCACCGGCCGGCAATCCGAGGCCCTGTAGGCCATGGGATGACGATACGCTGCGTGTAGCGAGTACGAGAGAACGGTTGTCTCTTACAGGAGGTCCATGCCATGAAAAAGTCTCCTATCATCTATGTCATCGTGCTGCTGGTGGTCCTGTTGCCGGTTGTCTCCGCGCGTGCAAGCGTGGTCGGTGATCTGACTGCGGCGGAAGGGCAGTACAAGGCCCGCCAGTACACTCAGGCTGAGCAATCGTACCTCACGCTGACGCAGCAGGGGGACCGGAACACGGGCGAAGAGGCCGATCCAGCTTTCGCCGCGTGCAAGAAGCTGCCGCTGGTGTATATCGCCACCGACCGGCTCCCGGAGGCCAGGGACGCCGTCCAGCAGTTGCTCAGCCGATACGCTGGGTACGAGTTTCTGCCTCATGCGATCCATGAGATCGTTGAAGGAGCCGAGGCGCTCCTGAAGCTCGCCCAGGTGCGCCAGCTTTTTCTGGACATGGTCACAGCTCAGCCCGGCGACTCGCAGGCGCTCTGGTTGAAAATGGGCATGGCCATCGCCAGTGTCCATCTGGCCGAAGACAAAGCCGTGGATGCCGTGGTCCGGGACATCATCACCCAACATGGGGCGGATGACCGGGCCTCGGAGGCCCTCAATCACATCGCCTGGGCGTACCGCAAGCTGGGGCGGTACAGCGAGGCCCTGACGATCTACCAGTACGTGGTGAACAACTGGCCGCAGAAGGATCGCGTGGTCTTTGCCCAGCAAGGTATCGCGATCTGCCAACTGCGGCTTGGCGACCGCCAGGCGGCCGATGAGGCCCTGCAGGTCATGCTCCAGAAGTTCGGCACCGACCAGAATGCCTCCAAGCTCCTTGCGTGGGCCGTCTTTGAATATCTCCAGGCAGGGGAAACCGACGGGGCCTACAAGGTCTTTGACCTGGTCCTGCAAACCTATCCAGAGAAGGCGGAGACGATTGAGGCCCTGCTCTCACTGGCCACAGCAGCGATACAAGGGAATGACCGGGACCGGATCGAGCCGACCGTGCAGACCCTGCTGACGCGATTTGCGCCCACGGAAGCCAAGGCCAGCACCTTGCATGTCGTGGCCAACATGCTCGGCTGGAAATGCCGCGATTACGGCAACCAACCGCTGGAGGAGCAGAGTCCGCCCGGGATCTGCAACAAGTGTCTGCTTGCCATTGCCAACTACACTCTGGCCACCTGGCCCAAGAGCGACTGGGCGATGTGGGCCGAGAGGGACCTGGCAACTGCGGCGATCCATCGGGGTGATACCCCCACCGCCGAGGCCGCCATCAGCCGCCTGAGCACAGACTACGCAGATCGCAAGGATACGCCGGAAGCGTTGAACTTCCTGGCCGACTACTGTCTCCAACTGGGAAAGCACAGTGAGGCAGAAGCAGTCTACCAGCAAGTGGTCAAAGAATACCCTACCCATGACCTGATCCTCTTGGCAAAGGTCGGACTTGGTGTGACCCAACTCCATGAGGGCAATGATGTAGGTGCGGAGGCTATCTTTCAAAAAGCCCTGGCGGACGACCCCAACCACCCACGAATAGCCCAAGCTTTCCACCTCATGGGCATGGGATACTACGAGCGAGCGATCGTCCGATGGAAGCAGGCGGGCACGGAGTCACTGGATGACGGCTCATTAGGGCCGATAATGCCGCCTGAGCCCGTAGCTCAAGACTTCCAGAAGGCTGTTGCGAAATGGGAGATTGTGATAAACCAACTGCCGTCGACGGCCCTTGTGACACCTGCGGCGTGCTTGTACTCGGGGGTGTGCGGTTCCTACCTCGGCGAGTACGACAAGGCGGTCTTGCTCTTCCAGAAGGTGGCTGACGACTACCCGGATTTCCGTGATGCCGATTACGCGTCTCTAATGGTGGCGCGTAACCTGGAGAGACTCGCAGGCGACCGGGGGCTCTCCCAGGACGAGACCGATGAACTGGCGAAACCGGCGTATCACCAGCTAGTCGAGCGTTTCCCAGACTCTCCATATGCGAGAATCGCCAGGCATGCGTTGGACCGAATCGACAGAAGGACTCTCTCTACAGGAGAATAGAGATGTACCTGACATTGAGAAACCCAATCCTTGTACCGTTTCTTCTTGCTGCTTTCTGTGCTTATGCTGGCGCATGTGTGAATCTCCCTCCAGTCGCCGAGATCGCCAACCCTGATCCGACATGGGTACACGTAGGGTACCAGTTGTGTTTTAACGGGGAGCCTTCATATGACGATGACGAGATCGTCTCTTATGGATGGAGGTTTGGTGATGGGGCGACCACGGGCTGGAAGTCGGGGCGCCCGCACAATTGTGATCCGGGTGACCCCTATCGCACCAAGCACGCGTACTCATCTGTCGGTAACCGGATAGCGATCCTCGATGTGAAAGACCTTCAAGGTCTCCCTGCCAGCGACAGTTTCTTCGTGTATGTGTGCACCATGAGCTGGAGCGCAGATTCCTATGTTATACCTGTCAACGACGATGACGACGATGAAGACGGCGTAATGGACAACAAGGGCGGATCACTCCCTGGCGATGACGACGATCTGGTGCCGATGCTGATCTCCGACAACTCCCTGCGGGGCCAGCCGGATGTAGTCTCATTGGGTATTATCCATGACACCAGTGCGTTGCAAGTGTGGGACCAGAAGACGCGAACGGGTCGGCTCATAGGCAACATGGACTTGAGTAAAACGTGGCCTGCGGCGGCCAACTGGTCCAAGACGGTCTATGTCGAAGGGATGCATGCCTCCTCCGGACAAGACTCGTCTGACCCGAAGCTGCGATGGGACTACTTCGGGCATATATATGCGGGTGAGTACCTCTCCCATCCGCTCTACGGCTGGAGCGACGACACGGGCCTGTGCCAGAAACGCTGGACCGTGGTCCACGTGGACATGGATATGCCCACGGTGGCGGACGACTGGACCGAAGGCGGCGATATGATGACCGAAGAGACCATGCCCGGCGGATTTATCCCGCTGGATGGCTGGGCGGAACTGATGGTCAGGCCTGTGCAGCCCACTTCGCTCTCGCGTGAGGTGTCGTTCAGCGTTACGAATAGCGGAGACGGCAGGATTGAAGTCTGGAACGCCGGTAAGACGCAGCAGATGACATCGCCCTTCAGTCCGACTGCGAACACGACCTGTTGGGTCAAAGGAACCCACGTGAGCTCTTCCCTTCGCGATGTTACCTTGTGCCTGACTCACACCGCCACCGGCTTCCAGGATAAGATCAATCTGACGGTCTCGGGCATAAAGAGCGTCGACTTCGAGAAGTATATGGACAACACAGACTTGGACGCTAATCCAAATCAAGGTGGTGGCAAGCGAATCTTCCCGGATAAGCAGACCTACGCGGACGAGAGCCCAGACCGTCAGAAAGTCCGAGTGGTGGCTACATACATAGGTCCGGTATTGGAGAACCGGCACGTCTACTTCAAGAGTTTCGACGTCGACGACCCTTCCACGAGCACCATCATTGATCCGCTTGGCAATGTTGGAAATGACAACCATCCCCCCGGAGCGGGTACCCTCAGTCC
>Ga0315282_10011727_pt1 | contig 13518 bp, 16 predicted proteins | sample YL17G07_20_MG_FD_203693 | JGI IMG/M metagenome (GOLD analysis project Ga0315282, IMG submission 203693) | Sediment microbial communities from Yellowstone Lake, YNP, Wyoming, USA - YL17G07_20 | ecosystem: Environmental > Aquatic > Freshwater > Lake > Sediment | place: USA: Wyoming | collected... | reverse complement strand
AAAATTTCCAAAAATTACAAAATAACTAAAATTATCTTTCTGCGATAAGGGCAGCAAGAGCCAATGAATATAATTTCGATTCCTCACTATCCCCACGAGAAGTTAATACAGAAGGAACAATTGCTCCAGTAACTACTGCTGCAATTTCTGCATTTCCGAGTTTAGTTGTTGATTTATAAAAAGCATTCCCAGATTCAATATTTGGAAAAATTAGCACATCAGCGTCTCCAGCAACTGTCGATTTCACTTTCTTTATTTCTGCCGATTCCTTCGAGACTGCAAGGTCTAATGCAAGAGGGCCATCAACAACACAGCCTTTAATCTGACCTCTTTCATTCATTTTTGAAAGAATTGCACCATCTACCGTTGCTTGCATTTTAGGATTTACCGTTTCTACAGCTGCAATTATGGCTACTTTCGGATTCTCTATACCCAAATAATGCGCTATCTTAACATCATAATTAATCATCATTTCTTTAGCTTTTAGATCAGGTTGCGGAATTACCGCAACATCAGAAACTATAAGTAACTTATGGTAATTTGGAGATTCAATAATCGTTGCGTGAGATAAAACTCCATCAGGGGGTAATAATCCTTCTTCTTTATCGAGTATCCCTCTCATATAATTAGCAGTCTGGCATAAGCCTTTCATTATAAAATCTGCCTTTTTTTCCCTAACTAATCTTACTGCTTGTCTTATTGCTTCTTTTTCTTCAGGGACATTTGCTACTTCAAAGAGAGAATTGTCTATATTATTTGCCTCGCAAACTCTTTTCACTTCATCTTTGCTTGCAAATACAATTGCTTTAAAGATCCCTTCTTTTATACCTTTTTCAACTGCCTGCAATGTATGAAGATCCTGACCATAAGCAACCGAAACAACTCTTTTTTCCTTCATGTTGCTTACAGTTTCCAAAATACCTTTTAAACTCTTTATTTGTTCCATAAAAACCTCCTTTATACTTTGCTCGCTATTGCAAGAGCTATTGAATTAAATTTAACATCACTTAAGTCTGCTCGAGAAGGTATTAACACAGACGCTTTCGCACCAACTATTATATGGGCGTTTCTCAATTTTGCATAATAATTGATAGATTTTCCTAAAACATTTCCAGCAACTATGTTTGGCACAATTAAAATATCAGCATTCCCGGCAACCTGAGACTTTATACCCTTTTTTTCTGCTGAAAAAGGGGAAATTGCATTATCAAGAGCGAGTGGCCCATCAATAATGCAACCTTTAATCTGGCCCCTTTGACTCATTTTTGAAATAATAGAAGCATTTATTGTATCATCCATGTCAGGATTAACAGTTTCTACGGCTGAAATTAAGGCAACACGAGGGTTTTCATTTCCTAATTTGTGGGAAACTTCAACAGCATTATTAACTATTGATACAAGAGCTGGTAAATCAGGTCGAATATTGACACCACCATCACTCATCAAAACCAATTTTTTATTTTCTTCTCTTGAATCTTCAAAAACAAAAACATCGCTTACTATTTTTTCTGTTCTTAAACCCCATTCCTTGTTTAAAACTGCCTTCAAAAGGGTTGCAGTTTTAATATTACCCTTTAAAAGAACCCCATTTTTCTTTGCTTCTTGCACAGCAAAATATCCCTTTTCGCCATCATTTGTAGCCTTTACAATAGTTTTAACAAAGCTTTTATCGCCAATCTCATCAAGTATTGAATCAATTTTTGAGAGATCTCCTACAAGAACGGCTTCCCCAATCCCCATTTCAAAGCTTTCTTTAGCAGCTTTCACCGCTTCAATGTCCTCAGCTCCTGCAACTATAATTCTTTCCCTTCCTTTTTCTTTGAGACAGAAGAACAATTCTTCAAAACTTTTTATCATCATATCCCTCTCTGTTAATTATACATATTCCTTAGCTTTTTCGTCACCACTTAGAACTCTTAACGCAGCATAAGCTAATGCCTCCATCTCGAATTCACCAGGATAAGCAATAATAGGTGCTATAAACTGAACTCTGCTCTTAATTGCTTCTACAACCTCTTCATTATATGCAAGACCACCAGTAATAATAATTGCTTCCAAATTTCCATTTAATACAGTAGCCATCGCCCCAATTTCCTTTGCAACCTGATAACAAAGTGCCTCAAAAACTTCCTTAGCAAAGTTATCTCCCTCTTTGATTTTTAGAAGAACTTCTTGCATATTGTTAGTACCAAGATACGATACAAGACCACCTTTCTTTGTAAATAACTTCAAAAGATCCCCTCTACCGTAATTATCCGAGTAAGCCATATTTACAACATCAATAGATGGTAAGTTTCCTGTTCTCTCAGGAGAAAATGGCCCAGCTTCATTCGCGTTATTAACATCTACAATTCTTCCATTTTTAATAGCAGCAATGGAAATTCCTCCACCGAGATGGGCAACAATAAGATTTAAATCATTTATATTTCTCTTAAATGTTTCAGAATAACGGTACATGCTTGCCCTAATGTTTAGAGTATGTAACAAAGATTTTCTTTTAATATCTTTTAAGCCTGAAATTCTTGAAATATCCTCGAATTCATCAACACATATTGGATCTGCAATAAAAGATGGTTTATGAATATCCTGCCCAATTTCATAAGAAATTAAGCCTCCAAGTGTAGAGGGGTGCTCTTGTTCTGCTGAGAACTTCTCAAGATCGCTAATTAATGCTTCGTTCACCGAGTATGTTCCTGCAGAGATTGGTTTTACGATTCCCCCTCTTCCTATAATTGTATCAAGGCTATTCACTTGAACCTCGTTTTTTTTGAGAGCAGAAAGAATTTTTTCTTTTCTAAAAAATCTTTGCTCTAAAACAGATTTGAAAGAAGAAAGCTCCTCTGTTGAATGCATTATTGTCTCGGAAAAAACTTCCTTTCTGTTATCAAAAACAGCAATTTTTGTTGAAGTAGAGCCAGGATTTATTACCAAAATTCTCATACCCACCTCCTCATAAGCTCCCGGGCTTGTTTTATAGTAGTATCAGTAACATTAGTCCCTGAAATCATTCTTGCTATTTCACCGATTCTCTCATATTCATTTAATTCTCTTACTGTGAGAAACGTCTCATTATTCTTAATATTTTTTTCCACTACAAAGTGCTGGCCAGGTAAAGAGGCAATTTGAGGAAGATGAGTAATACAAATAATCTGTCTGTATTTAGAAATTTCAAGTAATTTTTCGGCAATTTTTTCACCAGTCTTTCCTCCTATTCCAGCATCTACTTCGTCGAAAGCAAGAACAGGAATCTCGTCGACTTCTGCAAGGACAGTTTTAATTGCAAGCATCACTCTTGAAATCTCTCCTCCTGAAGCTATAGATGTAAGTGGCTTAAAATCGTCGCCTGGATTTGTTTTTATGATAAATTGCACAGAATCTATACCATCGCTAAACAGTTTTACTTTCTTTCCATCAATTAAAACACCTTCATTATCCCCGACTGCTTCGAAATCTACTTTAAAATCAGCATTTTCCATTGCAAGGTCTCTCAATTCACTTATTACACGCTCTCTAAATTGTTCAGCAACTTCTTTCCTTTTTAAAGATAGTTCTAAAGCATCGAATCCAATCATCTTTAAAAGCTTGTCTTCCTCTTTTTTAAGATTATCAATTTTATCAGTTACAGAATTAAAAGAACTAACTTTATCTTTCAATTGACGAAGATATTCAATAAGCTCGAGAATAGATTTCCTGTATTTCATTTTTAGCTTAGAAATCAAAGCGAGTCTATCTTCAATATAGATCAGCCTTTCGGGGTCATAAATTATACTCATATTAAAATTAGAAATGTCCCTGTTTATTTCTTTAAGCTCTGTTTGCATCTTCTCGATAGAATCTGAAATATATTTTATCTTCTCGGTAATCTCGGTAGCTTTTTCGATATTATTGCGTAGTAAAGAAAACAATTTAAAAATCGAAGTTCCTTCGTCGTTGTTGATTAAATCTTGAGACATTTTAAGTAAATCACTCAACTCTTTTGCATTAGAAAGGATTTTCTCTTCCTCCCGAAGCTCTTCTTCCTCGCCTTCAATTAAATTAGCACCCTCGAGCTCCGAAATTTCGAAATTAATGAAATCCCTCTCCTCCTTATATTTCCTATCAGTATCTTCCAGCTCAGTTAGGGTATTCTTAATCTCATTAAATCGAGAAATTTCCGCTACTACCTTTTCCCTTATTTCTGACATTCCTCTGCCACCAAACTTGTCAAGAAGTTTTATATGATTATTAACATCCAGTAATGATTGAGCTTCATATTGACCATGCAAGTCCACAAGAGTGCGTCCAACTTCTTTTAATTCTTTAGAAAGTATAAGATGACCATTTATAGTGTTACGAGTTCTGTTCTTTGAAATCAACCTCGAGATGATTAGCATTTCTTCTTTATCATAAAGAGAAAGGCGTTGAAGTATACCAATGGCTTTTGGGGTATTATTAAGTGTGAAGCTCACTTCAATGAGTGCGCTTTTTTCACCTGTTCTTATAAGTTCCTGTGAAGCGTTTGCTCCACAGGCTATTCCTATTGCGTTCATTATTATTGTTTTACCAGCCCCGGTTTCGCCTGATATAACAACAAGGTTGCTATCAAAAGAAAGCTCAATTTTTTTTGCTATTGCAAGATTTGTTACAAGCAAACCCAAAATCATACTAAAGTCCCCAACCAAATTTCTTATTTAGAACATCAAAAAAATTCTTGCTCTTAAGGTGAATAATGCTAAGCTCTTTTTCGCTTTTTTGCACAGTAACCCTGTCAAACATTATTAATTTAGTAACCTCTTCTCCATCCCTTTGAAAGCTAAAATGTCCATCAGATAAAATTCTTACTGATACCTTATCTGAGTTAGAAAATACCACTGGCCGAGCTGAAAGCTTGTGAGGTGCAATAAAAACAAGAGAGAAAACATCAGCATTTGGAACGATAATTGGTCCTCCAAGGGAAAGTGAATAAGCAGTTGAACCAGTTGCAGTTGAAAAGACTAACCCATCTATTCTAAATTTGCCAACATCGATACCATTTGCAAGTATTTCTGCTTGGAGAATTCTATCTTCTATGCTTCTCATTATTACAAAATCGTTTACGGCGTTAAATTCAATATTTTCTGATTCTTCAGATACGATTGTGGATTTTAAAATCGATCTCTTTTCAATCAAAAAATCCCAATTCAAAACTGCATCTGCAGCAGAATATATATCGACTCCTTCAACATCTGCCAAAAAACCAAGACTCCCGAGATTGACTCCAAAAATTGGGACTCCAAGTTTAATGGCGAGACGAGATGCTTTAAGAAAAGTTCCATCACCACCAAGACTTATTATTATAAGGTCTTTGGCGTCCTGAAGGTTTTTAATTTCATCTTTAATGACTATTCCAACACCCTTTTTGCTAAGGTAACTCGAAAGCTCTTTGGCGAGCTCTTCAATATAAATACCATCAAGATAAAAAATCCCTACTTTTTTAATCCTATTTTCTCCCATATCTCCTCAACAATTTTATTAACATCTGATAAATTTACAAAATCGCCAACCTTTTTTATTAAAAAAAAGAATTCTATGTTTCCTTTCCCTCCTTTAATAGGCGAGAATGTCGTTCTATTTACAATAAAACCCGCCTTGGCAATTTGTTCAATTGTATTAAGAAGTATTTTTTTATGAAGCTCTTTGTCTTTTATAATCCCTTTTCTTAAAAAACTTCTCTCACCTTCAAACTGGGGTTTGACAAGAGAAATAATCAGACCATTGTCTTTTAAGAGAGTTTTTAAGGCAGGAAGTATTTTTGTTATAGATATAAATGAGACATCCATTACTATTAAATCAGCTTGTTCTTGAATTATTTTTATTGAAAGATTTCTTGCATTAACTTTTTCGAGCACAACAACCCTTGGATCATTTCTTAAAGACAAATCAAGCTGTCCTGCTCCTACATCAACAGCATAAATTTTTTTAGCATTCAATTTAAGAAGACAGTCTGTGAAACCTCCCGTTGATGCTCCTATGTCTATTGCAACTTTATCCTTTGGACTAACCTTGAATTCATCAAGAGCAAACTCTAATTTAATTCCCCCTCTACTTACATATCTTCTTGGCTCTTTAATGGAAATAATGTCTTCTTCACTTACAGAGGTAGATGATTTTTGCACTATATTGCCATTCAAAAAGACTAAACCTTCGATAATTAAACGCTTTGATTCTAATCTACTGGTGGCAAGTCTTCTTTCAACTAATACTTCATCAATCCTTTTCTTTTGCAAATTTTTCTCCGACATTAGCAATTTCACCCGGGTCTAAGCCATATTTATCGAGGAGAAAATTTCTTTTGCCCTGCTCAGGGAACATATCACTAATGCCAATGTTTTTAATCCTTACTTCAAAATTGCTTAGCAGTTCATTTATTGAAGAACCAAAACCTCCCAAAACAGTATTATCTTCGATAGTCAGAACTTTGCCAGTCTTAAGTGCATTATTTATAATGACGTTTTTATCTAATGGTTTCACGAATCTTGCATTAATAAGACCTGTTGAGATTTTCCTGCTTTCTAAAATTTCTCTTGCTTTGTATGCTCGGTTAAAAATTGCCCCTATAGAGGCGATTAACAAATCTTTCCCTTCTGAAACAATCTCTGCTTTCCCAAACCGAACAGGGGGAGAAGCAATAAATGGATCTGCAACATCCTTTGGAAACCTTATAACAAAAGGCCCATCATAATTAAGTGCAATTTTTAGCATTTCTTTCAATTCAAAATCATCTTTGGGTGCAGCAATGACAAAATTAGGTATTGTTCTTATAAAAGATAGATCGAACACTCCCTGGTGGGTTGGTCCATCATCGGAAACAACGCCGCTTCTATCAAGAGCAAAAACAACTGGCAAATTAGAGATTCCAACATCATGTACAAGTTGATCATATGCTCTTTGTATAAAAGTAGAATAAATTGCAACAACCGGTTTAAAGCCGTCTTTTGCAAGAGCTGCAGCTGTTGTTACAGCGCATTGTTCAGCAATTCCTACATCAAGAAATCTTTCGGGAAAAGCTTTTTTAAACAAATTTGTTTTGGTGCCATCGGACATGGCAGCAGTTATTACAAATATTTTTGGATCTTTAGCGCCTTCCTCGACCAATGTCTCACCAAAAATCTCTGAAAATGTTTTTGAACCGTTTTTTTTGCGAGATATGCCTGTATCTATCTCGAATGGCTCAGCACTATGAAATTTTGTCGGATTAACCTCTGCAAAACTATAGCCTTTTCCTTTTTTAGTAATTACATGAACAACTACTGGATTTAAAATATTTTTAGTTCTCTGAAAGGTTTCTATAAGTTCTTTTAAATTATGGCCATCAATTGGTCCTAAATACGTAAAACCGAGTTCCTCAAAAAAAGTGGTTGGAAGAAAAAGTTCCTTTATGGAAAGTTTTATTTTCCTGATTAACGAGGTTTTAACTATATTTTTTTTAAGACTCTGGTAAAGACTTGAGGAACGGAGCCTTGAAAGTAAACGCGAAATTGATCCAACATTGCGTGAAATTGACATTTCATTATCGTTTAGAACAATGAGAGCTTTCTTGCCTAATTGGCCAAGATTATTTAACCCTTCGTAGGCTTCTCCTCCAGTAAAAGCACCGTCGCCAACAAGTGCTACAACTTCATAATTCTCTTTTTTTAATTCTCTTGATTTAACAAAACCCAGAGCAAGAGCAAGAGACGTAGAAGCATGGCCTGCAATAAAAGCATCGTATTTACTCTCGGAAGGGTTTGTGTATCCGCTTATTCCATTGTATTGCCTTAATGAATTAAATAGTTCTTTTCTGCCAGTCAATATTTTATGGGCATAAGCCTGATGACCCACATCGAAAATAATCTTATCTTTCGAAAAATCAAAAACTTTATGCAAGGCAACTGTAACTTCAACATTTCCAAGATTAGACGCTAGATGACCGCCTGTTTGAGCAACTGTCTCAATAATAAGCGCTCTTATTTCTTTGACAAGGACATTGAGTTGTTTAAAATTCAAATTCTTGATATCGCCTGGTTTGGAAATATTTTTCAGAATACTTTCTTCATTCATTTTATTCTATTCAAAGAGTAAATTGCGATTTCTTCAAGAGTTTTATACTTTCCGCTAAAAGGTTTTAAGTAGTCGATTGATTTATAAATAAAATCAGAAGCTATTCCTTTAGCCTTTTCTACACCAAAAAGTGCAACAAAAGTTGCTTTTTTATTTTTCATGTCCTGACCTACGTCTTTACCAAGAATCTTTGTGGTTGATGTTGCATCAAGGATATCATCAATAACCTGATAGCTAATTCCAAAATTTTCTGAAAATTTAGTAAGAGCAATAAGCTCGTCTTCAGGACTTCCACCAAGAATTGCGCCTACCCTTACAGCAAGTCTAATCAGTGAAGCAGTTTTCATACTTTCAATATAAAGTATGGTTTCCTTATCTATGTTGCTTTCATTCATTGTTACCATATCCATAACCTGGCCGCCTACTAAACCTTTTATGCCTGAAGCTAATGCAAATTCTTGAACAACTTGTAAAATCTTTTGTGGTTCAAAATCATTCTTAAAACCAGAACTTACAACTATATCAAAAGAAAGAGAGAGCAAAGCATCTCCTGCAAGAAGGGCCATGTCGCTTCCATAGACCTTATGGCAAGTTGGTTTACCCCTCCTCATATCGCTATTGTCCATTATCGGCAAATCATCGTGGATCAATGAGTATGTGTGAACCAGTTCAACTGCACAGGCAAAAGGAATGACGTCCTTTACGTTACCTTTAATGGACTCGTAAACATTAAGCGTAAGGATGGGTCTAATTCTCTTTCCAGGCAATAAAAGTGCATAAGATATTGCAGGGTAAAGAGGAGACTGTTCTTTCAGGGGAAGTATAATCGCTTCCAAAGCATTACTAATGAATTTTCTTTTTTCTTCCATATAGCTTTCTATTTCCAATTTATGTCACCTCTTTAAAATGCATAAAAATCGTTAAATTTATTCTTTGAATCTTTAATTTCATAGTTTATCTTCTCAACATGAGAATAGCCATTGCCTTTTTTCAGAATTTCAAGAAGCTCTTTTAATTTCTCAATCTCTCCCTCAGCAACAACTTCCACGCTCCCATCAGATAAATTTTTTACATATCCCACAAGTCCTAAAACCAGAGCGTTTCTCCTTGCGAAATACCTAAAGCCAACTCCCTGGACAAAGCCATAGATTATAGCTTCAAGCCTTTTCATCTTCCTTTTCTTTTTCTCTTTGCCTCAGAAAATTTCTCAAAATACCGTTAACAAAATTCCCCGACTCATTATCTCCATATTTCTTTGCAAGTTCCACTATCTCATAGACTACTAAGCCATCATCTATATCATTAACAAACTCTATCTCAAAAACTCCTAAGCGGAGAAGTTCTTTATCAACTACATATACTCTATCAAAGCTCCATTTCTCGAGTAAATTCTCTATATTTTTGTCTATATATTCCATATGCGAAAGAGTTCCGTTAACAAGAAGCATCGCATAATCGATAGCAACCGGATATTCATATCTAAAAAAAGAAATTGCATCTGGAAGAGAATTTTTACCTACATCTATAGCAAAAAGTAATTTAAAGGCAATCTCTCTACCCTTCTCCTTAACTTTCATGTTTTATATCTTCAATGATTACATTAACATCAGTAACAGTAAAAGGAGTCATACTTTCTATTTGTGATTTAATTTGATTTTGTATCTCTTCACCAATTTTTTTAAGATTGTAATCATATTTTACTATCACGAAAACACTAATCGTAAGCTTATTATCAGCAAGCATAAAATCAATCCCGTGTGGATGTTGCCTATCTTTATTCATATACGGGATATACTCTTCAAAACCCTTCCAGGTGTCTAAAACACCTTCTACCCCAAGGGTTGCATTCAAAATCATTGACTCAATCGCTTCTTCTGAAATAATTACCTTGCTCATTTGTTCACCCTTTCAAGATATTCGCCTGTTCTTGTATCAATCCTCAAAACATCACCAATATTAATAAAAAGAGGAACATTAAGCTTATAGCCAGTTTCAAGCACAACAGGTTTCATGGCAGAAGTAGCGGTATCCCCCCTAACGCCTGGCTCGGTTTCTACCACAGCAAGCTCTACAAAAGTAGGTAATTCAACAGAAACAGGTTTATTTTTAAAAAAAACTACCGATATTTCGAGGTTTTCTTTGAGATAATTTGCCGCATCCCCAGCATCCTCAGATAGAAGGTAGAACTGCTCATAAGTTTGAAGGTCCATAAACACAAAGTTGTCACCTTCTTTGTACAAATACTGCATACTTTTTCTTTCAAGGAATGCCTTTTTAAATTTTTCCTCAGGTCTAAAAGTTTTTTCGATGATATTATCAGTATTAAGATTCTTAAACTTCACTCTAACGAACGGGGAGCCTTTACCTGGCTTAACATGCTGATAAGAAATCACTACGCAAAGCTCATTATCAATTTCAAAAGTTATACCTGCTCTAAGATCATTTGCAGAAATCATTAAAATCCTCCTTAAAAATATTCTTCATAATAAAATAATAGCAAAAATTACGTTTTGTTCAAAATTGGTAATTTTACGTTTAATTAAATTTTGATGTGCTGATGATTTATTTTTAATAGATCCAAGGCAACATCAAATTTTTTTATAACAACAATCAACGTTGAAAAAAGCATGTACATTTTAGCTTCGATATTTTCGCTAAAAATCAAGAAAACAATAACAATAATAAAAGCTATACTTTCCCCTGATTCAAAAGGTGATAAACGAAAATTCAAACTAAAGCCTTTATACGAGAACAAAAACACTAAAAAAGTAACAAAGATGACTGTTAGGATAATCAATCGAGGCACAAAAAATAATAAGCCTCCTATAATTGCTGAAATACCTGTACCACCTTTAAATCTATGGAAAAGAGGAAAGTCATGCCCAATAACGGCAAAAGATCCAATCAAAGCAGGTAAAACACCTGTTAAACCGATTAAAGATGCGAAAAGGGGTGGCAAAAAACCTTTCAAAGAATCAAAACTAAAAACTAATGCACCAGCAAACTTGTTGACATTTAGAAAAACATTGGTAGCCCCGGGGTTTTCATCCCCAAGCTCCCTTATATCTCTTTTTGAAAAGATGTTAGTTAACATTATGGCCGGGTTTATGGAGCCGAGAAGATAAGTAAATATAATCATTAATAAAACTTTTTCATCCATATTAAATTTTAATACAAAAAATATTTTTTCCAAAATTTGTCAAATTCACAATATTTTCACATTTTTAAATATAATTATGCTGCTGGATGAATAAATGAAAAAAATCTTAATAATTGATGATGAAGAAAACATTAGACACCTTGTTGACCTTTATATGAGGAAAGCAGGCTTCAGAACAGTGCAGGCAAAAAATGGTAGAGAAGCATTAGAGAAATTTGATACCGAAAAGCCGAGTCTTGTTATACTTGATTTAATGCTTCCGTATATAAATGGTGAAACAGTTGCCCAGAAACTTAGGAAAAAATCAAATGTACCCATAATCATGCTGACTGCAAAAGCAGATGAAACTGATAGAGTACAAGGACTTGAAATAGGCGCAGATGATTATGTTGTAAAACCTTTCAGCCCCAGGGAACTTGTCGCAAGAGTAAAAAATATTTTGAGAAGGGTATACCCTGAAGAAGGAACTTTAAAAATTAAAGATATAGAAATTAATCCAAAAGAAATGAGAGTTTACAAAAATGGCAAAGACTTAGGTTTAACAGTTAAGGAATTCAGAGTGCTTTTTGCATTAGCTAAAAAATCGGGTTCAGTGCTTACAAGAGATGAAATTATGAATGAAATATACTCAGAATATGACGAAGTTGTTTTTGATAGGACCATAGATGCATATATCAAGAATATCAGAAAAAAACTTGGTGATAACCCAAAAGAGCCCAAATACATCGAGTCAATATACAGTGCAGGTTACAGGTTAATAAGAGATGAACTTTAGAATAAAACTTATCTTAAGCTATATTGGTGTAATACTTGCAGTAATAATTTTTTCTTTTATATTTTCAAGCATATTTGTCAGGCAGATTTTCGTCCGCATTATAATTGGAAACTGGCCACATGAAATTGATTTGCTGCTAAAACCCCAAGCTACAAAGTTTTTAAATACTGTAAGAATGACCCTTGTCTGGTCAGGAATTATATCAATATTTATAGGGATAGGAGTTGCTTTGATAGTATCAAATCTTACAGTAAAACCACTCAAAGAAATGCAAAAACTTGCGAAAAGGATCTCTCAGGGTGATTATAGTGCAAGGATTGGCTTAAAATCAAGAGACGAAATAGGAGAGCTGGCATCGTCTCTTAACTATATGGCAGAACAACTTACAGATATCGAAAACATGAGGAAAAAGCTTGTCCAAAACGTTTCACACGATCTAAGAACCCCGCTTACAACTATCAAAGGCTACTTAGAATTACTCGAAGATGAGAATTTCACCGAGGAAGAAAAATTAAAATCGATAAACACAATACAAAAAGAAGTCGAAAGAATGGAAACAATTGTTAAAGAAATTACAAGACTTTCAATAATCGATGGTAAAAATTACCAATTAGATATTGAAAAATTAGACCTGAATTCCGTAGTTAAAGAATCTATCCCGATTATTAGTATTGAGGCAGAAAAAAAGAATATTCAAATCCAAGCCGATTCTTTACAAAAGGAAGTTCTTATCATGGGAGATAAGGGAAAAATAAAAGAAATAATAATAAATCTCCTAGATAACGCAATAAAATTTACAAACGAAGGATTCATCAAAATCTCTACCTCACAAAACAAAAATTATGTTTCTCTTATAATAGAGGACACAGGTATAGGGATAGATCCAGAAGACATGCCGCACATATTTGAAAGATTCTACCGAGGGGAAAAGTCGAGATCAGAAAATTCTTCAGGTCTTGGAATAGGTCTTGCAATAGCAAAAGAACTGGTGTATATGCAAAATGGTAAAATTGAAGTCGAAAGCAAGAAAAGCAAAGGCAGTAAATTTACAGTTAATTTCCCTGCAGCGGATTAATTTTGTAGTTTACCTCTAAATTCTTTAAAAAATCAATTATTTCAAGTGCGAATTTTCCTATCTCTTCATATTTATCAACATCAATCTTATGGTTACTGTATTTTGTTTTATAAAAAATCTCGGTCATAAAATCAAAATGAGGAATTCCTAAATTTATAACTGACTCTTTTAGAATTATATAATAAGGCTTTGAGTTTTCAAATTTTTACTTTTTACATTAGAATATTTTATGAACCATCTTCTTGTTATAGGTTTATTAATACTCGTAGCGCTTTATTTCGGAAAATTGTTCAACAAACTTAAATTCCCTATTGTTACCGGGTATATACTTATAGGTTTTATTATAGGAAATATCGGCTTTTTTTCAATTACTGTATCAAAATATATTGAAACACTCTCCTTTTATATAAACACAATTGCAGTTTCAATACTCTTGTTTGAACTCGGAGC
>Ga0315282_10011726_pt1 | contig 13519 bp, 14 predicted proteins | sample YL17G07_20_MG_FD_203693 | JGI IMG/M metagenome (GOLD analysis project Ga0315282, IMG submission 203693) | Sediment microbial communities from Yellowstone Lake, YNP, Wyoming, USA - YL17G07_20 | ecosystem: Environmental > Aquatic > Freshwater > Lake > Sediment | place: USA: Wyoming | collected... | reverse complement strand
AGGCGCCAGAGCGTGGTGTTGACGGCCGCGCGAGCCCGGACCCCCGCCGGCGTGCGGACGGCGAGTCGCGCGCCGGCGGGCTGCGCTGCCTGAGCCATCCTAGGAGGCCTTCACCTCGGTCCAGGCGGCCACCCAAGCAGCTCGGTTCTCCGGCGGGGCCGCGGGGATCGCGTTCTCCATGTTCATGGGCGCGTCGAGCGATGCCCGCTCGATGACCTCTGGCGGCGCGATGTCGAGGACGTCCATGTTCGCCACCTGGTAGTTCCAGGTCGCGGCCTCGAACAGCTCGGCCTCCGGGCTCGTGTACCAGTTCAGGAGCGCGTACGCGGCATCGAGGTTCGCCGGGTCGATGTTCGGGGTGATGCCGTACCCGCAGGCCCAGAGGAACTGCCCCTCCTTGGCGACCGCGAACTTGATGTTCAGACCCTCCTTGCTCAGCGACATCGCGTTGTCCGGGTACCCAGAGGCGATGACGATCTCGCCGGACTTGAAGAGCGTCTTGATGCTGGCATCGCCCTTCCAGAACGTGCGCATCTGGTCCTTGTGGTCGATCCAGAACTGCTTCACCTGCTCCAGCTGTGCGTCGGACATGTGCAGCGGGTCGGTGATCCCGTTCGCGAGAGCGCCGATCATGATCGCCGTGATCGCGATGTCCTCGACCGACACACGGCCGGCCCACTGCGGGTCGAACAGGTCCATCCAGGAGGTCGGAGTCGTCGTGACGACGTCCGCGTTGTAGACGATGCCGGCTGTTCCCATGTCCACCGGGAGCATGTAGACATCGCCGTTCAGCTGGACCCCGGGGAGCTCCTTCACGGAGGGGAACAGATCGTTCCAGTAAGTGAGGCGCGAGGTGTCGAGCGGTGCGTAGAGGCCCTTCTGGGCCATCTCCAGGGCCGCCTCGTCCACGCAGCTGTTCACGACGTCGACCTCGAACCCGGCCTGGATCTTGGCGATAGCCTCCTCGTTGCTGCTCATGGCCGCGGTCTTGAGCGTTATGTTCGGGTACTGCTCGTGGAACGACGCCATGTACTTAGGGTCGAACCCGTCGGTGTAGGAAAGCAGCCGGATCGTTCCGGTTATGTCCTCGGGCCGCATGCTCGTGCCTGGGGCCGTCGGCGACCCGGTCGTCCCTCCGCCGCCGCCACAGGCGGTCGCCACTAGTGAGAACGCGAGTAAGCCGGCGAGTAGCAGAAGCGAACGACGAGCCATCTCGACCTCCTTGGTCCCCTGGCGGGCCAGACGGTAGACCCCAGATGGTAGATTGTCAACCGTCAACCAAACGGGAGCCTTCGCACCTCCAGCCCTCTTCACCGGGATCTACGTGCGGGCGCCGTCCGAAGGCCGGGGCCGCCGGTCGGGAAGCGAGTCGATGTAGGCAACGATCAGGTCGGCCGCCTGGTCACAGTGCTCCTCGGACAGCGACGCCGCCCGATCCGGGTCGTGCGCCTCGATCGCTTCCAAGAGCGGCCGATGCTGGAGCGCGATGACGTCCGCGGAGGAGTACACACGCTCGTCCAGCCTGAGCAGCGCCCGCATCACCGGTATGTAGCGCAGGAAGACCTCGAGAAGGCGCGAGTTGCCCGAGAGCCGGCAGAGAGCCTCATGGAGGTCGATGTCCGCCCGGGAGACCCTGGCGGGGTCCTGTGCCCGAACGGCATCGTCGATCCTGTCGACGAGCGCTCGGAGCTCGGCGAGTGCCAGGGGATCGGCGGACGTGGCCAGCAGCCGCGCCGCTCTCCCCTCGATCGCCGCGCGCACCTCGTAGACCTCCCGCACATCTGCGGTCTCGAGGCGGACCACGAACGTGCCTCGCCGCGGCTCCTCTTCGACCAGGCCCTCGGCGCGCAGCAGCTTGAACGCCTCGCGCACGGGGCCCCGGCTGATCTTCAGCTGCTGGGCGATCTTGGACTCGACGAGGTGGTCCCCCTGTCGGAACCCGCCCGCGAGGATCTGCTCCCTGATCCGATCCGCCGCGTCCTCGGCGAGGGATCGCGGGCCGTCTATGGGCCGGAGGCTCGCTCCGACCGTGCCGGTGCTCTCCGCGTTCGCCACTCCTCGCCTCCGTTCGGCCAGGGAGCGGGTACGAAACTGGAGCGCTTGCGCACCCGTTCTTTCTTGCCCTGATTGTATACTGTTGACAATCGGCCGACCAGCCCGGGGAGGGATCTTCGTTGACCAGATCCGAACCGCAGACGTGGGCCCCGCCGCGCGTGAAGACGGTCCTCCCGGGACCCAAGAGCGCGGCGCTGCTCGACGAGCTTGACCGCAGGTTCCCTGGCTCCCTCACCGAGCACGATGAGGTCCCCTTCGTCGAGACGGGGAAGACCGACTGGCTCATCCGCGACGTCGACGGCAACACCTTCGTCGATCACTGCACCGCCTGGGGTTCAACGCCGCTCGGGGCAACACCTGCCGCCGTTCAGCGGGCCGTGACCGAGGCCCAGCACCGGTATGGCATGGAGATCACCGACTACATCCCGAACGAGCCCTCCGTCGCGCTCGCGAAGCGTCTCGTGGAGATCGCGCCTCCAGGGATCTCGCGAGTGTCCCCTGCCGTCTCGGGCACCCTCGCGGTCGAGGGGGGAGTGAAGCTCGCTCGCGAGACGACCGGCCGCCCGATGATCCTCACGTTCTACGGTCAGTACCACGGCGAGGCCACCTACCTCACGGCCGGCGTCTCGACCGACCTCGCGGAAGTGACGACGCAGAGCGCCCAGTACGTCGCGGGGCTCGTGTTCGCACCGTACCCGAACCGCTTCCGGGCGCCGTTCCACGAGGGGCCCGGCCCTTACGACGACGAGATCTACCTCGACTACCTCGAGGAGTGGGTGCTCGTGCACCAGGTCGAGCCCGAACAGATCGCAGGGGTCCTGATCGAGCCGGTGCTGGGCGAGGGCGGGATCCTGATCCCTTCGCGAGCCTTCTGGGACCGGCTGCAGGCGATGTGCCGCCGGTGGGGGTGGAAGCTCGTCCTCGACGAGGTCCAGACGGGCATGGGACGGTGCGGCACGATGTTCGCGAGCGAACGGTGGGGCGTCGAGCCCGACATCGTCCTGCTGGGCAAGGGTTTCGCCGGGGGCGGACAGCCGATCGCGGCGATCCTCGGCACAGAGCAGGTCCTGGCCCGGAGCGAGCTGCATCTCGGCGGCACCTTCGCCTGGACGCCGGCCGCCGCTGCGGGCGCGCTCACGAACATCGACCAGATCCTCGAGAGCGGAGCTCTCGCGAACGCGATGGAGATCGAGCGGATCGCCGGCGAGGAGCTCGGACCGCTCGTCGAGCGGTGCGAGCAGGTGGGCGACGTCCGGGCCGCCGGCGCCCTGATCGGGGTCGAGTTCGTGCAGGACAAGGACACGATCAGGCCGGCGCCGGCGTTCCACCGCGAGGTCCACCGGGCGGCGGTCCGCCGCGGGGTCCTCGGCATCACCCAGTGGGGCAAGTGGGTGTACCGGTTGCAGCCCGCGATCAACATGCCACCTGAGCTGTTCCGCTGGTCGTGCCGCGCGCTCGCCGACGCCATCGACGAGGTCGCGCAGAACCCGCCCGAGGAGCCGGCGCTCCTCATCGAGCGCGAACCGCCGGTTCAGGGCGGGAGCCGCCGGCGATAGACGCGGCGCTACTCGGGACGTAGCCGCCGCATGGCGTTCTTCACCGAGTCGGTGTCGAGCGTCATCTCAAGGAAGCCGATCTCGGCCTCGTAGACGCCCGCGTCGACCTGGCGCTTCACCTCGTCCTCGAAGATGTGCATCACGGGGAGTCCCAACTGGACTCCGGCCAATGGACCCACGTACGCCGGGTCGCCCTTGGTGACGGTCTCCGTCGCCACCTCCAGGGCCTCCGGATCGGCCGCACCGAGCACCACGAGCAGGTTCTCGGCGCCGTGCCGATCGACCAGGTCCTTTATCTCGCCCTGGTTCTCAGGGTCCATGGCGCCTGCCGCTGTTCAGACGAAGCACTCCGTCCGAACCATCACGACCTCGGCGCCGGCCGACGTGAGGCACTGGGCGATCGCCTCTCCGGGGACGCTGTCCCGCTCGCCGAGGGCGATCACCTTCTTGCCTCGAAGCTCCATCTACTCACCTCCCAACGCGCGATCGACGGCATCCGCGACTTCCTTGAGCGATGGATCGCCCGCGAGCCGTTCGACCTCTTCGCCGTCCTTGAACACGAGGTACGTCGGAAGGCCGAACACCCGAAGGTCCCGGCAGATCTGCCGATTCTCCGGAGCGTTCACCTTCACGAGCGCGACACGCTCCCCCAGCCGATCTGCGAGCGCCTCGACCTCGGGCATCAGCGCGAGGCACGGTGCGCAGTTCGGTCCCCAGAAGTCGACCAGCACCACGCCCTCTCCCACGAGGCCGGGGAACGTGTCGACGGTGGCATCCACCCCCATCCGTTCACACCTCCAATGTGATCGAAGCCCCGTCCCACAGACGCGTCATGCGGCCGAGGAAGAGGCTTCCCTTCGCGAACAGCATCGTGCTACGAAGCTCCCCCGCACGGAACGCCTCGAGGGCGTGCGGCAGCCACGGGATCGCCGAGGCGATGTGTCCCTGTGTCGGCGAGTAGCCCGGCAGACCGCGGGCCCGCGCGAAAGACTCGATGTCCTCCCTTCCGAGCTCGCCGCGCACCACCGCGAGGCCGGCCAGCATCCGGTAGTTGCGGTCGGGGACGTCGCCCCCTCCGGCGGGCTCGGTGACCTCGGGGTTGTGGAGCTCGGTGGCGTAGCGATCCAGGTCGGTGACGCGCCGCCCCATGGTGGTGAGCGGCGCGCCGACGATGTCCTCGAGCAGCGCCTGCTGGCTCGAGCCGGACCCGATCCGATGACGGCCGACCGCGTCGAGCCGCATCACCGGGGAGCCGGCCGGTGCGTCCTCGGCGGGCCCGATGAGGACGGCCATCGCGGCCAGCACGTCCTCGAGGATCGGCATGTCGTGATCCACCGCACCGCGGAACTTCATCCCGAGCTTGGCGGGCGACCCGCCCGCCAGGACCCCGACCCGCTCGTAGACACCGGCGGCGACGAGCGCACCGGCGGCTATCAACGCGTGCACCGGTCCCGAGCAGAACGCCTTCACGTCGGCACCGCTCGCGTTCACGAGACCGCAGTCCTCCGCTACCGCCTTCGCGAGGTTCCCGCCGCCGCGCTGGTAGCGGTCGCCGACGCCCTCCTCACCCGCCGAGAGCACGTAGTCGATCCCGGCGGGGTCCTCGCCGGTTCGCGCCAGCAGGTGTCGGAGCGCGTGCACCGCGCCGGCCTTGCAGGCGAGGTTCTCCAGCAGGACGTTCGCGGTGAGCGCCTCGTCTTCCTCGTGGTCTGGGCGGAACGCGCCGACGACCTCCTGGCCGTTGTACAGCGGGAGCTCGCCGGGCCGCGGCTCCGCGCCGAAGCGCGCCAGCTCGAACTGGTCGACCTCGGCGAGCAGCGAGTAGAAGGACGCCTGGTCCAAGACCTCGCCGAACGGCCCCCTGGGGCTCGCGCCCTCCACCGGGGACCGCCACCACGGCTTCGGGAGATCCCAGAGCGCGTCGGGAGGGAGGTTCCCGATGAAGACCTGGGTGGGCGGGTACGCGACGGCGTCTTCGAACGACCGCAGCCGCGGTGCGATCTCAGGCCACCGAGCGTGCTCGCGCCACGGCTTGGAGCCGTACCGGACGAGGTCGGGTACGTGCTGGAGGGTGAGCGAGGCACCAAGGACCGAGACCGGGCGACCGACGGCGCGGCCGACGCTCACTCAGACACTTCCCACACGGTCGTCGGCTCGACATCCGTCGCCAGCATCTCGAGCGCTCGCTCCACGATGCGGCGGCGGAACGCGTGCTCGTCGCCGACGGCCAGCGATGGGTCCCCGGTCGGATGCGTGATGGAGACCCCGCGCAGGATCCGGTTCGCCCCGACCATCTGCGCGATCGTCGGGAGTGCCGTCACGAACACCGTCGGTATGCCCATCCGGTCGATCTCCTTTGCAAGCGTTGCCCCGCAACGCGTTCCCGTTCCTCAGGTGCCGGTCAGGATGACGGCCTGAACGTTCGCCTCGTGCAGCTCGGCCGCGATCTCCTGCCCGAACTTCGCGGCGGCCGCCACCGGCGTGTCCACGCCGGTCGTGGTGTAGAAGACGTCGTGCAGCTTCCCGATACGACCCTCGGCCTCGAGTTCCCGAACGGCGTCGAGGGGAACGAGCCGGTTGGGGTCATCGTTCGCCGCCGCGGTGTCGAACCCTCCGTGGACCGACTCGTAGGCGTCGGCGCCGAGCGAGGAGACGCCGCCGAGCGGATACCGCAGCCACATGTTGGAGTGCCGGGAGGGTAGACGGTCGGGGTTCCCTTGGGGCACGCACCCCGCCTCGGACACGAGCGCCACCGTCGCGCGCGAGAGGTCGACCACCGCCGAGGGCGGCGGGACCCGGTCGCCGGACGGCGCGACCTCCGTCCGCGTGTCGCCGGCGAGCTTCGCGAGCAGCAGGTCCACCGCCCGCGCCGCGCCGGTGACGTCCGCGAGGACGTTCTTGCGGAGACCACGGGGCAGGTAGCCCTCCTCTTCGGACGGGCCGACCGGCTCGCCCCTCGCCAGGCGGCCCGCGAGGGCGGCGACGACCGGCAGGATGGTCCGCATCTCGGTCACGTTCGAGCCCGTCGGGACGATGTAGGCTGCGCCCTCGGCCGCGAGCACCCCCGGGTTGTCCGGCGTCATTGCGGACACGACCGGGACGCCGCGCCGGCCGGCCTCGCGGGCGAGCGACCCGCACGCGTACCCGTGGCGACCCGAGCCGAACGCTGGGCCGCACACCAGCACGTCGGGCTCCTCCTCTTCGAGCCAGTTGAGGAGCCGGGCGAGCGCCTCCGCCTCGTGCTCCCCGAAGTGATCGTCCCCGCAGGCGAGCGTCACGTCCACGGGGAGCCCCGCGGCCGCAAGGCCTCGGCCGGGCCCCACCGCCCCTTCGATCCGAACCGGTTCGTGCCCGGCGGCCTCCTCGCCCCCGAGCCCGGCGAAGAACTGGTTGAGGTAGTGGACGACCTTCATGCCGGAACCGCCGTCCATCGCAGATCCCCCATCTGGCACGTGGCGCCCAAGTACGCCCACGTCGGGACGGGTTCTCCCGCGCGGGCGGCGGACGCGCCGATCACATGATCCGGTGACCACCCGGCCACGAGCTCGTCCTCGTTCCCGACGCTCACGATGCAGTCGGCCTCCGGCACGTGGTCGGTGAGCCCTCCATTGGTCTCGGTGAGGATCGCCGTCGTGCGGATACCCAGCTGCTCGCACGCCCGCACCGTGAGCATCGTGTCCGTGTGCGAGTTCCCCGTCTCGAACGTCGTGCAGACGACGCCGTCGGCACCCAGCAGCTGCGCGAGGCGCGCGGACAGCATCGCCGACCGCTGTTTCTCGAACGCGGTGTTCAGGTACCCGAGCGCGACGACGAGCCCCGCGAAGCGCAGCCGCTTGCCGTCGGCCTCGTAGAGCTCGCGGATCAGCGCGTTCCGCTGGTACAACGCGGTCGGGTTCCGGGATCCCGCCCACTCGAAGGCGCCGTTCGTGAGCGCGCCGTCGAGGACCTCGCGGGGATCGAGCGCCGTCGGCACGAGCCCCTCCATCCGGAGTCCATACAGGAAGGTATCGAGGAACGGCCCCTCCGACCCCACCTGGAGGATCGCGGCGATCGCCGGCAGGTCCTCGCCCCCTTGGCGGGCACCGATGGGCCGGAACGTCTCCTGGCGGTCGGGGGTTGCGCCGATCGTCGTCGCCGCGAGCTCCCGGGCCACGCGGAGGGTCGCCTTGCGGACGGCGAGGTCCACGTCGGCTGCCGGTGCGTCGGATCGCGGCGTGAACGTGAGCACCACGTTCGCCGTCGATCCGAAGCCGCTCCGGTCGGCTCCGGGCCCGGCCATGTCGACGAACGTCTCCCAGACTTCGTCCTCCTCGACGAGCCCGGCGGCGCGCAGATCGCACACCGACAGCACCGTCACGCCCCCGAGACGGTTCGACCGTCCCCGGCCGGCGGGAGCAAGTCGCCCGAGGACCCCCGGGAACGTGGCCTCCGGATCGTCCGCCTTCACATGCGGCACGACCGCATCGAGCACGTTCGCGACCCGGACGGGATCACCGGGGCGGACGAGGTGGACCTCCACGGCCTCGACGGCCGGCTCCTTCGCCGCCGATCCGCGCAGCGACTCGAGATCCACCACGAGGTTCCCCGCCTTCCAGGAAGTCGAGGGCCCGAACGAAGCTTCGACCACCTCGTAGGTCCCGAGCTCGAGCGGCGGCGCGGCGGAGTGGCGACCCATCGCCTTCAGCCCCGCCTCGGGGTCTCATCGCCCGGGACCGGGGGCGCATCCGCGGCGTCGTACCAGTCGCCTCCGCCGATCTCTCCTCCGTCCACGATCAGCGTCTCTCCGGTCACGAAGGAGGCATCGTCCGAGGCGAGGAAGAGCACGGCCGCGGCCTGCTCCCTCGGCGTGCCGGCGCGGCGGAGCGGGATCCGCCGCAGGTACTCGCGCTGGAGCCGCTGCTCGTCGGGGTTCGTCGCGATCCCCTCCTCGTCCTCCGGCGTGAGGGTCTGCCCCGGCGCCACACAGTTCGCGCGGACGCCGAGGTGCCCGAGCTCGTGTGCGATCGACTTCGTGAGCGCCACCAGGGCGGCCTTCGACGCGTTGTACGCGGCCTCCGGCGACTCGTTCTTGAACGCGTTCGCCGAAGCGATGTTCACGATGGCGCCGCCGCTGTGCTCGACCATGTGCGCGGCCGCGACCTGCATCGTCGCGAGCGGTGCACGCGCGTTCACCGCGAACGTGTGGTCGAAGGTTCCTTGCGTCACCTCCAGGATGGGACCGTCCGGCATGGCGCCGGCACAGTTCACGAGCACGTGGATGCGGCCCATGCGAGCGATCGCCCCGCGCACCATCTCCTTCGCGGCCTCGAAGTCGGCGAGGTCGACGACGTCGGTCTCCACCCGATCCGGCGCGGGGGAGGCCGCGCGCATCCGCTCGAGGCCTTCGGCGAGGATGTCCGCGGCGAACACACGCGCCCCCTCGTCGAGGAACGCCTCGACGATGGCGCGACCGATGCCTTGGGCGCCCCCGGTGACGATGACGTTCTTCCCTTCGAACCGAGCCCCTTCGAACCGAGCCATCACGGCACCTCCGGATAGTGGGGCGCGCACCCGACCACGCCGAGGTCGCCGATCACGAGGAACCGTCCACCGACGCATGCCACGACGGCTCGATCGAGACGGTCGCCCACCCAAGCTATGTTGCTCGGAGCATCGAACGTGCTCGCCAGGTGGTCGTCGATCACCCTCTCCGTCGCGCCGTGCGGCGAGATGCGCACGATCCCGTCCGGTCGGTACAGCGTGACCCAGAAGGAGCCCACCGCGTCGAGGGCGATGCCGTCGGCGTCGCTGTCGGGGAGCTCGGCCACCGTCTCGGGTTCGCCGGCCGAGCCGTCGGGCAGGATCGGCACGCGTACGACGCGCTCCGCCTTCGCCTCGACCACGATGAGCGCCGAGCCGTCGGGCATCACGAGACACCCGTTCGGGTACTCGGGCACGGCGGTCGTCCACCGCTCGGTCGTCCCGCCCGGCCGGATCCGCACGATCTCCGGCCGGCCTTCCTCGCCCGAGCACGTCACGTAGAGGTTCCCCGCGGCGTCGAACGCCGCGACGTTCGGCGTGTCGAGCCCCTCGCCGCCCACGCCTCGCGCGTAGGTCTCGATCGCGCGCATGGTCGGGTCGTACCGCGCGATCTCTCCCCGGCCCTCGTCGCACGCGTAGACGCGCCCGCGTTCGTCGACAGCGAGTCCGAGCATCGAGCCGCCGGTCGCGCCGACCTCCTCCACATCCCCTTCGAGCGTGACGCGGTACAGCTCCCCTCCCTCGCCCCCGGCGTACACGCAGCCCTCGAACGGGCTCCAGGCCACGCCCTCGGGGTGGTTCAGACCGTCTGCCAGATCCTCGAACCGCTCGAGCATCATGGGCTCTCCCCGAGCAACCGCTCTGCCCCGGCCAGGACCTCCGCGAAGGCGCGGCCGCAAGCCACGATCTCGCGTAGGTCCACCGACTCGTCCGGCCGGTGCGCGTGCTGGAGGTGCCCCGGGCCGAAGACGACGGCCCGTGCTCCGCAGAGGTCCACGAAGTTATGCGCGTCGGTCCAACACGGCACCCCGGCCACGCCCGGCTTCCGCCCGGTCGCTCGTTCCACGGCCGCCGCCATCGTCCGAGCGAGCGGAGAGTCGGGCGAGGTCTCGAACGGCTCGACCGCGGGCTCCACCAGCTCCAACTCCGCGTCGTGTGCGAGCGCCAGCGCTTCGAGCGCGGCCAGCACGTCCGCGGCCGTCATGCCGGGGACGACGCGGGCATCGATCCGAAGGCGCGCGACGTCGGGGACGACGTTGAGATCCTGGCCCCCGTGGAACTCCCACACGAAGGGGATGCTCCGACCCAGGATGGGGTGAACGACGTTCGCGAGTGGCGCGGCGTGCACCGCGCTCACGAACCTGATGGCCTTCTCGATCGCGTTGTCACCGTCCTCACGGAACGCGCCGTGCACCGATGTACCGCGGACCGTGTACCAAGCATCGACGAAGCCGGCCTCGGCGAGCCCGAGGTCGAGCCCGGTTCCCTCTGCTCCGACTACGAACCGGGGCCGGAGCTCCTCCGCCATCGCGATCGAGCCCTTCCCGCCGACCTCCTCGTCGACACAGAGACCGACCGCGACCGGAAGCGACTCGACCGGAACCCCGGCATCCCGGGCGAGCAGTAGACCGAGCAGGCACGCGACGACACCCGCCTTGTCGTCCAGGGCGCCGAGTCCGTGGGCCCGGTCGCCGCGCACCTCGGCCCGCGCTTGGAAGTCCCAGGTCGGTCGGATCGTGTCGACATGGGCGGTGAGCAGTAGCTCGGGGCGCTCGCTCCAGCCGATCACGAGGTTGTCGGCCGAGCCGTCGACCGGCTGCCGCCGGGACGGCACCTCGAGCTCCTCGCACCGGAGCTCGAGGTGATCCACGATCTCGTGCTCGTCGTCGGAGAAGGAAGGGATCTCGACGAGCCGGACGAGCTCGTCGCGGACGAAGGAGAGAGCCGGTGCAGGGTCGGCGAGACGCAGAGCGCTCACCGCCCGAGGGCGGCCAGCGCGGCCGGGATCGACTCGTCCACGATCGCGATCGCCCGCTCGAGCACCTCGACCGGGGTCACGAGTGACGGTTGCAGGTTGTACGAGGTCGTGCTCGAGTCGCCGAGCAGCCCCCGCCGCAGGCACTCCCAGGCCACGGCCTCCTGCAGCTCCGGATCGCGCTCCTTCGTCGCGCGATCCTTCACGAACTCGACCGCGATGAAGCACCCGACGACCCGCACGTCGCCGACACACTCGTGATGCTCCGCGAGCCGTGCCAGCGCCCGGCGCGCCGTCGCGTCGAGCTCGCGCACGTTCTCGAGGATCGGCTCGGTCTCGAGGATCCGGATGGTCTCGAGCGCCGCGGCGCATGCGGCCGCGAACCAGGACCACGTCGAGCCGGTCGAGACGTCGTCGAACCCCATCGAGCGATCGGTGCCGAGCACGGCGCCGATCGGCATGACGCCGCCGCCCATCGCCTTGCCCAGCGCCATCAGATCGGGCTCCACGCCCCAGCGCTCGACGGCGAACATGTGCCCGGTCCGCCCGAACCCGGTCTTCACCTCGTCGGCGCAGAGCAGCCAGTCGAACTCGCGGCACAGCTCCACGAGAGCCGGCCAGAACGCGTCGGGTGGCGCGACGCAGCCGCCCGAGCCGAGCACGGGCTCGATCACGACGCCGGCCACCTCGCGCGGGTCCACCGCGTGGAACAGCAAGTGGTCCCGGAGGAAATCCACCGTCCCGTCACCCGAGCCGCCCGGCCGGGCCGAGAACGGCGTGCGGTACGCGTTCGGGTACGGCACGTGCACGAACCCCGGCATGAGCGCCCGGTAGCCGTACGAGAGGTCGGAGGTCTCGGCCCCGATCGCACCGGCGGTCCCGGCCTCGCCGTGGTAGCCGCCCATGAACCCGACGATGATCGACCGGCCGGTCGCTCGTCGCATGAACCGCACGGCGGTCTCGACGGCCTCCGTCCCGTTCAGCGAGATGTCGACGCGACTCAGGTTCTTGGGCGCGATCGCGAGGAGCTTCTCGGCGAGCGGCAGCACGAACTCGTGCGAGTAGAAGTGCGTGTCCTCGATGCCGTAGCGCCGAAGCGCCTCGACCGCGATCTCGGTGATGCCTGCGTGGGCTGCACCGAGCGGGACCGACGCCATCCCGCTGATCATGTCGAGGTAGACGTTGCCGTCGATGTCCTCGACGGCATACCCCTCCTTGCGGCGGATCACGAACGGTCCCACGCCGCCGGCCAGGCCCGGGTAGAGAACCTTCGCCTGCCGTTCAAGGATCTCGCGCGACCTCGGCCCCGGCGGCGGCGTGACGATGTCCGGGATACGATCCGCCGTCATCGCAGCCTCTTCCGCGCGTCCCGGAGGGCCTCGCGCGCGCAGTTCCTCCCGTTCGCGCCGGTGATACCGCCACCCGGATGTGTGCCGGCGCCACAGAGGTACAGACCGCGGATCGGCGTCCGGTAGTTGCCGTAACCGCGGACGGGCCGCATGAACAGCAGCTGGTCCGGGGCCATGTCGCCGTGGAGCGCGTGCCCCCCTGTGATGCCGAGCAGGCGCTCCATGTCGAGCGGCGACAGGACCTGCCGGTGCTCGATCAGCTCGGGCAGCTTCGGGAAGTGCTCGCTCATCTGCGCGATCACCCGGTCGGCCCGAGCCTCCTTGATCTCGTCCCAGACCTCGTCCTTCAGATCGTAGGGCTGGGAGTTCACGTCGATGGTCATGATGTGCTTGCCGTCCGGCGCGAGCGAGGGGTCGTGCACCGTCGGGAAGCAGACCTCGATGTGCGCCGGGTCGGCCGCGACACCGTTGCGCGCCTGCGCCTGCTGGAGATCCGCGTCCGAGAGGAACGCGTTCAGCTCCATGATCCCCGTGTGGTACGGCTGAACACCGCCCTCCGGCAACCCCCGGACCATCGGGAGCTCCGAAACGCCGAGGTTGATCTTGATGCTCGTCCCGTTGCACCGGTAGGCGCGGATCGCGGCGAGGAAGTCCTCAGGCAGGTCGGAGGGCTCGACGAGCCGGAGGAACGTCCGTTTCGGGTCGGCGTTCGATAGCACGCGTGCCGCGTGGATCTCCTCCCCGCCGACGAGCGCGACCCCGACGGCCCGCCCGCCCCGCACGAGGATGTGCTCGACCTCCGCTCGGGTGCGGACCTCCGCACCGGCCTCGCGGGCCGCGTCCGCCATAGCGGCCGAAAGCCTGCCGATCCCCCCGCGGACGAACCCCCACGCGCGCGGACCCCCATCCACCTCCTCACCGGCGTGCTCGTGCAGCAGCACGAACGCGGTTCCCTGCGTGGACGGCCCGGCCACGCTGTCGTTGATCGAGTGCCATCCGAGGGCGGCCTTCACATGCTCGGACTCGAACCGCTCGCTCAGGAACTGGGTCGCCGACGTGAGGAC
>Ga0315282_10011725_pt1 | contig 13520 bp, 10 predicted proteins | sample YL17G07_20_MG_FD_203693 | JGI IMG/M metagenome (GOLD analysis project Ga0315282, IMG submission 203693) | Sediment microbial communities from Yellowstone Lake, YNP, Wyoming, USA - YL17G07_20 | ecosystem: Environmental > Aquatic > Freshwater > Lake > Sediment | place: USA: Wyoming | collected... | reverse complement strand
ACAGGACGGCAGCATCGTGCGCGTGGACCGCGACACGAACGAGCGGAAGACCATCCGGCCGCAGGCGGCACGCGGCGAGCCGCCGCTGCGCTGGGCGTGGGACACTCCATTCATCATCTCCCCTCACAATTCGAACACCATTCTGATTGCTGCGGACAAGGTTTTCAGGTCGACGAACCGTGGGGACTCGTGGGAAACGATCAGCCCGGACCTGACGAGCGGAATCGATCGCGATACGCTCTCTCTGATGGGTGTCACAGGCAAAGAGATCAAGATCTCTAAGAACGACGGCGTTTCCGGTTACCCGACGATTGTTGCACTCGCAGAATCGCCCAAGCGGGCCGGGCTCTACTACGCCGGCGCCGACGATGGGACAGTCCACGTCTCAAAAGACGGCGGCAAGACGTGGGTGGACGTCAGCGGAAAGTTTCCGGGCCTGCCCGCGCGGGCATCGGCGAAGCGCCTGGTCGCATCGACTTTCGAAGAGGCGACGGCGTACGCGACTTTTAACAACCATGGCGCGGATGATTATGCTGCCTATGTTTACGTGACCAAGGATTACGGCAGCACATGGACGTCGCTGGCATCGACCCTGCCAGATGGACAGGCCGTTAACTGCCTCACCGAAGATCTGAAGAACCCGAACGTGTTGTACCTCGGGACCGAGTTCGGACTGTTCGTGACGCTCGACCAGGGCCGGCATTGGGTTCGCCTCAAGAGCAATCTGCCGACCGTGCCGATCGATGAGATCACGATTCATCCCCGACAAAACGACATGCTGCTGGCCACCCACGGGCGGAGCCTCTGGATCCTCGACGACATCGCGCCGATCCAGGGAGCTGCGGAGGCGATGAAGATCTCGGCCTATTTGTTCGACGTACCTCCCGCCGTCCAGTTTAATCCGTCAAATGATTACGCCAGTTACCCAGGGGACCGGCGGTTTTGGGGCCAGAATCCCGAGTTCGGCGCTGCGGTCAGCTACTACCTGAAGGAAGCGGCGAAAGATATCCGCCTCACAATCCGTGCTGTGGGAGGTGCGGTTGTGCGCGAAATATCCGGCGACGATTTGACGAGCGCCCGCAGCGCCGGTTTAAACCGCATCTATTGGGATCTCCGGCATCAGCCTCTGGAACCACCTCGGGGCAGGTCGGGGCAACGTGCGGGAGGCCCTGGCGGTGGCGGCTTCGGAGGAAGAGGTGCCGGAGGCGGCGGTTTACCGGGCCCATTTGTTTTGCCGGGAGAATACCGGGTCACGCTGACGGTTGATGGACAAGAAGCAGGAAGTCATACGGTGCTGGTGCAGGGAGATCCTCTCGTTCAGATCAGCGACGCCGACCGCAAGCTGCAGCACGATACGGCCCTCACGATGCACGAGCTCCAGCGCTCGGTGAACGAAGCCTCGGGAGCGGTCAGCGCCGCTATCGACCAGATCCGTGCGGTGCAGGATCTTCTGAAGACTGTGGCAAATCCTGCGCCGGCGGTCACACAGGCAACCGATTCGCTCGCGAGCCGTCTCGCCGGAATCGGACAGACGCTCGGCGTCGGCGGACAGCCGACAGGCGGCAGGGGTCGTGGGAGCGGCGGGGCGCAGCCCATTGGCAGCCAGCTATCCTCTGCCAAGAATCAAATCATGGGATGGACTGCTGCGCCAAGCGCGCAACAGGTCCAGCTCGCGCGTGAGAGCCGCGAGCAACTCATCAAGCTGATTACTGATCTGAATGACGCAGTCACGGTGGCGATCCCGGCGCTATATAGGACGCTATCCGATAACAAAATTCAGCCGCCGCCGATGAAGCCGATTCCGCCGGTCAAAATGCCGGCGCTGCCGGACTAGGAAGAGCGATCGGTTCTGGCATCAACGATGTCCTGCGCAACGCGATTGCGCGCCATTGGCAACGGCGGTATCGGTGCGATGCGCGAACTTGTCTGCAAACTGGTGTTGTGGGGCATCGATGTCTCTCTTTGGATTTCATTTGAGTCTTCTGATGTGATCCTTTAATCTACACGGGTCGATCGGTCGTCAAGGCGCGCTGACAGATCGCACCCGAATGCTTGGTCCTGCCGCCTTCTCCTTGCATGAAAGAAGCTGTTTGGATCTTCGTGGGGCCGGAGGCAGAGGAAGGGATAGCAGAGCAGCATGCCGAACGGAAAGGCCGCCACGCCCCTTATCCCTCCTGGGGGAGGGAAGCTCATTGTACTGACTGCTCCTCTCACCGAGATTATCGATCACGCGGGCTTCTTCATTCAGATGGCTATGGCCTCGATGCCCGTCTGGATGGAAGGGGTCATGAATAAGAAGTATCCCCACTGGCGCGAGCTCGAGTACAACGAAGACGGGTCGGCGCGATGCATGCCTGCCGGCATTCGGATTTTGGAAGCGTCATTGCTTCGCCGCTTCTCTCCCGACGAGATGATCGCCTGCTACCCGGGCGACCTTCACAAGTTCGTCGGCCCCAGCACGCGTGTCGTAGCCGTCTCTACTCACAATCCCCTGGGCGTCACTTTCGCCGCCGGGGTTTATGCCTCAGTCTTCGGAACCTCGAAGCATCCAATCAATGCCCATTATGCAAGACAGTTGTTTTTGGGCCTCAAGGAAAGCCCGTGGCGCAGCAACTTCAAGGTGATCGTGGGCGGATCCGGGGCTTGGCAGATAGCACAAACGCGCAGCCATGAGGAATTGGGCATCGACTGTGTGGTCGGAGGCAGGAGCGAATCGCTTGAGACCCTGGAACTGTTCTGGAAGGCAATCCGGAACGAAAACCTTCCGGGCAGAGTCGAGGTCAGCCATCCAAAGGATCGAGAGAGTATTCTGGTGCCCGAGAAGCGCACCACCTTTGGGGTAGTGGAACTGACAACCGGCTGCGGCAGAAGGTGCCGCTTCTGTTTGCCCGATTTGAGTCCCCAGATGGACCTGCCGAAGGATAAGATCATGGCGGCGGTTCGCGCCAATGTCCGGAATGGGAACAGGCAAATCTCGCTGGCAACTGAAGACATGTTCATCTGGGGACAGGTGCATACAAATACACCTTTCTATTTTCCGAACCGGGAAGCGTTGCTGGATCTGTATGCGGAAATCGTCAACACACCGGGAGTGGAACAGCACCTGCTCAGCCATAGCACCATAGCACCGGCAGTGGTTGATCCCGTCCTTATCAGGAAGCTCTCGGATCTATTGCTGGACAAGAGCCCGATTCATCTGCCTATGTTCAGCACTCATCCTCGCCAAAAGGTTCTGTCGCCGTTGATAGGCCTCGAGACCGGCTCCGTACCTCTGGCGAAGAAGATCATGTCGGGCAAGGCGGCGCCGTTTCCGATCGACGAATGGCCCAGCGTATTCATCCAGGGACTGGCGATAATGAATCGCAACAACTGGTTTCCCGTGGCGACCCTGATGATAGGGACTCCGGAAGAGACGGATGAGGATGTCAAGGCCACACTGGATCTGGTTTATGAAGTGGAACGCAGGGGGCTGTTTGCTTTCTTCGTTCCGTCGATATTCACGCCGCTGCACGACACCCGGATGGCCGGGCAGGAGGGAGTCACCGAGACTCGGCAGCTTACCGCCCTGCAGTGGCAATTGATGATGAAATGCTGGAAGATGAACCTGCGCGCCGCGCAGTTCAAATGGTGGACGCCGGCCCTCTGGCGGTTAGGAGCGATCGGGCTGTGGCTCTTCCGATTGCGCAAGCTGAACGGGCCGAAATTCACCTGGCCGCTCCTGTTGTTTTCGGGCGTCGTGCCTGAAAGCCTGATGGCTCGCATGGGAAAGATATACCCGGGAAAACCGCTCAAGATAAAAAGTCGCAGAGAACTGCTCGCCACGATGCGGCCTCAGTTCTGGAAACACTTGCGTGCGGACGGCGGTGACATGCCCGAGCCCGTGGATGCCGAGCTAATCTGCGCGACCGCTCAGCCTCTTCCGGATCCTTCAACTGCTGGCGGCGGAACCTGCTGATTTGCACCAAAGGCCGTTCCTCTTGCTCTTGGCCCATGGCGCGTCTGGGAAAGCGAGCATTCTCCATTCCGACCCGGTCCGTGCGAAATTGGTGAGAGGCAACCTGCATTACCCATCCCTGTCAACCGCAAGCGACATTCGATCGTATTAAAAACGACTCATTATCTCTTTCTAGCGTTCAGCGAAGTCTAGGGGCAACGATAAGACCGTGTCCGGGGACAAAAAGGTATTTTGGGCAGCCAACGTGGTTCAAACTCTGATATTCACGTTTCTCCATGCTCTGATTCCCATGCCGCTCGGAACCAAGATCGTGCTCATCCTTTTCGTCGTCACCATTTCAATTCTCTATGGCCTTCTGAACCGCAAATTTCAATCTCTCCTCCCAAGTGCCATTCTTCATTCGACGAACGGATTGATTCAGAATCTGATGAGTGTTGTTTGGGATTGAAGCGCCGGATTCCCGGCGCATTCAGGCGCGACGGGGACAACCACAATGACCTTGTGCTAGTCTTAATAACGTGCTAAATAGACCGGGTTTTACCATCACGCTGAAGCGATAGAGGAGGTGCACCAATGGCCGGCATCATCGGCTACGGAGCTTACATCCCTCGCAACCGCATCAAGGTCGAAGAGATTGCCAAAGTCTGGGGCGCGGACGCTCCCAGTTATAGGCGTGGCCTTGGCCTGGAGGAAAAATCGGTTCCCAGTCCGGACCAGGACACGATTACAATGTCCGTGGAAGCTGCCAGGAAGGCCATTAAGCGGGCGGGAATCAATCCTCAAGAGATCGGCGCGGTCTATATCGGCTCGGAGTCGCATCCTTATGCGGTCAAGCCGTCCGGCACGATCCTGGCTGAAGCCATTGGGGCCACGCCGGAGGTCCACTCCGCCAGCTTCGAGTTCGCGTGCAAAGCCGGAACCGAGGCGATGTTTGTTTGCCTGTGCCAGGTCGAGTCCGGACGCATCAAGTACGGGTTGGCTGTGGGCGCAGACACCTCGCAGGGAGCACCCGGCGACGCATTGGAGTATTCTACGGCCGCCGGCGCTGCAGCCTTTCTCTTCGGCATGGAGAACGTGGCCGCTGAGGTGAACGAGACTTACTCCTTCATGACGGACACTCCGGATTTCTGGCGCCGGGAATACCAGCACTATCCGCGCCACGGCGGCCGCTTCACCGGGGAACCGGCCTACTTCAAGCACGTTCTTGGAGCCGCCCGTGGCATCATGGCTAAGGCCAAGATGACGCCTAGAGATTTTACCTATGTGGTGTTTCACCAGCCGAACGGCAAGTTCCCTCTGAATGCCGGCAAGCAGTTGGGTTTTACCAGGGAGCAGATCGAGACCGGGCGGCTGGTGCCGAAGCTAGGGAACACCTACTCCGGATCTTCCCCGATGGGTCTGACCGCGATCCTGGATGTCGCCAAGCCCGGAGACAGCATCCTGATGGTTTCCTACGGGTCAGGTGCCGGGAGCGACGCCTTTATTTACACCGTGACCGATCGCATCAAGGAAATACAAGACAAGGCGACGAAGACCCGCGATATGCTCGACAAGAACAAGGTCTACATAGACTACGGGACGTATGCCAAGTACCGCGGCAAGATCCGGAGGGCAGAGTAAGGAGAGGTATCGATGAGAGATGTAGCAATTCTGGGTGCCGGCCTGAACAAGAAATGGGGAGAGCTCTGGAGCATGTCCCTCCGGGACATTTTCGTTGAAGCCGCACTCAGCGCCCTGGACGACGCCGGAGTAGACCACTTTGATTCGATGTACGTCGGTTGCATGACTAGCGGAATGTTCGTGGCTCAGGAGCATCTTGGCTCCCTGATGGCCGACTATCTGGGCATGAATCCTGTACCGGCCACGCGCGTGGAATCCGCCTGCTCTTCAGGCGGCGTCGCCTTCCGGCAGGGATTCATGGAGGTGGCCTCTGGGATTAACGATCTGGTTCTGGTGGGCGGTGTGGAGAAGATGACTGACGTCGGCGGAGATGAGGCAACCCACGCGCTGTCTGCGGCCGCAGACATGGAATATGAAGCCTATGAAGGAATCACTTTCCCCGGACTCTACGCCTTGATCGCTCGCGCCCATATGCACCAGTTCGGAACCACACGCGAACAACTGGCCCATGTGGCCGTGAAGAACCACAAACACGGCGCGATGAATCCTGTGGCACAGTATCCATTTGAGATCACCCTGGAAGACGTCCTGGGATCCGTGCTGGTGGCGGACCCGCTCCACATTCTGGATTGCTCGCCAATCACCGACGGGGCTGCCGCCGTGGTTCTCTGTCCCGTAGAGATGGCTCGGAAGATCTCGAAGAAGCCCGTGGTGAAGGTTCTGGGGTCGGCCCAGGCTTCGAGCACGATCGCCTTGCATTCGCGCAAGGATCTAACCTGGTTGGAGTCCACGGCCAAAGCCGCTTCTGACGCATACAAGATGGCCGGTAAAGGTCCCCGAGACCTGCAGGTGGTTGAGCTGCACGACTGCTTCACCATCGCCGAGATCATCGTTTTGGAGGCTTTGGGGCTGGCGGAGCGGGGGAAGGGCGGGCAGGCGGCCGAAAGCGGCATGACCGCGCTCGGCGGCAAGATCCCGGTCAACACCAGCGGTGGGTTGAAGTCGAAGGGCCATCCAGTGGGCGCCACGGGCGTGGCCCAGGTAGTGGAGATCACCAAACAGCTCCGAGGCGAGGCCGGCGCGCGCCAGGTGAAAGGCGCAAGAGTCGGTTTAACTCAGAACATGGGAGGCACGGGCGGCAGCAGCGTCGTGCACATCTTCGAGGCGGTTTAGTCCTCGTGAATCTGGCAGCCTGAATTCTGGACGAGGAGGTTTGTAGGCGATGGCCAACCCTGCAAGGTACTGGAGAGAAATCCCTCAACGCTACCGCCTCGAGGCCGGAAAGTGCGTTTCCTGCGGCGAGATCTACTTTCCGCCGCGCCTCGTCTGCGCTAAATGCAAATGCCGCCAATTCCGAACCGTAAGGCTGCCCGACGAAGGTCACCTCGTGACCTACACCGTCATCCGTGTCGGGCCGTCCCAATTCGCGGATCAGACGCCCTATGCCGTAGGCGTAGTCGAGTTGGATGGCGGAGTGCGGATCACGAGCCAAATCGTCGACTGCGATTTCGACAAGCTTGCCGTGGGCCAGCGCGTGCGTGTCGAGTTCCGCAGGATCCAGAAGCAAGGAGATGCAGGCATCCTATGCTATGGATACAAATGCGTGCCTGCCTAGAGATCGGAAGGACACGGATGGTGTGCATCGGCAGATCGTGTTCCGTACTGCCGAGGGCCGCGTGCGTAAAAAGGCGGACATTTTTGCGGCACCGTCAATCCGGAGGCCTACATCCACCACCCTCAGTGTAACCCGGGCATGGCCCCGTAGACTTCGCAACAAACACAACCCATTTCGAGACTCCGGGCTCTCATATGTTTCGCATAGAATCCAGGATTAATCCCCAGTCCAAAGAGTTCCAGGAAAACGCCGCCGCGCTGAAGGCTCAAACGGAGGAGCTCAGACGCAGGCTCGCGGAGGTGAAGAAGGGCGGACCGCCTTCGGCGATGGAAAAGCACAAAGCTCGGGGGAAACTGAGCGCCCGCGAGCGCCTCGACCTGCTCTTTGACCGCAACACGCCGTTTCTGGAATTCAGCGCCCTGGCTTCCTACGGGATGTACAACAACGAAGCGCCTGGCGCCGGGATTATCACAGGCGTTGGCGTGGTGCATGGCAAGGAAATCCTGGTAGTGGCCAACGATGCGACAGTCAAGGGTGGAACCTATTTCCCCGAGACGATCAAGAAGCACGTCCGCGCCCAGCAGATCGCGCTGGAAAACCGCCTCCCCTGCGTGTATCTCGTAGACTCCGGCGGCATCTTTCTCCCTTTGCACACGGGCACCTTCCCCGACAAGGACCACTTTGGACGGATTTTTTACAACCAGGCTCGGCTCTCCGCTCTGGGCATCCCACAGATCTCGGTAGTCATGGGCTCCTGCACTGCCGGCGGCGCTTATGTTCCTGCCATGAGTGATGAAACCGTGATCGTCAAGGAACAGGGCACGATCTTCATCGGCGGTCCTCCCTTGGTCAAAGCCGCGACCGGCATGGACGTCACCCCGGAGGAGCTCGGCGGGGCAGATGTACACTGCCGCATCTCCGGCGTATCCGATCACTACGCGTTAAACGACCAGCATGCCATTGAGATCACCCGCAACATCATTCAGAACCTTCCGGCGCCTCAAAAATTCCCTCTCGAGGTCGCCGGGTCGGAGGACCCGTATTACGATCCGCACGAGATCTACGGCGTGATCCCGAAAGACCTTCGGAAACCTTTCGACATGCGCGAGGTGATCGCCCGAATCGTGGACGGGAGCCGCTTTCATGAGTTTAAGGAGCTCTATGGACTCACGCTGGTTTGCGGCTATGCGCGCATCATGGGCTATCCGGTCGGCATTGTGGCCAACAACGGGGTCCTCTTTTCGGAGAGTTCGCAAAAGGGCGCGCACTTCGTTTCGATGTGCGCCGTGCGAAAAATCCCGCTCCTCTTCCTGCAAAACATCACGGGCTTTATTGTGGGCAAGCAATACGAGCACGGCGGCATCGCCAAAGACGGGGCCAAAATGGTTCACGCCGTGGCTAACGCCCAGGTGCCCCGGTTCACCATCATCATCGGCGGCTCGTACGGCGCCGGCAATTACGCAATGTGCGGGCGCGGGTACTCACCGCGTCTCCTCTGGATGTGGCCGAACGCTAAGATCGCGGTGATGGGTGGGGAGCAGGCTGCATCTGTGCTGTTGCAAGTCAAGATGGAAGGCCTCAAGGCCAGAGGCAAGACTATGAGTCAGGAAGAGCAAGAGAAGTTCAAAGCGCCCATCCTGGCCAAGTATGAGGAAGAGTCCGACGCTTATTTCAGCAGCTCCCGGCTGTGGGACGACGGCATCCTTGATCCAATCGATACCCGCACTGCGATCGGGCTGGGCATCTCCATGGCGCTTAACGCTCCGATCCCCGAGCATCAATTTGGTGTGTTTCGCATGTAGAAAACCCGATGTTCAAGAAGATCCTGATCGCCAATCGCGGAGAGATCGCTCTGCGCGTGATCCGTGCTTCCCGAGAAATGGGAATTGCCACGGTCGCGGTGTACTCAACCGTGGACCGCGGCGCCCGTCACGTGCAGATGGCTGACGAGGCGGTGTTCATCGGCCCTGCGCCGCCCCTGGAGAGTTATCTGAACATCGACGCCATCATGTCCGCTGCCAAGAGCACCGGGGCTGAAGCGATCCACCCCGGCTACGGCTTCCTGGCCGAGAACCCGCAGTTCGCGCGGCGTTGCGAAGAGTCGGGTCTAGTATTCATCGGTCCCGATTCCAGGGCCTTGGCCCTGGTCGGCGACAAGGTCGCTTCTCGCAAAGCTGCAGCCGGCATCAAGGCGCCCCTGATTCCCGGGATGATGGCCGTCGGCAAGGAACCGCGCGAGTTCGAAGAGGCGGCCAGGAGCATCGGGTACCCGATCCTCGTCAAAGCATCCGGCGGGGGTGGGGGCAAGGGCATGCACATTGTCCGCTCGCCCAAGGACCTTGGCTCCGCCATCGAGACCAGCCGGCGCGAAGCCCGCTCGGCTTTCGGCGATGACTCCGTTTATCTTGAGAAATACCTCGAGCAGCCGCGGCACGTGGAGTTCCAGGTTCTGGCAGACCAGCACGGCGGCATTGTGCACCTTTTCGAGCGGGAGTGCTCCATCCAGCGCCGTCACCAGAAGATAATGGAGGAAACACCGTCGGTTGCCCTGGATGACGCACTGCGGCAGCGTATGGGCGAGACGGCCGTGGCGATCATCAGGGCTACCCATTACACCAACGCCGGCACGGTAGAGTTTCTCCTGGACAAGGACCGAAACTTCTATTTTCTCGAGGTCAACGCGCGCATCCAGGTAGAGCACCCAATTACTGAGATGGTCATGGGGGTAGACTTGGTGAAGCTGCAGATCCGGATTGCATCCGGAGAGGCCCTTCCGTTTCGGCAGTCTGACTTAAAGCAGCGCGGCCATGCGATCGAATGCCGTATTTACGCGGAGAATCCCGAGCGGGGTTTCCTTCCGAGTCCCGGCAAGATCCTGTTAGTCGAAGAGCCTGAAGGGCCGAACATCCGCTGCGACTCTGGAATATACTCCGGGATGGTGGTGACGCCGCATTATGACCCAATTCTCTCCAAACTCATCGTCTGGTCCGAGGACCGCGAATCCGCCCGCAGTCGGATGATCTCGGCCCTGAGCGACTATGTCATTCTGGGGATCCCAACTACTGTCGCGTTTTTGACCGACGTAGTCAGTCATGCCGAATTCGCTGCCGGCAATACCCATACTCACTTCATCGAGCAATACTTCCCGCAATGGAGAAAGAGCGAGCGCGACAGCAACCTTCTCGAGATCGCCATGATTGCCGGGGCGCTGGCGGGTTCCAAGGCTTCGAGTGCCGGCGTGAAGGAACAGATGCCGAGAAGACCGACTCCATGGCAAACCACAGGGAAGTGGACGATCGGCGGAAGCTAAAATGGACTACGAATTTTCTGTAGACGGCACGGTTTATAAGATCTCGCTGGAACACGCCGAAGGCAAAGTCGTTGCTACTCTGAATGGCAACCGGCTGGAGCTGGATGCACAGCAGGTCTCCTCGCAGGCTGTTTCCCTGCTGATAGACGGGAAATCATACCTCGCGCACGTGGCCAGACAAGGGGAGAAGATCTTGGTGGCCGTCGGGACGCACCAATTCTGCCTGGAGGAGGCGGAACAGGAAAGTTCGCTGGCACGTGTGAAGGAGAGTCTGCCGGAGCAGGCTGAGGAGACGGTCAAAGCACCGATGCCCGGATTGGTGATCAAAGTGAATGTGTTGGAGGGAAACGATGTAAATCCCGGTGATGGACTGATCGTGGTGGAAGCCATGAAGATGGAGCACGAGATGCGCGCGTCGTTCAAGGCGGTCGTGGAAAAGATACACGTCAAGGCGGGGCAGCAGGTGGATGCCTTTCAGCCTTTAGTGGAATTGAAGCGCGTGCACGAATGACGATTTCATTCAACGGGGTCAATGCGAGCTAAGGAGGCAATCATGTTTACGAATCTCGACTTGACCGAAGAGCAAGCACTTATCAGAAATACTATAAGGGATTTCGCAACCGAGAAAATCGAACCCATTGCTGCAGCGTGTGACGAGCAGCAGAAGTTTCCCGAGGAGACCGTCCGGGAACTCAGCAAACTGGGAATTCTTGGCATCACTGTGCCCGAGGAATACGGCGGCGCCGGCGGCGATCAGTTGAGCTACATTCTGGCTGTTGAAGAGCTGTCGCGCGTGGACGGCTCGCACGGGCTGACGCTGGCGGCACATGTATCCCTTGGCGTGTATCCAATCCTGACGTATGGCACCGAGGAGCAGAAGAAGAAATACCTCCCTCCCCTCTGCGACGGGAGCGGGCTCGGGACGTTCGGCCTCACGGAGCCCAACGCGGGATCCGACGCGGCCGCAACACGGACGAAAGCCGTGCTTGAAGGCGACCAGTGGATTATCAACGGGCGCAAGCAGTTCATTACTAATGCGACGTACAGCCTCTGGCCGGTTATCACCGCGAGGACCGACAGCAAAACTCAGGGTCCCCACGGCATCAGCGCGTTCATCGTACCGGTCGAAAGCCCGGGCTTTCACCTGGGGAAGAAGGAGAACAAGCTAGGACTCAGGGCGTCGGACACGCGCGAATTGATCTTTGAGGATTGCAGGATCTCGAAGGACAATCTCCTCGGGGAACTAGGCCGGGGCTTCATGATATTTATGAATACCCTTGATGGCGGCCGCATAAGCATCGCGGCGCTCGCGTTGGGCATCGCTCAAGGGGCGCTGGATAAGGCGATTCCCTATGCCAAGGAACGCCGCCAGTTTGATCAGCCCATCGGATCCTTCCAGTCGGTTTCCAACATGATTGCGGACATGGCGACGGAAATCGAAGCGGCGCGGCATCTCACCTATCATGCTGCGCGACTCAAGGACGCAGGCAAAGCCCATGGCCATGAATCGGCCATGGCCAAGCTGTTTGCGAGCGAAGTCGCGATGCGCGCCACCACTAAAGCGGTTCAGATTTTCGGCGGCTACGGCTACACCAAGGACTATCCTGTGGAGCGTTATTTCCGCGACGCCAAGCTCACCGAGATCGGCGAAGGGACAAGCGAGATCCAGCGCCTGGTTATTGCGCGGCACCTGCTGGGAAGGCTGCGGTGACGCAGGCAAGATCGTCGGCAGGCGACTGTCTATGGATAGCCGAAGCAAACTGGGTCGCTGAAACGACGTTTCGGTCGCTTAGTACTCCAGTGTTCCCTCGTACCTGAAGTCGGCGACTTTGAACAGCATATTGAGGATCATGCGTCGCGAGGCTTCAGAACTGGTGAGCCTTGCGAAGAACCGTGCTTTTCCACTTTTTGCGGCGATGAACGGCATGCCGTCGACGTTCCGCGGAAACATGAACTTGGCTCCCAGGCCATCGCTGCTTGGCGCCTTGTAGTCTTTGAGAAACAGACGCTTGCCGTTGCTAAGCTCAAGAAAAGTATCGTTCTTCAGCGTGCCGAGGGTCGCGCCATTAAACATCTGCATTACCGGCCCGGAAAACCGAGGGTTTTTGGACTCGAAGGTAACCGCAGGACGATCCACTGGTCAAATCTACTTTCAACGAAATCGCGCAGTTCCTTGAGCGATTGTGGGTCTGCGTTCTGTTGGTGCAATTCTTCAACTCGGGCAAGCGCCTGGCGGACCGGCTTCGCGGAGAGGGACCGGATATAGTAATTCACTGAATTCGCCAGGTCGTTCCCAGGGAGCTGATTGGGATTGGGATCGACCGGTGTTTCAAAAAGCCGCTGATCTGGGTTCATGGTGCGTTGTCCGGCATTGGGGAACATCTGCGAGATGTTGGTTTGCACCTGCGTCTGAGCCCGTGCCGAATTCTCGAGGATCTTTTTGGCATCCCTTTCAGGCCATTTGGGCCAGGGCTGCGTTGGTTCCTGTGCAACCACGATGCTCGCCGGAAGGGCACATGCGATCAGAAATAGCTTCATTCTCCTTGTCATAACGATCCTCCATAGATAGATTGAGAAGAGCGTATTATTCCGGAGACTCAGCAACGGATTCTGACCACCGCGTCAAACAACGGTTGCGGTTCTGTAACCAGTTGATACAACGACGGTTATGGCCGACATATTCTGCCGGCCCAGTCGTAATTGTTTCACCTCGGTTCTGACTGTTCCCGTGTCGTTGAACAAGACCAGTGATTTTTCCCTGCCGCATGGATTCGTTGTGAACCTGCATGGATACTGGGTGGTGTAACGGGTCACGATATTTCCCACCGACCCTCTCAGATTCAGCCCGGTCTTTCAGATCACAGTTTTTCATCCTATGAGCATATGTGTTCACAACGGCCCGGAGCGGTCAAGGGCGCGCCAGAGGCGCGGCGGAGCGAACCCTTGACGGCGAGGACCGTTCTGAAACAATCGTGCGAGGGGGAAAGATCGTGAGAATCCGGCCGGGAAATAGTCCGAGA
>Ga0315282_10011723_pt1 | contig 13521 bp, 12 predicted proteins | sample YL17G07_20_MG_FD_203693 | JGI IMG/M metagenome (GOLD analysis project Ga0315282, IMG submission 203693) | Sediment microbial communities from Yellowstone Lake, YNP, Wyoming, USA - YL17G07_20 | ecosystem: Environmental > Aquatic > Freshwater > Lake > Sediment | place: USA: Wyoming | collected... | reverse complement strand
TCCACTCCTCGCTCTTCTGTTACTCGATCCTGAAGTACGGGACCGAAAAGCAGAAGGCCGGTTATCTCCCTCCGGCCGCGGCGGGCGAGATCATCGGGGCCTTCTCCCTCACCGAACCCGGCGCCGGCTCGGATATTCAGGGCATGAAAACGCGGGCCGTGCGCGACGGGGACTCGTACGTCCTGAACGGGACAAAGACCTGGCTGACGAGCGGCAGCGAAGCGGATGCGCTCATCGTCTTCGCCGTCAGCGAAGGCGTCCGGTCCGAGAAGCGGCTGAGCGCCTTTATCGTCGACCGGTCGTCTCCGGGATATCGAGTGGCCAAGATCGAAAAAAAGATGGGCCTCCGTTCTTCGCTGACCGCCGAGATCACGCTCGACGACTGCCGGATCCCGGCCGAAAACATCCTCGGCCAGGAAGGCCGGGCCGCGTCGATCGCTCTCCACTGCCTCGATTTTTCGAGGATCGGGATCGCCGCCCAGGCGGTCGGGCTTTCCCAGGCGGCGTTCGACGAGGGCCTCCGGTACGCCAGACAGCGGGAGGCCTTCGGCCGGAAGATCTCGGAATTCGAGGCCGTCCAGTTCATGCTCGCGGATTCCGCGACGGAGATGGACGCCGCGAGGCTCCTGACCTATCGGGCGGCGGACCTGTTCGACCGGGGGCTGCCCTTTTCCAAGGAGGCGTCGATGGCCAAGCTCTTCGCCACCGAGGCCGCGAACAGGATCGCCTACCAGGCCCTTCAGATTCACGGAGGTTACGGCTATTCGACCGAGTTCGACATCGAGCGTCTCTACCGGGACGCCCGGGTCCTGACGATTTACGAGGGCACGTCGGAAATCCAGCGCTTGGTGATCGCCCGAAACCTGCTCAAGGAATAACCAAAGCCGACTATCAGAGGTGAAGCTATGCTGAAAACGATGAGAAAGAACATCAAGGTGCTCACGCCCACGCTGTGGATCGTCATCGCGACCTTCGTCATTTCGATCTTCGTCGTCTGGGGCGGGGCCGGGCGGCTGGGCGAGGGGGGGCCGTCGAACGAACTGGCCACCGCCGGGAAGGAGCACATCACCGGAGAAGTTTACACCCAGGCGCTGAGGACCCGCATCGAGTCGCTCAAGACTCAGCTCAAGGACATCAACCGGGCGTTCATCGAGCAGCTCAACCTCCCCCAGCAGGTCTTCGAACAGCTGATCAACCAGGGCCTGCTTTTCACCATCGCCCGGGAAATGGGCATCCGGGCTTCGGACGAGGAGGTCGCGAACAGGATTAAGAGCTTCCCCGGCCTTCAGGAGGAGGGCAAGTTCATCGGCTTCGAGGAGTACAAGCGCCGGCTCCAGTACAACCGGATCTCCCTCGGCGAGTTCGAGGACAGCCTTCGCAAGGACATCATCCTGAGCAAGACCGTCGACGTCCTGACCGCGGGAATCACCGTGACGCCCGAGGAGGTCTGGGACAGCTATAAGAAGTCCAAGGAATCCGCCAAGATCGAATACCTGGCCCTCGAAAAGAGCAAGGTCGAGCTCGCCAAGAAGCCCGACGTCGCCGAGCTCCAGGCCTACTTCCAGAGCCACAAGGATAAATTTCGGATCCCCGAAAAACGAGACGCCGCCTATGTCTTCCTGAAGAACGAGGACCTGAAAAAAGAGGTCGAGCTCAGCGAAGCCGACATCGAGAAATATTACCGGGACAACCCCACCCAGTTCCAGAACCCGGAGAAAGTCAAGGTCGGCCGGATCTACTTTCCCTTCGCCGGCAAGGACAAAGCCGTCGTCCAGGCCGAAGCCGAGGGTGTCCTGGCGAAGATCAAGGCGGGAGAAGACTTTGCCGCCCTGGCCAAGATTCATTCCAAAGACAACAAAGCCAAGGACGGGGGCGATTGGGGTCTCTATGACTGGCGGACGCTGGCTCAAAAAGAACAGGATGAGGTCAACAAGCTCCAGGCCGGAAAAGTCTCCGAACTCGTGACTCTCGACGACGGGATCTCGATCCTCAAGGTCACGGAGAAAGACGCCGCCACGACCACGCCCCTGAGCGAGGCGAAGCCCAAGATCCGGACGATTCTCCAGGACCAGAAGGCCCGCGAGATCGCCGCCGATCGAATCGCCAAGCTGGAAAAAGAGGCGAAGAAGACGAAGTCGATCGAATCCGCGGCTAAGGCCCCGCTTAAGGTCGAGGCGTCCGGTCTCCTCAAAGAGGCCCAAGCGCTGGGCGACATCGATCCCTCGGGATCGATCAGCTCCGCCATCTTCAAGCTCAAGGTCAACGAGATCTCCGCTCCGATCTACACCTACAGCGGGGTGGGACTCGCCGAGCTCAAGAAAATCGAACCGCCGCGCCCCGCCACCTTCGACGAGGTCAAGACCGACGTCGAGACCGACGTCACCGAGGCCAAGCTTATGGAGACCGCGCTGGCCAGGATCAAAGAGGCCCGGGCCAAGCTCACGGATAAAAACTGGGAGGATATCGCCCAGAGGGATAAGCTCGAGATCAAGACCGTCGACGAATACAAGCGGGAACAGTACCTCGGGACCGTCGGCGAAAACCGCGAGGTGGACACCCTGGCGTTCTCGCTGCCCCTCAAACAGGTGAGCGAGCCCGTGACCTTCGCCAACGGCTATTGCCTGCTCCGTGTCCTCGATCGAAAAGAAGCGACGAAGGCCGACTTCGAGAAGGAGAAGGAAACCGAGACGAACAACCTTCTCGAGCAGAAGCGGAATCAATTCCTCCAATCCTATCTCGCCAAGCTGAGGACCGACGAGGGGGTCAAGGTCAAGTACGATCTCTTCGTCAAGCTCACATCGGACGTTCTCTCGCGCTACGAAAGCGAGAAATAAAAGACCGGGAACGAGGCCGCGCGTATGAGACCCAACCCCCTCTATTCGGCGGCCGAAAAGGTCGTCTTTTTTAGGACTTGATGACGCGGCCGTCCTGAACGATCACCTGGACGCTGTTGCGCAGCGCCTTGATGTCCTTGAGAGGATCCGCGCCCAGGATGAGGAGATCGCCGAACTTTCCCTTTTCGATCGTTCCGTATTTGTCCGCGGCGAAGCAGACCTCGGCGCCGGTTTTCGTGGCGGCGACGATCGTCTCCATCGGCGAATAGCCGTTGGCGGCGAAGAACTCGACCTCGTCAAAATAAAAGCCGGGATAGAGAAGCGTGTTGTCTCCGACCGGGTCGGTTCCGATCGCCATCCGGACTCCCGCCGCGCGGAGCTTCTTGAAGATCTCGGGACCTTCCAGGTGCTGCTTCGGCGCGGGACGGCCCTGCTTGACGGCGTTCTGGGCGATCACCAGGAGGACCGAGACCGTGGGGACGCAGAAGACTTTCTTCTCCCCCATTTTTTTGATCACGTCGTCCGGGAGCGCGTAGGCGTGCTCGACGCAGTCGGCCCCGGCGTCGATGCCCCAGCGGATAAAATCATACTGGCCCTGAAACATGCCGGAGTGGAGCGAGACGAACTTCTGGTGGGCGTGCGTCTCCTCGATCGCAGCGGTGACTTCCTCGCGCGAGTACGGAGGCAGAAGCTTGATGAAATCCGCCCCGCGGCGGAGCTGCTCCCGCACGGCCTGGCGCCACGCGTCGGCGCCGTCGACGATCTGAGAGCCCTCGGCTCCGTGCCCGCCGGTCGAGGTGATGCCCTCGCCGCAGACGACCGGCCGGGCCCCGACGAACAGGCCTTCGTTATAGGCCTTTTTGGCCATGATGGAAACCTGGTTGGGGGAGAGAAGATCCTTGACCGTTGTGATTCCGACCATGATGTACTGGTGGAGCCTGAAGGCGGCCCGAAAGCCGTCCAGCGATTCGTTCTTGGTCCTCGTGTCGTACTGCGAGGGCGCGAAATTCGCCATGTGCTGGTGGGCATCGATCAACCCCGGGATGACCGTCCGTCCCTTGGCGTCGATGATATCGGCGTTCTTCGGGATCTCGATTTTGTCCTTGGGCCCGACCGCCTCAAACTTCTTGTTCGTGATGACGATGGTTGCGTTTTCGAGAAGCGAAGCCCCGGTGCCGTCGATCAGCCGGGCGTTGATGACGACCGTGCTTTTCGGCGGCTCCTTGGTTTCGGGAGCCGGCTTAGCCTGAGGGCGTCGCTCCTGGGCCGAGATTCCGGCGACAAGAGCGAGGGCCAAAAAAACGAACAGGAAAACTCTGAATCGCGACATGGAGACCTCCTTCTGAATCATGAATGACCTCTTATATAAAAAATCGGGGGGATATTCAAGCGACGGGAGGAACGCTTCGGTTCGCCCGGCCTTTTCCGCGATGGGGCTCCCGCCGCGTCAAAGAAACTTGAGCTCCCCGCGCGCCTTGAGGAAAAGATAGCAGCCGATGCCGAGACAGAGCCTCGCGACGAGGCCGCCCGTCCTCATGGCTATGCCCGGCCAGAGTTTGGGAACGACGACAGCGAGGCCGAAAATCGCCGAGATCAAAAGGCGGCCCCCGTTTCCGGCGGCGATAAAGGCCCCGACGGCTAAAGCGAGGGAAAGGGCGCCGGCGAGGAGGAAGAGAAGCGCGGTATAATCCAACACGTTATAATCTGATGAGCTCGAGGAAGAGCTCCTTGACCCGGGATTCGAGCGCTTCCTTGAAGCGGGTGACGCTCTCGTCCAGACCGCCGCCGAGGTAATCGGAAACGAACATGGCCGGCCCGACGTTCACCAGAATCTTGCCGGGGATGAACAGGGGCAGCTGAGTGCCGTAAATGGCCAACGGCGTCACCGGCACGCGGATCCCCTGCTGTTCGAGCACGTTATAAGCGATGATCGCGGTGCCCCGCCCGAACGATTTGACGTAGGGGTTCGGATCCTGCGGGACCACCCGGCCCCTGCCCTGGAGGGCCGCAATCGCGCGCCCGGCCTTCAAGTAATCCTGACAGCGTTCGATGGCCCCTCGCTTCCCCAGGTAATAAAGGTCGACGGGGATGGTCCCGATCTTAGCGATATTGGACGAGACGTACGTAACGAACAGGGACTTGAACGGAATGAGCAGAAAATTCAAGAGGACTCCCAGGTCCTTCAGATGCCTCTTGAGGTGCTTGCGGACCAGAAAATTGAAATCCGCCTTGGAAAAGATCATCTTGTTGGCCGTGAAAAAAAAGGGCCGCGGAACGCTCCGGAACAGGGTGGCCACGTCTTTGAAGCTTCCGCAGTGGTTGCCGACGATGATGTTCGGCCCCTCCCTGACGAAGTTCTCTTCGCCCCGGACCACGATCTTTTTCCCCAGGATGGAGATTCGGCTCAGGGCGCGGATGACGGGCTGAAACCGCTGGAACTCTTCTTCGAAGTTGGACATCGCGAATCGGGCCCTATTTTAGCCCTTCACAATTCGCCTGTAAACAAGGACGGGGGGCTCGGGGCAGAGGACTGTCGGCACGCCGGTTCCCCCGGCGAGACCGGCTCTGGCGTCGGTCTAGTCTTTGTCGAGCTTGCCGATCTCCTTCTCGAACTTCTCCTTGGCCCTCTGCAGCTTCTGTTTCTCGAGATCGGCCGTCGCCTCGAATTTTGTCGCGAACCCCTCCTTCTTCTTTTTCTCTTTGAAGAGGAGATCATCGAGAGATTCTTTTTTCTTCGGAGGCTTCTCGAACCTCACCACGCCCCCGGTTGCGGGGTCGACCCAGAGGATAGTCTGACAGCAGGGGCAGATGACCTCGATGACTTTTTTCTCATCCGCGCTCATGGGATTATAAGTATCAGAAAAGGAAGGCGGAATCAAATCTCCCGGCCCGGGGGCCCGCCGTCGCGCTTGCCCTGGGATTCTTCGATCCTGTGCTTCTTCATGAGCTTGAAAAGCCCCTGGCGGGAGATTCCGATCTCCTCGGCCGTCTTGGCCTTGTTGAAATTGTACCGCTCGAGGGCCTGATTCAGGAATCGCCGGACGAATTCGGCCTTGGCCTCAAAAAAGTTAACTTCCCGCCCGTCAGACGTCTCCTGGCGCGGGTTGATCTTCGGCGAGAGGAACTCCTCCCGGACAAACCGGTCCTCGCCGCACAGAATCAGGCACCGCTGGATCTCGTTCTGAAGCTCCCGGGCGTTGCCCGGCCAAGCATAAGCGATAATCAGGTCGAGGGCCCGGGGGGTAAAGTAGGCTCGCTCTTTCTTCAGCTCGCGACAGTATTTCTCGGAGAAATAATTCAGGAGAAGGAGGAGATCGTCCTTTCTCTGCCTCAGGGGCGGGATTTCGATGGTGATGATCCGGAGCCGGTAGAACAAGTCCTCGCGAAAGCGCCCCCGTTCGATTTCCTGTTCGAGGTTCTTGTTCGTCGCGCTGATGAACCGGGCGCTGATGAGACGCGTCCGGTTTTCGCCGACGCGCCGGATCTCCCTCTCCTGGAGGAGGCGGAGAAGCTTCGCCTGAAGGGGAAAGGACAGGTCGCCGACCTCATCCAGAAAAAAGGTGCCGCCGTTGGCTTCCTCGATGAGGCCGGCCTTGTCTTTCATCGCCCCTGTGAACGCGCCCCGGGAGTGGCCGAAGAGCTCGCTCTCGAGAAGAAGGTCGGGGATGGCGCCGCAGTTCACCGCGACGAATTGACCTCCGCGCCGGCACCCCGAGTAATGGATCGCCCGGGCGACAAGCTCCTTCCCCGTCCCGCTCTCCCCGCAGATCAGGACGGGCGCGTCCAGGTCCCGGACCTTTTCGATCAGCGCCCTGACGCGGCACATCGCCGGGGACTTGCCGATGAGGGCCGGGCTCTGTTCCGTGGGCGGATGACTCGACATGGCCATTGGTGATAACGATCCGCGCGCGGTTTTTTCTCACAAAAAAGGAGTGAGCCGAAGGGCGAACGGGGCTCAGAGTCCGTTCTCGTCGGGGCGGTCGTCAGCGGCCGCCGAGAGAGCCCAAAATCCCGCGAATGACCTGGCGGCCGAGCGAGCTCCCGATCGAACGGACGGCGCTCTTGGCCATGGCTTCGAAGAGCGTATCGCGAGGCCGTCCCGCCGGGCGGGGCGCCGACTGAGGCAGGGGAAAGGGCATCCCCGTACGCTCCGGCTGGGGCGAGCGGCCGGGATAAGGCATCGGCTCGGGGGCGGGCGGCTGGATCTTTTGTTCGGCCCGGGCCTTCAGAATCTCGAACGCGGATTCGCGGTCCACGGCCCGCTCATAATGGCCGTAAATCACCGAACTCGAAATGATCTGCCGGCGGGTGTCGGGCGGGACGGGCCCGACCTGGCTCCTCGGCGGACAGACGAAGGCGCGCTCGGTGATTCCGGGCTGGCCTTTTTCATCCAGGAGCGAAACGAGGGCTTCCCCGACGCCGAGCTCGCCGATCGCCTTTTCGACGTCGAGCTTCGGGTTGGCGCGGAGGGTCGTAGCCGCGGCCCGGACGGCCTTCTGATCCCGCGGAGTGAACGCCCGCAGGGCGTGCTGGATCCGGTTGCCGAGCTGCCCGAGGACGACGTCCGGGATATCGAGAGGATTCTGGGTCACGAAATAGATGCCGATGCCCTTGGAACGGATGAGGCGGATGATCTGCTCGATCTTCTGAAGGAGGACGTCGGGGGCCTCGCTGAAAAGAAGGTGGGCCTCGTCGAAGAAAAAGACGAGCCTCGGCTTTTCGACGTCGCCGACCTCGGGCATCCGCTCGAAGAGTTCGGCCATCATCCAGAGGAGGAAGGTGGCGTATATTTTCGGGGAGAGCATGAGCTTGTCCGCGGCAAGGATGTTGATCATCCCACGGCCCCGGCCGTCCGTCTGGAGAATGTCGTCGATGTTCAGGGCCGGCTCGCCGAACAGCTGCTCGCCCCCCTGGCCTTCGAGCTCCAGGAGCGCGCGCTGGATGGCCCCGACGCTCGCCGCCGAGATCCGTCCGTATTCGGTCGTGAACTGGTCGGCGTTGTCGCCGACGAACTGGAGCATGGCCCGAAGGTCCTTCGAGTCGAGGAGGAGGAGACCGTTGTCGTCCGCGATCTTGAAGACGAGGGAGAGGACGCCGGCCTGGATGTCGTTGAGGTTGAAGAGCCGGTTGAGGAGGAGCGGCCCCATTTCGCTCACGGTCGTGCGAACGGGATGGCCCTGCTCGCCGTAGATATCCCAAAAGGTGACGGGAGACGCCGAGAACGAGAAGTCTCGGAGTTTCAGGAGGTCGAGGCGGTCTTTGATCTTGGCGTTCGCCGGAGAGCCCGCCACGCTGACGCCCGAAAGGTCGCCCTTGACGTCGGCCATAAAGACCGGCACGCCGATGGCGCTGAAGCTCTCGGCCATGACCTGGAGCGAGACCGTCTTTCCGGTTCCCGTGGCTCCGGCGATCAGGCCGTGACGGTTGGCCATCTGGGGAAGAAGATAGAGTTCTCTCTGGCCCTTGGCGATCAGGATGGGTGCGGTCATGGCTTTTTTGACTCCTTCATCCGTTGGATTATTTCATATAGTTGCACATATGCCTGTAGGGGTCAAATCTTCTTAATCCACGAAATACGGGGAGAAAATTACTTTCCCCCCGGTTTTTTCCGCCTGATATCGCGACTTTTGCGAACTGTAAAGATTGGACCCCGTCGGCGGGCACGCCCGAGAGGACTTAACAAGCACTGGCCAATGAAGATATACTCTAACGTGGAATGCCTAATGACCAGGAGAAAGAACTCGTGGAGCGCGTGCTGAACGGCGACTCCGAAGCCTTCAGTCTGCTGGTCGAGCCCTACCGGAGACCCCTTCTGGGCTTGGCCTACCGGATCACAAGGAACACGGAAGACGCCAAAGAAGTCGCCCAGGAGACGTTTCTCCGGGCGTTCAAGTACCTGCGGAATTTCGACGCCGATAAGAGCTTCAAAAACTGGATCTACCAGATTCTCGTCCACGCCGCGAGGAATTTCCGGAACAAGCAGGCCCGGCTGGAAATCCTGACGATGTCCGAGCCTCTGAGAGAAATGGCCACGGCGGCGGGAGAAAACCCCGAGGACCGGCGGCAGGAAAAAGAGCTGCGCTCCCGCCTGATGGATTGCCTGGACGTCCTCAGCCCGCGCGAGAGAGAGGTCTTCCTCTTGCGCGATATCGAAGAGCTGAACATCCGGGAAAGCGCCGTCGTCCTGAAGTGCTCAACCGTTTCCGTCAGAGTCCATCTCTCTGCGGCTCGGAAAAAGATCAAAAAGAGAATCCTGGATAAATATCCGTCTCTCCTGGAGAGAAAAAATGAACTGTAAACGAACGGCCAAATATCTGGCCCTCTACGTCGGGGACGAGCTTTCGAGACGCCGGTCCGGGCGGGTTTCCGCCCACCTCAAAGCCTGCTCGGCGTGTCGCCGGGAAGCCGGGGGGCTGGCCGCGACCCTGGGCGCGGCCAAGGCCCTTGCCCGGGCCGAAGAGGTCACGGATTGGAGCGAGAGGGAATGGAACGTCCTGATGAGACACATCGCTTCGGCCCGGATCGAGCGGAAGAAAATCCTGGCCGGGGTATCCTGGAAGCCCGTCCTGGCCGGCGCCATGGCGCTTCTCCTCATCGCCTCGGGGACCTTCTTCGTCGTGCTCAAGAAATCTCCGACTCCGGGCGTTGTTCAGATAGCTCTCCGGACGCCTTCACAGATCCTGACCGCGCCGGCTCAGCCGCCCATCCGCGGAGACGACAAATCGAAGACGATCGTCTCGAAGGAGACAGACCTCAAGATCATCTGGTTCTACAACAAAAACTTCCAAGGGGAGGATTACGGGAAATGAAGACGCGCGCTTGGCTCGGCGCGGCCGTGGCCCTGGCCCTTTTCCTCGCCGGATCGGCGTTCGCCGCCGGTCAGCCTCAGGAGAAAGGCGTCAGGCCCGCGCTCCGGAAAGAAATCGTCAAGCTCAAATACATGGACGCCAACGACGCCCAGATGCTCCTCCTGTCCTACCGCAGCCGGGAAGGAAGCATCAATCTTCTCCGGGACGCGGTCGGCGGCAGCCTGATTGTCATCAGCGACACTCCGGAGACGGTCGACAAGATGCTCGCCTTGATCAGAGAGGTCGACGTCAAGCCCGCGGAGCTCGTCTTCACCGTCCAGCTCATCCTCGGATCGGAGTCCGCCAAGGAAAAAACGGATGAAGCCCTGGTCAACGATCCGATCGTCAAAGAAATCCGGGCGCTCTTGAAATACAAGAGCTTCACCCTTCTCGATTCCAACCTGATCCGGACGATCGAGCGGACCCCCGGCCAGGTCACGATGGGCCGGCAGGGCCAGTACCTTCTCTCCCTCAAGCCCAAGTACATCCGAGACGGCAAGGAAGAAAGCATCCAAGCCGATATCGAATTCGGGTACTATTTTTCGGGCCAGCAGAAAACGAACCTCATCCAGAGCACTCTCGCCATGAGGCCCGGGGAAAAAACGGTCGTCGGCGTATCCAAGCCCCAGGGGACCGAGAACGTCGACCGCGGGCTCATCCTGATTATCACCGGAAAGGTTTTAAAGTAAGGAGGGACGCGCAACTAGGACGAGATCTTCTCGAGGATCTTGATGCGCTTCGTTACGTCCCGGTAGGATTTGTTCCACTCCCCGACCTGACGAAAGAGTTCGAGCGCCCGTCCGTTTTCGTTCATGTCTTCGCAGAGGATGGCCAGTTCGTACGTGAGCGCGTACCGGGAATGCGAGCCCTGGGTGGAGAGCTCCAGGGCGCGGTCGAGCCAGCGCAGCGCCTCGCGGAGGTTCCTCTTCTGCCGGTAGCAGCGGCTGATCAGGGCCGAGCAATCAACGGCCAGGCTCTCCTCCTTGGCTGCCAGCTTGAACTCTTCGATCGCCTCTTCTTCGAGGCCCTGCTCCAGGAAGACCAGGCCGAGGTTGTAGCGGACCTCGTAGTTTTGCCGGTCGACCCGCTCCTCAACCTGTCGCCGAAAGTCGGCCACGATTTCTTTGAGGTCTTTTTCCGTGACCCCGTCTTTCTCTTTGAGTTGCTTGTAGAAGGCGATCTCGATCGCCTCGATCTCCTCCTGGATTTTGTTCTCGAGGTCCAGGTAGGCCCTCTCCGGCTCCGGAGGAGGAACCTCGGCCCTGGCGGCCGCCGGAAGGATGTCCGTATCGGCGAAGATTTCCGCTGCGGTGATCTTCTCGACGGTTCTCTCGGGCGCCGCGGCAGCCCTCTCCGGAGTTCTATCGGCAACCGCGGCCGTTTTCTCCTGAGTCCTCTCATCCGGCGCAAAGAGCGGCTCCGGGAAGGGAAGGTTATCGGCCGGTTTCTTGACTTCGATCTGAGCCTCTCGCTCCGCCCTCTCCTCGACGGGAATCGGAATTTCCTCGTCATCGACGGAGAGCTCGATCCTCTTGAGGACGGCGAGCTGCTGCTCGATTCTCTGTTCGCCCGGGTAGGAATGCTGGAGATGGGTCATGATCCGGATGGCGTTTCGGACGAGCCCCTGTTCGAGATAAAGCTCGGCCTTCTTCAGATTGGACCGGATCAGCTCCCGGTCCTTCTCGGAGAGAGGAACGCTTGCGCGTGGATTCGGAATTTCCTCGCCCGGGATCCGGGCCTCCGGATCCAGGCTCCTGAGCTCTCTCCTCAGCTCGGCGTCGTCGGGCCGGAGCTCCGTGAGTTCGTTGGCCAGGAAGGCGCGCTTCGCCCCGGAGCTTCCCCGGTACACCCGGAGAAGCAGGCGGTCGGCGATTTCCAGGTTCTTCTTCTGTCCGTTGAGCCGATAAATAAAGGCCAGCTTCTCCAGGCTCGGAACGTGCATCGTCCCGCTCATGACGATCAGGCCGAGCAGTCCGATGGCTTCGTCGGATTTCCCCCGGCTGATCAGGGACGTTACCAGGGGTTCGAAGAGCTGATAAGCATCGTCCGGGCGTCCGCTCCGGACTTCGAGGACGCCCAGCTTCGCCCGGGCATCGACGTTCTCCGGGTCTTCGTTCAGGATGCGGCGGAAGATCTCCTGGGCCTTCTCGTCCGCGTGCGTTTCGAAAAAGAGATCCCCCAGAAAAAGGAGCATCTCGGCGTTTTCGGGGTCCTTCCGCAGGGTGCGTTCGGCGAGATCGACCGCCTCACCGCCGCGGGACTGACGAACGTAAAGCCGGGCCAGGTTGGTCACGGTCCGGACGTCGTTCTCCCTGAGCTTGAGCGCCTCGCTCAGGATTCGTTCGGCCTCTTTCAGGTCGTCCCGGATGATGACGAACCCGGCGATGTCGTTCAGCTCGGCCACGGCCTTATCGGTTTGGCCCTGCCCGGAGAGAAACCCGGCGAACTTGAGACGCGAATCGAGATCCCCCCGATCGAGCTTGGCCAGTTTTTCGTAGACGCTCGCGAGCGCATCGGTATCGTTCCGGCTCTCGAGTTCCTTGGCTGCCCTCAGGTATTCGGCGCGGGATTCGGAGACGAAGCCCAGGAAGCCGTAGAGGTCACCCATGCGGGTGACGGCCCTGGCATCCGAGGGATTCAGCTTGCTGATTTTCTTGTTGATGGCGAGGGCCTGGGCATAAGCCCCCTGCTTTTCGAGGGTGATCGCGTTCGCCTCGAAGATCCTCAGCGCCCTGTCCTGTTTCTGGAGCTGAAGATAGAGGTCGCCGATGATGTTGGAGATCGGGACGTCCTGGGGGGTGCCGTCCAGCAGCTTCTCGTATTCGGCGATGGCGTCTTCGAGCTTCCCGGCCCGGGAATAATTCTCGGCGGCGAGGATGATTTCCGCTTTATCGAATCGTTGATTCACCGGCGGTGCCCATCAAACAGCTTCCGCTCAGATTGTAATTTAAAACTCTTCCGATGAAAAGGAGTCGGGCCGAGCTCGTCGAGGGCCTTGTAGTGGTCCCTCGTCCCATAGCCCTTGTTCTTGCCGAGGGCATAACTGGAGTACATGCGGTCGTAGCGGTCCATCATCCGGTCGCGCAGGACCTTCGCCACGATCGAGGCCGCGGCGATCGAATAGCTTTTCCCGTCGCCTTGGGGGACGGCTCTCTGGGTGGTCGACACCCCGGGGAGCTCGAATCCGTCGACGAGGATGAAATCGGGACTCCTGGGCATCCGCTCGACCGCCCGCCGCATGGCTTCGAGCGAAGCCCAGTAGATATTCTTCTCGTCGATCTCGATGTTCGTACAGAAGCCGACCCCAACCGATTCCGCCTCGGCCAGGATAAACCGCTCGAGCTCAACGCGCCTTCGAGAGGGAATGAGCTTGGAGTCGTTCGTTTTCCGGAGCCATCGCGGCGCCTTTCCGGAGATAAATTCGGCCGGAAGAATGACCGCCGCGGCCACGACGGGGCCGAAGAGGGCGCCGCGGCCGACTTCATCCACTCCGGCGATGAATCGATATCCCTCGGCGGCGAGGGACCTTTCGATTCTGAAATCGGCCACAGCGACAGGCTATTTCTCTTCGCGAAGGCGGGCGGCCTTTCCTTTCAGCTTGCGGAGATAGTAAAGCTTCGCCCGGCGGACGCTGCTGCTCCGCACGACCTCGACCTTCCGGATGGACTTGGAGTGGAGGGGGAAGATTTTCTCGACGCCGATGCCGAAGGAAATCTTCCTGACCGTGAACGTCGCGCTCATCCCCCGGCCCCTCTTGGAGATCACGTCTCCCTGGAAGACCTGGATGCGCTCTTTGTCGCCTTCCCGGATGATGATATCGACCTTGACCGTGTCGCCCA
>Ga0315282_10011722_pt1 | contig 13521 bp, 18 predicted proteins | sample YL17G07_20_MG_FD_203693 | JGI IMG/M metagenome (GOLD analysis project Ga0315282, IMG submission 203693) | Sediment microbial communities from Yellowstone Lake, YNP, Wyoming, USA - YL17G07_20 | ecosystem: Environmental > Aquatic > Freshwater > Lake > Sediment | place: USA: Wyoming | collected... | reverse complement strand
GCCATTTATTCTGTTCCATTACTTTTTCTTCTCTTGGAGCCAGCCCAAAATCTTGACCACCTTAAATGATCCTTACTCGCAATAGAATTTCGCCATCCTTTGACTCATTTGAAACTACTCTTAGTAAGGCTCCCGATCTTACGCCACGAGGTATTTGGAGAAGAAACCTCCTCTGTTTTCCTATCGAGTCGAGAATGATCTCTTTTTCTGCTCCCCAATACGATTCCATTTGTGTAATTGGAAGTTCATATATTCCATCTACTTCTTCTCTTTCTGAGAAGTTCTTCAGAGACTCTTGAAAGAATGCCCCTCTAAACAAATTGGCTTTCCTCCAGCCGCAACCCCTTCCCCTCTTTCCGCAGGAGAAGCCGCGGAAAGACCGACCTCCGAATCCAAACCCGAACTCTTTAAAGAGTGGGTCGAAACCAAAATTTCTAAAGATATCCTCTGATGAATACATCCGCTTGAATGGGACATGGCCCGAAAAGTCATACTCTTTCCTCTTTTCCGGGTCGCTCAAAACAGCATAGGCCTCACCTATTTCCTTGAATTTGTCTTCGCTTTCCGAATCGTCGGGGTGATGATCGGGATGATATTGTAAGGCCAACTTTCTATAGGCCTTTTTTATCTCATCCTCTAATGCGTTTCGATCAAGGCCCAGTATCTGGTAATAATCTTTCTGAACCACGTTCAACTCCCTGAAGAGGTGCACGACCTCCTAATTGATCGCTCAAGTGGATCCGCTCGAACACCCGTCAGAAGATTTAGCAGACCCCGAGCTAAAAAGAGATAAGACTCTCTGTGGTCTTTCCGCTTGACACTTGGGACACCGAAGATGGCTGTTATCCTCATTCATCTTTTGCAGTACTTCAAATCTTTCCTTACAGCTTCGGCATTCATACTCATAGATGGGCATTTTCTATCCTCTCTTCGTATTTATATCCTTATCCCGAAATAGATCAGGATGTATTTCAAGGAGACATAAAAGAAAAGAATTCCAAAAAGTGCTTTTAAGGTAGCGGATTGAAACCTGGCTACCAAACCTGCGCCGTAGATTGCACCGATTACGGCTCCGATGCCCAAAATAATGGCCGCTTGAATATTTACTACCTGCTGAAACAATTTTAAAATAGCCCCTAAAAAGGCAATCCAGATAAAAGATGCCATCGACGTTCCAATGGCGATTTTGGTGGGAGCACGAAAAAAATAGATAAAAGATGGAACTAACGCATATCCTCCTCCCAGGCCAATAATCCCGGTTAAGACACCTACACAAGCTCCCAAAATCCCTTGATTTGTCTTTTTGCCTGGAATTTGACTTCCCGATAGTTCATGTTTCCCCCTTAAAAATATTCCTTCGTAGGCCATCCTGATGGATACCAGTAGAAAGGCAAAACCCAGTATCAAGTCAATGATGCTCTTATAATGAATCAAGTATCCAAAAACTAAGGAACCGATAATGACACCAAAGATGCCAGAAATACCAACACAAAGAGCAGTCTTCCGGTCCACGTTTCCCATTCTCAGATGCTTATAGGCACCGGCACCTGCAGTAAAAACCACGGCAAAAAGGGTTGTTCCCACAGCAAAGGCAGGATCGAAATTAAACCCAAAACGAACGACGGGCATAATAAGAGCACAACCTCCCGTTCCCAAAAGACCCCCAATAATGCCTGCTGCAACGCCTGTTAAAAAATATAAAACAAATGTCATGACGGACCTCTTAAGGCTTTATATTTTTTGGTTTTGAATCCCTGATTCCATTTTTTCAAACAGCGGTTCTTCTATATCGAGTACTTTCAAGGGACTCTTCCCTGTAAAAAGCTTGATGATCTTTCCGACGGTATAAGCATTTCCCTTCAGCATTAATTTGCAGTTTTTGAAACTGCTTCCGGAAACTTCCGTCTCTCCCTTTTCAAGAATGATGATGCAGTTCTCGAATTCACAATGAACAAAGGATTTCCCGTCCAGTTCGACCTTCTCATTAGAAAACTTAGAATTCTTGTATCGAACCTTATATTCCTGCATTTCAGGTTTTAGTCTCGTGCTTTTCGGGGTTATGCTTTTTAGACTCAGAATAATTTTTGACAGCTTCTTTTAGGGTATTTGATGCCAGAAGAGCACAATGGACACTCTCTTCAGGTAAGCCGTCTAAAACATCCAGTATCATCTGTTGGCTTATCTCCGCCGCCTCCTCAATCTTCTTCCCCTGAGCCAATTCGGTTGCCATGCTGCCTGCGGCTATGCTGGAAGCACATCCATCCGTTTTGAATTTAATTTTTGAAAGTCTCCCCTCCGTGACCTTGAAGGAAATCTGCATCGTATCCCCACAGGGACCTTTAATCTTTGCAAAACCATCCGGGTTCCTGATCTTTCCCAAGTTCCTTGGATTTAACCACCGCTCGATCACCTTTTCAGAATAGACTTTTCTGGCATCTTCCATGATGGATTCTTGAAGTTCATCTGCCATCTTTTCAAAATCATTGGACATGTTTTGCCTCCTTAAAAGATTTCCCGTAGACTTTTGAAAAATCTGTCTCTCTGACCCATCCCACTCTGACATTTGCCTTTGCATCGATTTCTGGCAGATAGGGTTTGATATCGATGAGAGGTGTCCCTTCCAATGCATCTAACCCTTTTACTTTCAGTATATTTCCTCCTCTTTCGATCAATTCAACGATGGAAAAACCTAAGGCATTCGGTCTATTCGGAGATCGGGTCGCAAATACGCCGTGAGGCTCCGAATCCCAGGGTGTTTTTACCAAAAGGGAATAGTCCTTCGCCGAGTGTAACCAATAGAGGAGGATCAAATGGGAGAACCCGTCGATATCCTTTAATCCTTCTCCATATTGCCTAGATATTTCAATCTCACAAATTTCTTCTCGACCCTGTGGTGGGCATTCTTTCCTATTTTTGTATGGGGAATGAATGACCCCGATAGGGCTAAGTTTCATGGCTCATCTATCCTTTCCAAATCGGAAGCTCTCATCATCCGTTCTTTTGTTGAAGAATCTGCTTTAGAGATTCAACACAAAAGGCGTTTTCTTCTTCGGTCCCTGTACTCACCCGTATGAATTTTCTGTCTTTATATCCCTTCACGGTTTTGATCATCATCTTTCTCTTTAGAAGGGAATCCACAACTGCCTGAGGGTCAAGGCCTGTCTTTGTAATGTCAATCAAAATGTAATTTCCATGAGAATAGTAGGCCTTGACACCGTCGATTCTGTTCAACTCCTCGAAAAAATATTCAATCTCTCTGTTGTTGGCCGTTATCTTCTGGTTGAAAGCGTCCCCGTCATGCCAAGCGGCATAAGCTGCGGCGATAGCCATCAAACTGACACTCCATGGCATCTGCATATTTTTGAAATATCCGATCACCTCCTTATCAGCGAGGCAAAAACCGATACGGATTCCGGCCAACCCAAAGGCCTTTGAGAAGGTGTGGGAGATGATTGCGTTGGGATAGTCCCTGATTAAAGGGGCTTTCGATGGATGTTCCGAATGGTACTCGAGATAAGCTTCGTCAACCAGGGTAGGAATGCCTCTTTTGAGAATTCCAATGAGATCCTGATCGGGGATAAAATCACCTGTAGGATTATTAGGGGTGCAAATGATGATCACTTTTGTCTTTGAAGTGATTGCGTTCAGAATGGCTTCTGTATCATATTGAAGATCTTCTTTTTGATCTACTTTGATCACTTTTCCCCCGATAATTGTGGCTCTCGACTCAAATAGACTAAACGTGGGATTGGGGAGGATGACTTCCTCACCCGGGGCCACAAATACTTTCATCACCATTTCGATAATTTCAGAGGAGCCGTTTCCCAGAAAAACATTGTCAGGACCCAGTTGATATTTTGCAGCTATCTCGGCTCGAAGGCGTGGGCCATTTCCTGGGTATCTATTCCCATCCCTTGCCGAATCGATAATGGCTTTTAGAACCTTTGGGGAGGGGGGATGCGGGTTTTCATTCAAAAACATTCTCCTGAACTCTGGATGATCCCACGCCATATTGACATCGTCCGTAGTATAAGGTTTGACATCTTTCATCCAGGGGACCACGAAATTAGATAGATTTCCCATCTTTCATCCCTTCGAAAAAATGTTTTCTGTCGAACAGCCATCCCGGCTGCCTTGGTATCCTCAAGAAGGGGCCTTAAAAATTAACGTGTCACCCGCCTTCAGGATTGCTCGCATAATGGTCTCTACGGGATAGATCACCCCGTTGACGAGTATTCTGATCCCAACCTTGAAACCACCTTTTTCATTCAAGAGGGCCTTTCCCACATTCGTTCCGAACTCCTCAACCAAGGCGTCAATCAACTCCCGCATGGTCTTGCCGGGAAATTCGACCTCTATTTTTTCATTCCTCCTCAAGGCCTCGTAAACCGCATTTAATCCGATAACCTGCACATTCACCTTCATCTTTTTCGATCCTTGGTCAATCTCGTCTGCAGGTGCCACCCGTGGAGCAGGGTGGTGTGGAGCAGCGTTCCTCTCGTCCGCAACAAGTGTGACCAGGTGACCTTCCCCCACTCTTTAACGAGTGAGAGACGGAAAGCATTTTTTCTAGCTGGGGACTTCCACACTGTTTGCAGTTTAAGGTTTCGGCTTTTGAACTTACACCTACCAAAAACTCCGAAATAGCGCCGCAATGATTACATCGATATTCGTAAATAGGCATATGGTTACCTCTTCATAGAATCTTGGAGCCGATTAGGTCCAGTCCTTTTCCCCATTTGCCGTTTGTTTCTTTGGCCTGACGTAGACCACTTCGCAGAAGCTTGAGGGTTTTTCATAAGAAAAGGAGATGGTCTTCTTGAGCCAAGGCTTCCCAACAGGGAGTCGCAGAACCTCGAAACCCAGAAGGTTATAGACCTTTTCAGCGTCGTCGGCCGAAGCCCTATCGACAAGAAACTGAAACATCCAACCTTTCTCTTCCAAAGATTTGCGGCTTATTTTCATGCCCCTCTCTTGGTGGGCCGTGCGGGACTTGAACCCACGACTCTCTGCTTAAAAGGCAGATACTCTACCTCCTGAGTTAACGGCCCCAAAGGTTTTGACTTCAAAATAATGGTTCATTGGAAGGCCAGCAAATTTAACCGCGCCAATGCAGGGGACGACATACTTCACCGGCCATTGCTTCCCAAGAATGTGAAAAAATTCCAGACAGGAAGAACAGACATGCATGGTATCCCCTATGGAATAGGGAACCTTTGCCTCGTTCAGAATGATAAAAAATTTCGGATCAAGAAAGTTGGCATGGTTTGCCGAATGGAATTTAAGGAGTTTTTCGAAATCGAAAGAGTCTGTAGCCCCATAGCGCTCAAAGTATATCTGGTAGAAGTCTTTTTCGATAGGATCAGGCTTATCCCACCCCTTCGGTTTTTCTTTGCGGTATTCATCTGATTCGGTTAGTTCAAGGATCTCTCTTAGGGAAGGGAAGCGATCGGGTTTGAAATTCGACTCCACAATCGTAATTGGATCTTTACACCCTGGAATGTCCATTCGTTTATTACTGACAACCAGGAATTTTTCTGTCTTTTCAGATCTCCAATACCAGGAAGTCCTCCTCTTACAGAACCCATTCCAGGCAGAAGGGGCAACATAACCCAGCTCCGTCGAGGATCTGAGGACGCGACATGGCAAATGAGTTTCATCGGTCCCTTGATTCCCTTCTTCCTCAAGGACTTTCTTGACCGATGTGAACCTGTTCGAATCCAACCAATAACAATATTTCTTGTAAGAGGTCATGATTTGCCCCTCAGAGTCATCTCTATGCTCTGCCACATCTTGAGCAAAATCCCCTGAACTTCATTGCAAGGGTAATCCATCACTGTTTTCCTTTGAACCAGTGCTTTCACCACTCTGGGTTCGTAAGGGATTTCTCCGATGAGGCGGGAACCGTTCTTTTCGCAGTAGGACGCAATGTGAGCAGTATTTTCGAGATTTATATCAAATTTATTAACACACACCAGGGAAGGAATTTTAAAGTGATCGGAGAGTTTCAAGATTCTTTCCAGATCATGAATCCCTGAAAGAGTAGGCTCTGTGATGGCTAAGACCAGATTTACTCCGGTCAACGAGGCCGTGACCGGGCAACCGATCCCTGGAGGTCCGTCAATCAATATGAGGTCAAGGTTCTTCTCTTTTGCAATCTCTGTGGCTTTTTTTCTTACGACGGTTACGAGTTTTCCTGAATTCTCCTCCCCAATTCCCAGCCTTGCGTGGACAAAAGGCCCGTAGGGTGTATCAGAGACAAACCAATCTCCTGAAAAGGCCTCCTCCATGATAATGGCGTCTTCGGGACAGATATGGGAGCAAAAGCCGCAGCCCTCACATGAAACCGGATCGACTACTCCATTATCGATCGCATGAAAACGGCACACTTCAGTGCAGAGACCACATTGGGTGCATTTATCCAAATCGACATGAGGGGATCTGCCCCCGTAATATTTCTCCTGTTTCAATACCCTGGGACGGAGCAGGAGATGAAGATCTGCGGCGTCAACATCGCAGTCCACCATGACTTTATTGTTTGCTAACGAGGCAAAAGCGGCGGCTATGGTCGTCTTACCAGTCCCACCTTTACCGCTGACAATGGCCAGTTGCTTGATCTCATTTTGGTCCGTCATATCACTTCTTCCGATAATTCAAAATCGCCTCATGCAATGCTCTGATTGCTAAAAGGGAACAATGGGCCTTCCTTGCCGGGATACCTCCGGCTGCATGGATCACATTGTTGTCTGTGAGTTCCATTGCATCTTCGAGAGTTTTTCCAATCGCCAATTCCGTGGCAATGCTGGAAGTGGAAATAGCGCCAGGACATCCTTGGGTTAAAAATTTGAAAGCGGATATTTTCCCGTCTTCCACCTTGAGATAGACTCTGATGAAATCTCCGCAGGTAGGATCACCAACCACTGCCATGGCGTCAGGATTCTCGATTTCTCCTGCATTTCTGGGATGCATAAAATGGTCTATCAGTGTCTCGTTATAGACGAGATAACCCACATTCTCGTCTAAACTCTCTTCTGGGGGCAGATTGGATTTATTTTCTTCGACTTGGCTCATAAAGATTCTCCACCTTTTCAAATAGACTTAGAAATTGAGGAATGTAGGAGGAATTCTCGGCAACGATCGGAATCCCCTTGGAATAAGACTCTGCTATTTGACGATCCATCGGGATTTCCGTGAGGATGGGAATACTCTGTGAGTTGCAGTATTCCCATACCTTTCGATCTCCGATATCTGCTTTGTTGATCACTACGCCCACCGGGATACCGAGTTTTTCCAGCATTCCCACAGCTAGCTCTAAGTCATTCAGGCCAAAGGGTGTGGGCTCCGTAACCAACAAGCAGAAGTCACTTCCCTTTACCGTTTCAATGACAGGGCAGGCTGTTCCCGGAGGTGCGTCGAGAATCACAACCTTATCCTTTTGAATCCTCTCCTTAACCTTTCGGATCAGTGGAGAGGCCATTGGTTCTCCGACATTTAGAATTCCATTGGCAAAAGGGATGCCATTGGCGCTTCCCTCCTGTACGATTCCAATCTCTCTTTCCACTTCAAAAATGGCCTTCTCAGGGCACAAATAGGAACAGGCTCCGCACCCATGGCAGAGTTCGTCGAAAACCAGAACATTTTTCAGAATGACTGCAATTGCGTGATATTCACAAACCTTTGCACATTTGCCGCAATAAGTGCATTTGGATTCATCAATTCGGGGGACCGGAATTCCCATAGAGGTAACCTGGTGTATGGTGGGGGATAGAAACAGGTGGGAATTAGGTTCCTCCACATCGCAGTCAATTAATTGGACAGTCCCTTTGGGGAGCGAAAGGGCTAAATTAACGGCGATGGTGGTCTTTCCGGTCCCCCCTTTACCACTCGCAACGGAAATAATCATTGAGTTTTAAGTCCCTTTCCTGGATTTAATGAGTTGGCGGGCTTTCATAAAAACAATGGTGCTCATACATTCGATACCGGATGACCCCTTTTCTTGCCAGCCTGCTTAAGTCCTTCACGACCTCATCCAAGTGGAGCCCCAAAGCTCTGGAAATGTCTTCTGCTGTGCAAGGCCTCCTCTTGATCAGATTTAGGATTTCAGCATCTTTATCGGATTCGAGTCTATCTCCCATGGGTGCAGAAAAGTCTGATACCACCTCTGCATTTTTCCCCAAGAGGTTCCTCACCTCCTCGAGTCGCTTTAGAGTTAACGGGTATGCAAAGTCTTCGGCGGGAGGTCTAACAGGAGTGTTCAATTGGACTCTGTTAGGTTGGATTCTTTCAATAACCTCCTTAAGCTTGCTGATTTCTTGTAGCTCATCGTTAAAGCCTCTGCAGAAAACGATCTCTAACCAGATTTGCCCTCGATACTGATTACGGAACCGGATAAGGCCTGAAATGATTTCGTCAATGTTTAAAGATAGATGAGGCCTATTCACACACTCGAAGGTAAGCGGATTGACTGCATCGAGGCTTGGAAGGACGACATCAGCTTCCATCAAATCTCTTCTCACATCTTCGATAAATAGGAGAGAGCCATTGGTCAGCACAGCTAAGGGTATAGAAGTAACTCTCTTGACCAAATGGATGATGCCGCCCAGATTCTGGCTTAAAGTGGGCTCCCCTGATCCGGAAAGAGTAATATAATCAGGTTTCTTTTCAAGAGTGGGTAAGGTGAGCTCCAATTCTCTCTGAATTTCTTCAAAAGATACAAAAATTCCTCGGGAAATCGTTTTATGGGTTGTTCTTCCTAAGTCGCAATAGATGCAATCAAACGTACAGGTTTTATATGGAACCAGATCAACCCCTAAAGATCTTCCCAATCTCCTCGAAGGAACTGGGCCAAAGACGTATTTCGGCTTATTCGAAACGCTATCCATTAAAATGGTCCAATATGGCTTGCAAGACACCGCCGGAAATGGTCCGTGCCTTATCCGAAATTGTATAACAGTGACATTTCACTCCTCGTGGATCAACATCACCCAGTTTCATGCCCTTCCAGACTTTCGTTCCGTCCCGCAGCAGACCCCGGATGACCCCTGGAATCCTGGATCGAACTTCGGCGTTCCCTATGATTCCAACTTTTTCATTAGCACTTACCCCATCACCAATTCTTTTCAGTGTTTTGAATATTCCGCCTGCCGGGGCGCGAAAGACTCTTTCCTCCGTATACCCTGCGATAGAACCGGGAATACCTGTATTGGGCTCCGCTTTTCCTTCCTTTATAATTCTCCCCAGATTGTGTCCCCGATTTGTTTCAATCACGATATGGACATCCTCCCCGGCAAGAAATCCGGGTCCAAGACCGATGACAAGAAGCGCATCCGTCATCTTTGTTCCCAGATTCTTCTTGGCCAATATTCCATCAATGAGGACATCGGGCTTTAAAAAATCTTTCACCTTTGCCTCTGGGTCTATGAGAATAGGAATCTTTCGTTCTTTCCATGTTTCTGAGATTTGCTCTGGCGTCTCGACCAACTTGGCCACCATTCCCTCAACCTCTTTTCCCCGATCAGAAACCGCTTCCGAAAAGGTTACTTCTCTTCTTACCGCTTGAGGTTCTGAAGTCTCGGTCAGGCAGACTTTAAAGTGGCAAGAAGCTAGTCGATGGGCAACCCCTGTTGCCATCTCACCAGCGCCTCTGACCAGAATCACCAGTTCATTCAGCTTCTTATTCATGGCTATTAATTTCGGTCTTCTGAAGCTCTTGAATCGGCCGACTCTTATCAATACATGATAAAATGCAGGCCGTTTCGAGTGTCTGGATCTCAAAACCTGGCCTTTTTAGACAATCCTCACCGAAATATCTTTGCATGATCTTGGACATGTGGGGATGTTCCCTTAGAATATTGCCGATCAATTTGTTTTCTAAAGGAGGGTTCTTAGCTGAAAACGACGTCATTCCTCCGTTAACCGTTCATCTCAGTCTCACACATTTGGCTACTGCACTTGCCGCCTTTTTCCCATTCAACAAAGCTTTTCCTTCTAAAATAAAAATTTTACGATATGTGTTGACCATTTTCGCTTCTAACTTCACAACTGTTCCTGTTTGAATGGGGGTGGAATACTTGATTGATAGTCTTCCCGTAAGAGCAGGGATATTCTCCATTAAGAGACAGTGGGTCATCGCAGAATCCAGCAGAGTAGCGATAATTCCTCCGTGAATGATGCCCGAATAGCCTTCAAACTTTGGGTCAGCGAAGAAGTTTCCAAAAACAGACCCATCTTCATGTTTGTGAAACTTGAGCCCTAAACCCATTCCGTTATTTGCACCGCAGGCAAAGCAATTTCTGTGAAGATTGACTTTCCCTTGCCTTCTCTGCCCAGTCAACATTTCATTCATGGATTCCCTCATTTTTTAAACCAATTCCACTGTGTCTTGTTCTTTATCAGGAGTCATAGATCACGGATTATGGGTTTGTCTGATCAGGCGGCCTCCAATTCACGACGTTTCGCCATGTCAAAGAGGATACGCTCCCTCGCCTTATCGATTCCCAAGGCCTTTCGTTTTTTATCGATATGGTCGATCATCCTGCGGGCTGCCTTTACCGGATCGAGCTCAAAAGCCCATTTCCCTTTGAAGATCTCATCGAATCCCTCAAAGAGCATTTTGGTCACCTCTTCACTCCCCAAAGTTGGCCAGGTGACGCCAAACACGGTAAACACACCCGAGGCCACAAAATATTGGCCGATGGAGATGGCCTTCTCGCTCATCCACTCAGGTGCTGCGCCAGCAGCCGGAAGATCACTGATATCATCACCCAGCCCACCGTCTTTCACTACGGCGGTTGCTGCCATCAGAATTCGGCTATTATCGACACAGGAACCCATATGGAGAACGGGAGGAAGGCCCACGGCCTCGCACACAGAGGCTAATCCTTTGCCCGCATATTTGTGAGCTGCTTCTGGAGTGAGGAGTCCATACTTTCCTGCGGCCATGGCGCTGCACCCTGTGGTCAAAACGATGACGTCATTCCCAATCAACTCCAGGATCATCTTCAGATGGGGATCGTCGTGTGTGACGCGCGCGTTGTTGCAGCCCACCACACCCGCAATGCCACGAATCCGGCCGTTAATAATATTATCGTTCAGAGGCTTGTAGGATGCCCTATAGAGACCCCCCATGAGGTAGTTGATCGTTTCGTGACTGAAACCAACGACCGTATCCATACTTTCGGGAGGGATGAGGATTTGGGATTTTCGATTGGGGAAATTTTCAATGGCCTCCCTAAGGATCCTTTTGGCTACGCTTAGGGCTTCATGTTCATCGAACTGGATATGCATTGCTCCCTCGATCCTGGCCCTTCGATCGGTGGTGATGAGTTTGGTATGGTAGCACTTAGCCACATCGGAGAGAGACTGCATCTCGCACTGGACATCGACAACCATCGCTTCGACTGCCCCTGTGATAATGGCGAGTTCCTGCTGGAGGAAATTCCCTGCGCAGGGAATTCCATGCCGCATCAGAATCTCATTAGCGGAACAACACATACCCGCAAGGTTAATCCCCTTTGCACCTTTCAATTTAGCCAATTCAAGGATCTCTGGATCCTGCGAGGCTACTACGAGCATTTCTGGAAGAAGGGGCTCATGGCCATGGGTGATGACATTCACATGGTCTTCCTTAAGAACTCCAAGATTGATCTGCCCTGCAATGGGGACAGGGTTTCCGAACATGCAGTCCTGAAGTTCGGTCGAGATCATCGAGCCACCCCATCCATCCGCTAAAGAACAGCGCGCAGCTGCTTTGAGAATGTTCTGGTAATCCTGGTCCACACCGATATGCGTTCGGTGCATGATCTCAACGATCTCACGGTCTATGCCCCTCGGAGCTGTTCCTGTCTCTCGCCACAGTTGTTGCCGTTTCAAAGGAGCCCGTTTAAGAAATAGAATCTCTCCTTCCTGACGCCCGAATTCTGCCAGAGCTTTTTCACCCACATTAATTGCAATATCCTGGATGGATCGATCTCCGATTTCAACCCCAAAATCCATGGCAAGCTGATACAATTTTTGCTCGTCTTTGATCTGATAATCAGGAACTTCACCCTTTGCTGTGGCCAGGAAGAGTTCCGCCACCCCCCTGGCATGGTCAGAATGAGCAGCAGCCCCTGCGGCAACCATACGAGCAAAATTACGAGCGGCAATGGTCTCTGCCGTAGCTCCACAGAGACCTCTCCGTTTGGCTTTCTCTGGAGCTCCCTCCTTCTTCTTTGGGGAAGGGACCCGACACGGCCCCATCCCGCAGTTTTTACAGCAACTTCCTTCTGCTCCAATGGGGCAGGGTTTCATCGTTTCAGCCCTGTCAAAGATTGTTTCACATCCGTCTACCGCTGCCTTTTCGATCATAATTTGCGTAGCTCTATCGACACTCTTCTGATCCACTTCACCCATTGGAGCCTCCCCAATACATAGGTTATTTCCTTACCATCTTTGCCCCACATTTAGGACAATTCTTTTTGTAACAGGGAATTCCAACCTCATGAGATGCAACAGTTCCGCATTTAGGACAGACGCACCCCCCTGCTGGCCCTGCACCTGCTCTGGAGCCGCCCTTTCTTCCCCTTCGTGATCCACCCATTCCTGTACCTCTGCCTGTTCCTGAACCACTACGCCCGGATGGACCTTTTCCGTCACCTCTCGGCATACTGATCGCCCCCTTTGATCAAATTTTAATTTCCTTTCTTGCTCAGTTCCTCGATTCTCTGCCCGATCATTCTCAATTGGTCCTCCAGAGCCTGGGTTTGTTCTTTCAACATTTGAATCTCTTGCTCTTTACTCATCGTTTGAGGAGGAGGTGGAGTTGGGCTCATCATTCCCATTCCTCGTCCCATTCCTCTCCCCACACCCATGCCTCTGCCCATCCCTCGTCCCATACCCATACCCATACCCATTCCTCTACCTGTTCCTGGGCCAAAACCAGTTGAAGGACCAATTCCTGGCTGTTGTCCCATTCCGGAATGGGCCTGAACTGAGGGGCCAAAGGCTTCTTGAAGCTGTCCATTCTTAAACATCTGGATGGCTTCCCGGACAGTTCCTGAAGCTCCCAAAAAGACCCTCATGCCTGAGGCACTTAAAGCAGTAGAAGCATTGGGACCCAGATTTCCCGTGATCACCGCTTCAGCACCTTTCTGGCTAACAAACTGGGCAGATTGAATACCTGCTCCGCCTGAGGCCATCGCATTTTCATTCTCAACAGCCTCAAATTTTAGCGAATCGGAGTCGACAAAGATAAAATACTGACACCGGCCGAATCTGGGATCGACGGGCGAATCCAAATCTGGTCCTGACGCTGTGACAACGATCTTCATAATAACATCCTCCTGCTCTCAAATTATTCCTTTTCGAGCTCTGAAATTCGGCTGAACGAGGGCCAACCTGTAGTGGGGGATGGCCCAGGGTGAATTCATTCCGTCCGGAAAACTGAAACGAATTCACCTGTTGCAAGCCGAACTGGACAGCCGTCCCCAGATGAGTTATAGAGGAGCATCCTTATATTTCATCTGGGGTGACCGTTTTGAA
>Ga0315282_10011721_pt1 | contig 13521 bp, 9 predicted proteins | sample YL17G07_20_MG_FD_203693 | JGI IMG/M metagenome (GOLD analysis project Ga0315282, IMG submission 203693) | Sediment microbial communities from Yellowstone Lake, YNP, Wyoming, USA - YL17G07_20 | ecosystem: Environmental > Aquatic > Freshwater > Lake > Sediment | place: USA: Wyoming | collected... | reverse complement strand
TAGGGAAGGGGCGATTTATGACAAGAAGAGAAGCCGCAGGCTAACAGCCCGCGCCACTTTCGCAAGCGGACAGCCTACGTTGCGAGAAAGGCCTTCGGCCCTTGGCACGTCAACGTGTTCGAATCGTGGTTTTGATGCTTGTCGGGCTTTCTCTCATTCATCACGAGTTCGCCTGTGGCGACGTCGTGGTGCTTCAGAACGGGCAGACTTACGCAGGGGTGCTCGAACAGATCACCTCGCGGTCGGTCGAACTGTACGACGGCAATTTGCGGAGGGTGTTTGCCTGCGCCGATGTCAAAGAGGTGGTCCGCGAGCGGCCCGACACCAGTTGGGTGATGGTCGGCGATCGGATGCTCGCCCAGCGCGATTGGGATACCGCCGGAGAGGCGTACCGCCACGCACTCGAAGTGACCGACCAGCCCGAAGTCGTGCTCCAGCGGCTGGCCCGTCTGCGCGCGTATCGCTATGCCCTGCCGGGGAGTGAGCTGGCCGATGTTTTGTTGCAGTCGGGTCGGTATGCCGAAGCCGCGCAGGCGCTTTTTGAGCTCGCCCGAAAGGCCCCCGAAGGCCCGCCGAGATTCTACTGGCGGGATCGGTTGGCCGAGGCTTACGTCGGCTTGTCCTCCCAGAAAGCGGCGGCGGCGCCCACCGTCACCGATCCCTATCTGGCGTATGCGCTGGCGGTTTCGCCCGACTGCGGAGCCGTCCACGCCGCACTGGGTGATCGCCTGCGGGCCTGGGATTACGGCAGGGTCGCGCGGCTGGAATACCTGCTGGCGCTCGATCTGGATCCGGTGAACAAACGGGCGCGGGAAGGGCTCGCGGCGGCGGGCAAGTCCTGGACCTACAATTCGAAACAGACCGATCGGTCGGGGTTGCGCGACTGGATCGGGCAGCAAAGTCCGATGACTCTGGACGGGGAAGCCCCGCTGACCACGTCCGCGCTGGTCAAGGCCCTGATGCGCCGGGTTTCGCAACTGGGTGCGCAGCCGGTCCGCCTGTTGCTGGCCGCCTATCTCCTCGAACCGACGACGGCGCTGGCTTACAACGGCGCTCTCCCCTACCCCGACTGCGCACGGCTCATTCCGGAGATTCTCAAGGCGACGGGCGCGACCACCGAGACCACAGACTATGACACGGGCATCATTCGCGCGGGGGTTCACTTTCGCATAGACCCGCGGTTGCTGCGCGCGATTGCCAAGGTGCGTGCGGGCTACCGGGTGGATTATGTTTCGCCCGACGACGCGCGCGGACTCATTCCGCTGACCCTTCGGCAATGGGACATTGCCGCGCGCCTGAGAAATGTGAACGGGCCGTTCGATCCTCAGGCGTTCGACCCGGAGAAAGGTATCGGAATGGCTTGCCAGTGCCTGGAATGGCTGCGCACCGAAGCCTTGAAACCTTACGTCGGCACCAGCCTCGAGCGCCTAGAGCGTGTCCACGATAATCTCTGAATTGGTGAAGAGGCAGATCGAGGAAGCGATCTCGACCGACGTGCGAACGATGTCCTGGGCCGAGAGCTGAGGCGCGTGGCGCAGGAGCGCGCGGGCGGCGGCCAGGGCATAGGGGCCGCCCGAACCGATGGCGGCCACCTGGTCGTCGGGTTCGATGACGTCGCCCGTTCCCGAAAGCAGCAGGATGTGCTCGCGCGTGGCGGTCAGCAGAAGCGCTTCGAGCCGGCGCAGGTAGCGATCGGTGCGCCAGTCCTTGGCCAGCTCGATGGCGGCGTGGGCCAGATTCCCACCGTGCTCCTCCAGCTTCGCTTCGAATCGCTCGAAGAGGGTGACCGCATCGGCGGTGGCTCCCGAGAATCCCGCCAGGATGGAATCGTGATAAAGGCGGCGGACCTTGTGCGCGCGGGTTTTGAGGATCGTGTTGTTGAACGTGACCTGACCGTCGCCGCCCATGGCCACCGCACCCTGGTGAATCAACGCCAGGACCGTGGTGGCATGTCGCGACGGGGTTCGGCTCATGGGAGTTCCTCTTCGCTTTCGCCGGCGGTTTTGCGTCCGACCAGCAGGGTGCCGACGTCCTCGGTGTGTTTGCACTTCGGGCAGCGGAGGACCTGTCGGCCCTCGCGGCGGATCAGCACGACGAAGTAGTATCCACAGGCCGGGCAGGGGTGCTTGACCGGTTTTTCCCACTGTACATAGCGGCATTCGGGGTAGTGCGTGCAACTATAGAACACGCGGCCGCGTTTGGACATGCGCTCCACCAGGTCGCCGCCGCATCCTTCCAGCGGACAAGGCAGACCCAGCTTCAGGGGCATGGTGTTGCGGCATTCGGGATAGCCCGAGCAGGCCAGGAACCGTCCCCGCCGGCCGGTCTTGATGACCATGTCGCGACCGCATTTGTCGCACTTGAACTCGGTTTTTTTGGCGGGTCGCTGAAAGAGGTTGTTTTCGCCCTGCTCCTGTTCGGTGACGTAGGGTTTGGCATTGCGGCATTTGGGATAGGCCGAGCAGGCCAGGAATCGCCCATTGCGTCCCCAGCGGAGGACCATGGGCTCGCCGCATTTGTCGCACTTGAACTCGGTGGTGACCACTTCGCGCCGGAGATTGCGCATGCGCGTGCCGGCTTCGTCGAGGCGCGCCTTGAAGGCCCGCCAGAAGTTCTCCAGCAGATCCACCCAGTCCACCGACCCATCTTCGACGCGGTCGAGCTGCTCTTCGAGCAGGGCGGTGAACTTGACGTCCATGATTTCGGGGAAGCTGTCCACCAGCAGATCGGTGATCATCTCGCCCAGCGCGGTGGGGTGGAGCCGCCCTTTGACCCGCTCCACGTATTTCTTTTCCTGGATGGTGCTGACGATCGAGGCATAAGTCGAGGGCCGTCCGATGCCCTGGGCCTCGAGTTCACGGACGAGCGAGCTTTCGTTGTACCGCGGGGGCGGCTCGGTGAAGTGCTGGTTGGGCGTGATCGTCTTGATAGTCAGCCGGTCGCCTTCTTTCAGCGGAGGCAGCGTCCCCGCTGCGGCCTCTTCTTCCTTGCCGTTCTGCTCTTCGGTGGTCGTGTCGTAAAGAGTCAGGAAACCGGGGAAAATCACGGTCTGCCCCGTGGCGGTGAAGCCGTACTTGCCCTCGGCCAGAGCGGCGACGCGGGTCTGATCGAATCGGGCCGCTTCCATCTGGCTGGCCATGAATCGCTTCCAGATCAGCTCGTAGAGAATATAGAGATCGCGCTCGACGTGAGGGCGAACCTCCTCGGGCAGCAGCGTGGGGGTGGCGGGGCGAATCGCCTCGTGGGCCTCCTGCGCCGACTTTCGGCTCTTGAAAGCATGGGGCCGCGCGGGGACGTATTCTTTTCCATATCGTTCGGCGATGAATTCCCGCGCCTGGGTGACGGCTTCCTTGGAGAGCCGGACCGAGTCGGTGCGCATGTAGGTGATGAGGCCCTGCACCCCGCGTTCGCCCAAATCCACACCTTCATAGAGTTGCTGCGCCAGCATCATGGTCTTCTTCACCGAGCAGCGCAACTTGCGGTAGGCTTCCTGTTGCAGCGTGCTCGTGATGAAGGGAGGCGCGGGCATGCGACGGACCTCTTTCTTCTCGACCCGGGAGACGATCAAGGGCTTGCCGGTGACGGCGTCCACGATGCGCTGGGCTTCTTCGGCGGTGGCCGGCTCGAGCTTCTCGCCGTCGAGGGTGGCGAATTTCATCGCGAACGGAGGCGGAACCGCGGCCTCGACTTCGAGGTCCACGGTCCAGTATTCCCGAGCCACAAACCGCCGGATCTCGTCCTCGCGATCGCAGATCAGGCGCAAGGCGACCGACTGAACCCGTCCGGCGCTGAGTCCGCCCGGGACCCGCCGCCAGAGCATCGGGCTGATCTTGTAGCCGACCAGTCGGTCGAGGATTCGGCGCGCCTGCTGAGCCTCATAGAGAGCCCGGTTGAGTTTGCCCGGCTCCGCGATGGCGTGCAGGACGGCGTCGCGCGTGATCTCCTCGAACGTGGCGCGATGGATCGGCCGATCCGTCGCGCGCAACTCTTCGAAGATGTGCCAGGCGATCGCCTCCCCCTCGCGGTCGGGATCGGGGGCCAGGAAGATCTGATCGCAGGTCTTGGCCAGTTTGCGGATTCTATCAATGAAGCGCGACTTGCCTTCGAGGATTTCATACTCGGGACGGAAGTCGTTTTCGACGTCCACTCCGATGCGGTTGGTCGGCAGATCCTTGACGTGACCCAGGGACGCTTCGATGTGAAAGTCCTTGCCGAGGAATTTGCCGAGGGTTTTGGCCTTGGTCGGAGATTCAACAATGACCAGAGACTTGCTCATGGCGTTGATCCTGTCGTATAAAGATTTCCGGGCAGGTGGCGGACCAGCCCCTTCATTTCCAGATCGAGCAGGGCGGCCGACAGCGGGCCAAATCCCACGCCGGCCTCGAAGAGCTCTTCGTGGAGAATGTCGAAATGGGTCGGCTCGCGTCGAACCCGTTCCAGGATGGCTTTGGCGGTCGGACTGAGCTGGGCGTCGGCCGTCGAAGGACTCTCGGCCGCCGCGGCCAGTGGTCGCTCGCGCAAAAGGGCGCCCAGCTGGGAGGACAGCTCGGCCAGCACGTCCTGTCCGTCGCGCGCCAGGGTGGCTCCGGCGCGAATCAGTTCGTTGGTGCCCCGCGAGGTTTGACGGGTGATGTCGCCGGGCACGGCGAAGACCTGGCGGTTCTCGTCGAGGGCGCGTTCGGCCGTGATGAGCGCGCCGCTTTTATCACCGGCTTCGACCACCACAGTCGCCAGCCCCAGGGCGGCCATGGTGTGGTTGCGGATCGGAAAATGGAACCGTTCGGCATTGGCCGACATCGGGAACTCGCTGATGACCGCGCCATGGTCGGCGATTTGACGACGCATTTCCAACCGTTGGGCCGACTCTCGCGCGGCGAGTCCCTGAGCCAGAACCGCCACGGTTCGCCCTCCGTTGCGAAGCGCCGTCTCATGGGCGACGGCATCTATTCCGTAAGCCATCCCACTGACGATTGTGACACCGGCGGCGGCCAACTGCCCCGCGATTTTCTGGCAGGCGAGCTTGCCATAGCTCGTCATGGTGCGGCTGCCCACCACCACCACCGCGTGTCGGTCGTCCGGTCGGATCTCGCCGAGAAAGTAGAGCAGCATAGGCGGCGCGGAACAGCGACGAAGGTTCTCGGGGTATTGTTCGTCGTCGAAGGAACAGAGGATCGCCGCCGTTTGTTCGATCGCTTGTTTTTCCTTTTCCAGCTCGTCCGCATCGGGTCCGCGCAAAATGGCACGAGCCGTTTCCTCGCCGACTTGAGCGAGCTCGCAAATCCGGCGGGCCGTTTCTCCCAGAATCGCCTCGGGCGAACCCAGCGCCTGATGGAGCCGGAGCCAATGCACCTTTCGGAGCTCAGGCACCAGGAGCAAGCGGAGCCAGGGTTCGTAACGAGATTCGAGGACCACGTCCGACTCGCGAAAAACCGATCAGGGGAACCCCACCCGTAATCCCCTATTGTGGAAGGAAGGTATGCGGAAAGTCCCCCCGCCCCGTCAACGGAAAAGAAAGAGACCCGGTGGAATTCGGTTTTGGCAAGAAAAACATCACAAACGTGGCCGCCAAGGTGAGGAGGCGGATGGGGCGGTGACGGGGTTCTGAAGTTCCGCCTCCTGACGTCGGCGGCCACGAGGCTTCTTACAGGGACTTCCTGGGTCGGCGCATGTGGGTGTACTGTTCGACCAGATAGTCCCTCATCTGCCCTTCTTGGTCGCCGCCAAAGAGAATGCCGACGGCATTGGAGCTGCGAAAGAGGGCCCAGTCCGGCTTGGTTCCCGCGGGTTGCTGGCTCAGCCAAATCCGGTACTTGCTCTCGATGGACCGTGCAATCGCGACGGTGGGCTTCCGATAGGACCAAAGGATGGCATTGGAGCCACCCATTTGCAGGCCGCCGGCATAGACTTCGGTGCGGAAGTCCACGGAGGACATCGTTTCGGGCGGCATCTTCAGCTCGGCGGCAATGTCCGTGGCCCCACTGCCCATCGCCTCCTTGAGCCGGTTGATGCCGTCGTCGGGCCGGAATTTGTCTTTCGCTTCCGCGTGGCTGTCTTCCAATTTCACAATCTGCGAGAGATTGGCGTCCATGCGGGTCCAGGACGCCAGGTCCCGATAAGGATACTCCTTGTAAACCATTCGGATCAATTCCTCGCCCTTGACGAGGAAACTGCGTGTGGTCGGATTGCGCGACATCCAATCCAGGAAACCGTACTGGACGGCGGCAAACCCGAGGACCATGAGAATGACCACGGCGACCATGGTCTTGAACACCCAACCGTGGATAAACGCCGAGAGGGAGTTCAGGGCTTTCTTGGTATAGAGCTCGCGATAGTATTTCGAGGAAGAGACCCCGGCGAATTGTCTGCGCTTGTCTTCCAGCAAGCCGATGGCCTCGTTGAGCAACAGGTAGGACTCGTGCCATTCCAGTTCGATCTTCTTGATTTCGGCCGTGCTCATGCGATGGACATGCTTCAAGGTGATCGAACGGGTGACGATGGTCAGAACGTTCTGGCCGATGTTCTGATCGTGATCGAGGGAGTCCATGAACGAGTCGTGGAGCATGGCGATGCGACTCTTGATGGTGATGAACTCATGCTCCCTGTCGGAGGTGATGGTTTCGCCGGCCACGGCGACCTTAAAGAAATCGTGAAAGCGACGCCAGAGATTCAGCAACTCGCGACAGTCGCTGTAATGGCGCTCAAGGATGGGATCAATCATGCTCGACCTCGTGCCTGGCGGAGGGAATTGCGGCCTCTGTCCTCTGGAGTCGAACGGTCCGTAACCTCACGCGGAAACCAGCTCCAGCATCTTGAACAGAGGCATAAACATGGAAATGACGATGAAGCCGACCACGCAGCCGAGGAAAACGATCAGCAGCGGTTCGATCAGGGACATCAGCATCCCGACCGTGGCGTCCACCTGGTCTTCGTAAAAGTCCGCGACTTTGCCCAACATGTTTTCCAGGGCGCCCGTTCGCTCGCCGACATCTATCATGCGCGTGACCATTGGGGGAAAGATCCCGGAGTCCACCAGCGGCTTGGCCAGGGTCTCACCTCCCTGAATGCTGGTCTTGGTCTTGTTGACCGCGTCCTCGATCAGGCTGGAGCCGGAGGTATGGGCCACGATTTCGAGGGCCGACAGGATGTTGACGCCCGCGCGGATCAGCACCGACAGGGTGCGGGCGAACCGCGCCACGCCGACCTTGAGAAACAGGGGGCCGAAGACCGGTAACTTCAGCTTGATGCGATCCACGACGCGTTTGCCCCGATAGGTTCGCTTGAATTGCCAGGTCCCGACGATCAGCACGGCCAGGCCGAGGAAAATCAACAGGTAGCGTTCCTGGGCGAAATGGCTGACGCCGACGGTGATCTTGGTCATCAACGGCAGATCGCCGCCCATGTCCGAGAAGATGCTCTCAAACTGGGGAACGACCTTCCAGACGAGCACAAAGGTCATGACCATGGCGAACGTGCCGACCACGGCCGGGTAGGTCACGGCGCTGCGGATCTTGCGCTGGAGCGAGGCGGTCTTTTCCAGGTAGGTGGCCACCAGGTCGAGGATGGTTTCCAACATACCGGAGGCCTCGCCGGCTTTGACCATGCTGATAAAGAACTGGTTGAAGACGCGGGGATGCTTTTGCAGCGCTTCGGTGAAGGAGGAGCCTTCCTGGACGCTGCGCTCGACCTGTTTGAGGACTTCTTTCAGCCGACGCTTGTCCGCCTGTTCGGCGAGGATATTGACCACTTCCAGCAGAGGCAGACCGGCGCGGATCATGACGGCCAGCATCCGGGAGAAAACCACGAGATCTTCGAGTTTGACCCGACCGCCTTTGCCGGCGGTGCGACGCCCTTTTGCCCCGGTCGTGGACCCTGCGGCGATGGAGACGGGGATCAGTCCCTGCTCGCGAAGCGTCCGGGCGGCAGCGCCCTGGTTAAGTGCCTCGGTCGTACCCGTGATGGTTTTGCCCTGAACCGTTCGCGCCGTGTACTGGTACAGCGGCATGCTCTGCCTCCTCTGTTACGGTCTGCTATCGGTCATCCGCCACCGTCTGTCCAACGACTTCTTCCGGAGTGGTTATTCCCGCGAGAATCTTGCGAATCCCCGCCTGGCGCAGGCTGATCATGCCTTCTTCAATCGCCAGTCTTTTCAGATGGGTGGTGGTCTGTCCCTCGATGATCGCGTTGCGCACGCGATCGGTCACCCTCATCAGCTCATAGAGCGCCACCCGTTTGCGGTAGCCCGTGCCGTGGCAGGCTTCGCATCCGCGACCCAACCAGAGGGTCACGGCCTGTTCGGGCGGGATCCCCACGGCGGCCAGCGTCTCGGGCGAGGGACGAATTTCTTCCTTGCAGCTGTCGCACACCCGGCGGACCAGGCGCTGGGCCAACACGCACAGCATGGAAGCCGTGACCAGGAAAGGTTCGACGCCCATGTTGGTCAAGCGGCTGATCGAGCTGGGCGCATCGTTGGTGTGCAGGGTGGACAAAACCAAGTGGCCGGTCAGAGCCGCTTTCACGCCGATTTCCGCGGTCTCGGCGTCCCGAATCTCGCCCACCAGGATGATGTCGGGGTCTTGGCGGAGGAAGCTGCGCAGGGCATTGGCAAAGTCCAGCGGCGGGTCAATTTCCGGTCGCACCTGGACTTGGTTGACCCCTTTCAGCTGATACTCGATCGGGTCTTCAATGGTCATGATATTCTTGCGGGGATCGTTGATGGTGTTGAGGGCGGAATAGAGCGTGGTGGACTTACCGCTACCGGTCGGACCCGTGACCAGGATCATGCCCCAGGGCATGCGGATCTGTTCCTCGAAAATCTTCAGGGCCTGGGGGTCGAAGCCCAAATCGGTCAGGTTGACCAGCAGCGAGGCGCGATCGAGAATCCGGATGACGACCTTTTCGCCGAAGGCGGTCGGGCAGGTGGACACGCGGAAATCAATGGCCTTGTTGTTCATGCGCACCTTGAACCGGCCGTCCTGCGGCACGCGCCGTTCGGCGATGTTCAGCTCGCTGAGAATCTTGACGCGCGAGATAATGGCGTTCTGGAACTTCTTCGGCGGGGGAGTGACTTCCTGCAACATGCCGTCAACCCGGTACCGCACCCGCAGCGATTTTTCCATCGGCTCGATGTGAATATCACTGGCGCGGCACTTGATCGCCTCGGAAACGATCATGTTGACCAGCTGAATGACGGGGGCATCGTCGGCCTGGACCGACAAGTCTTCCTCGGCGTCCTCGACCGAGGCGATCTCTTCGATCTGTTTCTCGCCGTACTGCGCCGAATCTTCTTCGCTGATATCCTTGAGCATTTCGCCAACGGCGGTTTCGTCGTTGCCGTAATAGCGCTCGATGGCTTCCTTGATGTCGGACTCGAAACTGATGACCGGCACGATTGTGCACTTGGTCAGGAGCCGCAGCTCGTCGAGTAGAAAGATGTTCGAGGGATCGGCCAGGGCCACGGTCAACGTGTCGCCGGTCCGATCCACGGGAACGATCTGATAGCGTTTGACAATCTCCGCGGGAATGCTGGCCAGAATCTGCGGGTCGATCTCGTAATGGGAAAGGGTGATGAAGGGGACGTTGAGCTGCTTGCCGAGAGCGGCGGCCATTTCCCACTCGGTGGCCAGGTCCATGTCAATGAGGATTCGTCCCAGACTGGCGCCGTTTTCCTCCTGCCGGCGGAGCGCCGCCTCCAGGTCCTTTTGGGTAATCACCTTGTCATTGACAAGGAGTTCACCCAGTTTCCGTTCCATTGCCGTCGGCATAAGAGCAACACCGCCAAAGACTGAATATACCAATCTCTCTCCGTGGCGAAGTACAAAGACCTTCCCTCAGAACCCAAAGTTTATAAAAAGGCCCTCCCCCGACTGTCAATTCAAATTTTCCCCTCGAAGCGGCTTTCATTGCTTCAAAAAGCGCCCCCATTTCTCCCCCGGACACCGTCGCCGCGGCGGACCGATTCGGGAGATTGTTCGAATCGGCGCCCTTCGCCGCCTTTTGGGGAAGAGAATCGTTGCGCACGACGGGTCCGGCGGCCTTACTGCCGTGCCGGAAGCGACTCCGCGAAAGGAGACGGAAACCGATGCGCTCGTATTCCTGGCCGGTCCTGTGCGTCTTCCTCTGGGCGATGGCCCAATCTCACGCCGCGCCTGCCGGGAAGACAGGCCTGTCGGTCGAGCGATACAAGAAAAACGCCGGGCCATAGAAGGTCGCGGTGGCGACGTATGAGTGGTTTGACCGGCCGTGCCGGCGAGAGGTCCCGGTGAAGCTCTATTATCCCACGAGCGACGGCGACTCTTTTCCGGTGATCATTTTTTTTCGCATGGCTTCGGCGGCTCGCGCGAGCACGAGATCCGTGTAGCTTACGGCGTGACGAGCCTCCGGAAAATGCCATTCAAAAGCCTGCCGTTTCATTGGATAAACAACAATCTGCAAACCGCCGCAATAGCGCGCCAGTTTGTTTCGGGATGGGCGGCTTTCAATTGAGCGGAAAGACGTTGAGTGGACTCGCAGAGCGTGTGCAGATTCCGCAAAACGGCATCCTGGCTTTTGGTGTCGTTCGGAAAGGTCTCGCGTCCTTCTGAGACGTATCTCTCGACTCGTTCAATGCACTCGATGATGCTGTAAGAAAGCACAAATACCCAAGGTCCGTCAACCGCTTTTGGAAACCGGCCTGCGGTCTCTGGCAGCGCGGCCGGGTGCCTGCGCCTTGGTCTTCTCACCGGCTCTCCCTCGCCAGTTCATCCAGTATCTTCAGCGCCTCGAGCGGCGTCAACTGGTTGACGTCGAGCGAGCGGAGGCGGTCGAGGACGGGGTGGGAGAGGGCGTCGAAGAAGGTGAGTTGGAGGTTGTCGGACGCGGCGGCGCGCGAGGGTTTGCGGCCGGGGCCTTTGATTTCGATCTGGTTGCCGCATTCGAGGTCGAAGAGGATTTGGCGGGCGCGGTCGAGGGTTTCGGCGGGGACGCCGGCCAGTTGCGCCGCGTAGATGCCATAGGAGCGGTCGGTGCCGCCGGGAACGATCTTGTAGAGGAAGACGATTTTGTCTTTTTCTTCGAGGACGGCGACGTTGAAGTTCTTGAGGCGCGCGAGGTGGTTTTCGAGATCCACGAGTTCGTGATAGTGGGTGGCGAAAAGCGTTTTGGGGCGGCGCGCCGCGCGGTTGTGGAGGGCTTCGAGCACGGCCCAGGCGATGGAGAGGCCGTCATAGGTCGAGGTGCCGCGACCGATTTCGTCGAGGACGACAAGGCTTTGGTCGGTGGCGTTGTTGAGGATGTTGGCGGTCTCGCTCATTTCGACGAGGAAGGTGCTCTGGCCCTTGATGAGATAGTCCATGGCGCCGACGCGCGTGAAGATGCGGTCCACCAGGCCGATCGTGGCGCGGCGCGCCGGAACGAACGAGCCCATGTGGGCCATGAGGGTGACGAGCGCGACCTGGCGGATGTAGGTGGATTTGCCGGCCATGTTGGGACCGGTGATGAGCGCGATCTGGCACGACTCGCGGTCGAGGCGCGTGTCGTTGGGAACGAACGGCGGATCGGTCTGGATGGCTTCGAGAACGGGATGGCGGCCTTCGGTGATTTCGATGCGGCCGTCCTCGGCGATTTCGGGGCGGACGTAAGAGCCGGCGATGGCGGCTTCGGCGAGCGAGCGCAGCGAGTCCAGCTCTCCGATGCGCTGCGAAAGTTCCTGGACGGGCGCGATGAAATCGGCGACCTGGTCGCGCAGCGTTTCGAACAGCTGGAGTTCGAGCGAATGGAGACGTTCCTCGGCGTTGAGGATGATCTCCTCTTTTTCTTTGAGGGCGGGCGTGACGAACCGCTCGGCGCCGACGAGGGTTTGCTTGCGGATGTAGTCGGGCGGAACGAGGTGGAAATTGGGCTTGGTCACCTCGATGTAGTAGCCGAAGATCTTGTTGAAGCCGATCTTGAGTTTGGGGATGGCGGTGCGGCGGATTTCCTCTTCCTGCATGCGCTGAATCCAGGACTTGCTGTCGCGGGTGATGGCGCGGAGTGCGTCCACTTCGGCGTGGTAGCCGTCGCGGATCATGCCGCCCTCGCTGAGGAGGTAAGGCGGATCGTCGGCGAGCGCGCGCTGGAGGAGATCGCGGAGTTGGGGCAGAGGGTCAATGTGGTCCGCGATTTCGCGAAGGAGCGGCGCGCGGGCGCCGGCGAGACCCTGGCCAAGAAGCGGGAGGCGTTCGAGCGAAAGGCGGAGGCTGTAGAGATCGCGGGCGTTGGCCGAGCGGCAACCGACGCGGCCCATAATGCGTTCGAGGTCGTGGAGGCCGCGAAGGGCCTTGCCGACGGAATCGCGAATGGCGAAATCGCCGACGAGATTTTCCACGGCTTCGAGGCGGCGTTCGATGGCCGCGCGCGAACGGAGCGGCCGCACGATCCAACGCCGCAACATGCGCGCGCCCATTCCGGTCAGGGTGCGGTCGAGGATGGAAAGGAGCGTGCCCGCCTTGTCGGCGGCGTGAAAGCTCTCGAGAAGTTCGAGGCCGCGCTGGGTCGTGTAGTCGAGGACCATCGCGTCGGCGGGCGAGTGAACCTCAAGCGAGCGCAGGTGGCGCAGAACGGTTTTCTGCGTTTCGTCGAGATAGCCGAGGATGGCGCCGGCCGCGCCCAAAGCGGCGGTCATCGCATCGGCGCCGAAGCCGTCGAGAGCGGCCACGCCCAATTGGTTGAGCAACTTCTTGCGCCCCGAGGCGGGGTCGAATTCTTCGGCGGGGCGCTGCGTCAGAACGGTTGGGTGGTGGGGATCGAGCAGGCGGGCGACGCGGTCGCGCAGGGAGTCGGCCACGAGGACTTCGGCGGGCTGAAGCGTCATCAGTTCGACGGCCAGTTCGTCCTCGGCGCGTTGGGAGTCGAATTCGCCGACGACGAAGCGGCCGGTCGAAAGGTCCGCATAGGCCAGGCCCAGTGCGTTTTTGCCCGCGGCCACCGCCGCGAGATAGTTGTTCGTCTTTTCATCGAGAATGTCGGATTCGATCAGGGTGCCGGGGGTGACGACGCGGACGACGTCGCGCCGGACAACGCCCTTGGCCTTGGCGGGGTCTTCGAGTTGCTCGCAGATGGCGACCTTGTAGCCGGCCTTGATGAAGCGGGCAAGGTAGCTGTCGAGGGCGTGATAGGGGATGCCGGCGAGCGGCATGGTCTGGCCGTTGCCGATGTGTTTTTTGGTGAGGGCGATTTCGAGGACGCGCGAGGCGGTGTGGGCGTCGTCGTTGAACATTTCATAGAAGTCGCCGAGGCGAAACATCAGGATGGTGTCGGGATATTGCGCCTTGATGCGGCGGTATTGGCGAACCATGGGGGTGAGCGATTCAGTCACGGCTCAATGCCTTTCGGGGGGGAAGTAGGCTGCAGGCTGCAGGTTGGGAAAAGAAGACACAATGAAAAACGGACGACTGACAATGCAAAACAGGCAACAAAAACGGACAATGAAAAACGGACGACTGACAATGCAAAACAGGCAATAAAAACGGACAATGAAAAACGGACGACTGACAATGCAAAACAGGC